>Ga0114952_1002681_pt1 | contig 13408 bp, 14 predicted proteins | sample SidtaG_2_FD_87303 | JGI IMG/M metagenome (GOLD analysis project Ga0114952, IMG submission 87303) | Marine algal microbial communities from Sidmouth, United Kingdom - Sidmouth_Asex2 metaG | ecosystem: Host-associated > Algae > Red algae > Unclassified | place: Sidmouth, United Kingdom | collected... | reverse complement strand
AGAAGAAGACTCCTTTGACTTGAACAACAGTTATATCAAAATCCCCTCAAACCTTTCCATTATAGCTACAATGAACACTTCCGACAATTCTATATACTTTATGGATAGTGCCTTTAAACGTCGTTGGGATTGGGAATTTATTGAAATTGAGGATAGTGCACAAAAGGTCGCATTAGCCAGTTGTAAAATTTTACTTTATGAGGAGGATAAAGGTGAGTGGTGTGAATTTGTGGATAAACTAAATTTCTTTATTAGAAAAAATTACAAAGTTATTCGCAAAATAGAGGATAAACAAGTAGGATATCGTTTCATAAACGAACCGACTATAACAGAAATTGAAATCAAGAACAAACTAATGTTTTTTGTATGGGACAGTGTATTTACCAATAACAAGAAACCATTAGTTGAATTACTTCAAGTTGCTGAAAATAAATTAGTTACATTTGGAGATTTTACAGCAAAAACACAAGTTAAAAATTTCGTAAGCAAAATATTAAGCCAATAATGTTTGACTTAAAAAACATAGACTTTATTAAGACAGACCTACAAAGAGGGCGTAAAAGTTATTCTTTTGTAGGTTTAAAACGTAAAGAAGAAAGTGAAAAATTAGAATTCTGGTTGCCTTTGGGTTTTGATACTTTTGAAACAGATATAAACAATTCTACTTCTTTTGATAGGATTAAAAACTTTTTTTTCAAAATGTATCGTACTTTTCATACATATAGAGAACGAAAACTAAACCAACTCACAGAAGAAGAAAAGACCAAAGACCGAGATGGTGTTTTTGAGTTTGAAAATGGTTTTAGTTTCATTAATGAAAATAAAGAGCAAGTTGTATTTTATGGAAAGCTCAATGCCTTAGATAAAATTTTAGAAGGCTACGACGAATTACGTATTTCTTCCCTAGAGAAAAAGCAGGTACGTTCTCACGAAATAGATTATTCAAAAATTCACAAGTATATGCACCAGGCCATATACTTAGATGATGATGTAATTTACCTTGATGAAATGAATATTGCTAAAAATGTATTAATACAAGATAGCCCGCCTATTATACAACTTTTTTGCTTTATTTACACCGAAATTAAAAAGGAGTTGGAGGAATTAGATAGTGTTCCTGATAGAGCTTTTGAGCTAACTGAAAAATTTAAGGATATTTACTTACAACCAGATAGCAGTTTATTTGCAGAAGAGACTTTTGCAAATACTATAAATATTCTCAAAAATGTATTTGATGAAATTGATAGTAAAACTACTTACAAAGATGAAGATTTTTGGCATTTTTACGAAGCTATTGAAGCCTTTTTAATGGGGGAAAGATTTGAAGATGATAAAGGTGTATATTTTGGTATTAATAATTTTTATGACATTTGGGAAGACATGTGCCAAAGTTATATCCTTTCCAATTCAGATTATTTACCGCAAGTATTATTTGCAGATGTAAAAGGCAAATTAGCAACCCGTAAAGAATTAGGCTTACAGCCTGAATTAGAAATAAATCCTTTTAAAATGGAAATTAACAAAGGATTTACACCAAGATTTTTAAAGCCTGACTTAGTTTATTTACAGACAATAGACTTAGGAGGTAATGATAGTGTATTAAGTAGGCTTTTTATTACAGAAAAAATTAATGTAGGTAACTATACTAATTATAAGGTGAATTTTACAGAAATTGCTTTAAAATATGAAAGCATCAAACATATTTATCAATCATACCTTGAAAAAAATAATAAGTATATTGAAAAAAATAGAGATGAATACTTTGCTAATATTCTAGGCATTCACTACGAAAACTTTGTTCGTGATATTCTTCTTGAAATCAAAAGATTGCAAGATGTTAACATTTTAAACTTTATGGTTACAGGTTTAGCTAGTTCTGAAATCAAAATTATTGACTATAAATATATGCGTCAATCAGATTATCAAATGTATAATCCCAATGCTATTGATGAGAAAGGCGAAAACAAAATTAAAAAAGATATTCATAAGCAGTTGATTTATGAATGGACCGTTCAACAGAATTTCCAACATTCGGAAACCATAAGTGAGTTTTGGATACCTTACTATACTGATGAATTAGATTTTGAAACATTAAAGCTTGACATAACAAACTTTGCTAGTAATGAATTTAAACAAAGTCAAATCAAAGTTGTAAAGGTTAATTTCAAAACCCTACAAGAAAATTATGTAAAACTTTCTAACGCATTATGATAAACCAAATTAAGCATAATTCGCCAAGTAGTGTATTAAGTCAATTTAACCCTACTGTTTCACTGAAACCCAAAACAAGGAAGGCAGTGAATGAAAGGTTTATTTTACCTATTCTTGAAAGTTTTTTTGCAAATAAAGGTGGCATTGGTAATTTTTCGGAGTTAGATCCCGATAAATTAAAAACTGAAATAGAATTTGTTAACACTGAAAACTTTGTTCAAACTTACATATATAAAGAGATTATCGATGAAATCAGCAAGACAGGTAAAAAAGTAATTTTCAAACCCCAATATGTAATAACTTTTGATAGGGATTTAACTAATTTTAAAAGAGATGAAACTATTTACCCGTATAATACTATTTTTAGTACTAACAGCCCTAACACAAATCGCATCAAATATGGTGTAATTCGTTTAGGAGATGCACCTATTATATATTATATATTAATTGATTTACAACAACTTTTCAAGTTCATTAAAACTCTACCAGAAGAAATAGATATTGTAGAAACAAATAAAATTTCAGAAACAGAGGAAGAGAAACGGCACAAACTATTTGATAGTGTAATTTTAAAAAAACAGCATCTTTTACGAAATGCTAATCAAGTACAGCGACATGAAATAGAGCAAGAAATTAATAGGCTAGAACAAGTTCGTCATACAGTTTTGGAAGGACAAAGTGGAAAACTACGAATAAATCTTGCTTGGAATACAACAGACGATTTAGACTTACATATTGAAACCCCAAATGGTAAAATTTTTTACAATAATAAAACAGTCGAAAACCAAGGTATCATTGGTGTATTAGATATTGATAAAAATGCTGGAAGTGATTTAGTAAGTAATCCCCAAGAAAATATCAACTTTAATGCTATGCCATTAGGAGAGCATAAAATTTTTGTGAATTTTTATGCACAACGAGATAAATTAGATGTGCCTTTTACTGTTACAATAATACCTGAAAATGGAGAAGGTAGAATTTTCAACAAATCGGTTATAGGTCAAGGAACGAACAGATATGTAGCAACTTTTGAGTATAGAAATGGCGAATTAGAATTCAACGAGTTAGTGTAAAGACTTTAACAATGAATAAACAAAAAACGGCAGGCAGCAATGTATATATTTCCATCATCACGATTTGAAGGAGCATAAATAAGAGTATCCGCCTAGCCTCGAAAAATCACAGATTTTGCCCATTTGAGTGAAAAAATTACTGACAAAATCTGTGATTTTGCTATATTGTGGAACTAAAACTTTTTTCGTTGCTTGGTCACAAGGAATATATACTAGCGTTAACAAAACAAACTAAAAGCAAAGCTCAAGACAGCAAAGTAAGCCATTTTGCTGTCTTGACAATTCCTACCAATCAATCCCATCCAAAGCATCATTAATAATCTTATTAGAGAGATGCAAATAGACCATAGTAGTTTCAATTTTAGAATGCTGCAAGATTGACTTCAGAATGTGAATAGGCACCTTAGAAGCCAAGTGTGTGGCAAAAGTATGGCGAGCCACATGACTTGTTAGTTTTTTGTGAATACCTGCCCGTTCCGCCAAGACCTTCAAGACACGATTGTAATACTGATTGGCGTATTCGTGAAACATAGGTTCCTGGGGAGCCATGTTGTTTCGTAGATATTTGTTGACAATTTCCGTAGGTTTTTGACCATACAGTTTGTACAAGGGGAGGATCAGCTGCTTGTTGGTTTTCTTGGCAACCAATTTCAAAATATATCCTTGGTTGTCCTCCTCAATATTTTCCCGTTTAACCGAGCGCACATCTGCAAAGCGCAAACCTGTGTAACAAGAAAAAAGAAACATATCCCGAATTAACTCCAGGTAAAATTCATCTCGCTCAAAGACTAGTTGCTCCAGCTGCAGTACTTCCTGTTGAGTGAGCACCGTGCGCTCCGTTTTGATCTGCTTTGGGCTGAACTTTTTATAAGGATTCTTATTTGCATCAAAAATATCTCGTTTGATCGCTACATTAATATAACGTCTAACTTGTTTGTGATGCGTGAAGATTGTATTGATGTGCAAGTCATGACTTGCCAAGAAGCGATCGTACTCCAGAATTAAATCATAAGTTAAATCGGCAAAGAGAATGTTCTTTTTGAACTTCTTGAGATAGTTGAGGGCTGTTTTTTGTTTCTTCTTGGTTTCTTTGGCTAGGGTAGAGCTATTGGTCATTTCATACTCAAAAAACTCGGTAAAGGAATTGAGATCTTCGTAACGAGTAGTATTTTCGAGCTGCTCCAAGGTAACGGAGCCTTGTTTCTTCATTAACTCCAGGGCGTAAGTTTCCATTCGATCAATTTGCCGACGGATCTCGTTGTTTAATGCCATGGCGTTGGGATGGTCCAGAACTTGTTTGCGTCTGGGGCTCCATTGTCTGGGTGTAATGTAGATGTTGGTGGAAAAAAACTTGGCTTTGTTATTCAAATACGCTTTGATTTGAATAAGAGCAGTTCCGTTTTTAGTCAATTTGTGTTTACGATTGTAAACAATTGAGAAATTAATCATGGTTTTAATACTTAAAAAAATTAAAGAAAATGGAAAAACTTCTTTAATCAAGTATTAATACGGGAACAAAACGGGTACCGAATGGGTACCGAAAAGTCATGTAGAAGTATGTAACCGAACGGTAACATGGAAATAAAAAGAAAACCAAAAAGCTAGCTGAAACGGCGGTTTTTACTAACTTTCTGGTTCTTTTTGCATGTCAATGCAAGGTATATATTGTGCCCGGGACAAGATTCGAACTTGCACACCCATAAGGGCACCAGCCCCTCAAGCTGGCGTGTCTACCAATTCCACCACCTGGGCATAAAGTAATTCAACAAAGTTTGTTGAATAAGTGGTCGACAAAGATACTTAGTTTTTGCATTATTGCAAATTTCCGTACTTTTTTATTTTGAACAATAGGAATTATAGAATTGTTCCTTAAAAATGATTTATTTTGATGAAAAATGAAAGTATGGTAGCATTATTATTATCTAGATTTAAGCAGTATGCTTCTTTAAAAGAAGAAGAAGCGGTTTATTTAGCAGAGCATTTAGTGATTAAACATTATAAGAAAGGAGAAATGATATTTTCGGAAGGGCATATTGCTCGTAGCATTTACTTTGTTTTAGAAGGTTGTGTGCGTTTGTTTTATACGGTGGATGGTATAGAAAAAACCGCTTTTTTTTATACAGAAGCAGATTTTATTTGTGCTGGAGAGAGTTACAATTTAGAAGTTCCAGCTTTGGAAAATTATCAAGCAATAGAGGATAGTATTATCATGCATTTTGACAAGTGTATGAATGAGCAGTTGATGGCGAAATTTCCTGCTTTTCAAAATATTGCTTTGGTTGCTACAGAGAATGAATTAATTGCTTGCCAAAAAATGTTGGCTTCATTTATTACACAAAGCCCAACACAACGCTATTTGAAACTATTAGAGACGAATGGAGTACTTTTTTTGAGAGTACCACAACAATATATTGCTTCTTATTTGGGTGTTTCTCCAGAAACTTTGAGTCGAATTAAAAAAAGAATTGCTCAAAAACGTTTACTTGACGATGGTCAAGAGTAGATGGTTATTTATGCTTTAGTTTTGTTCTTATTGAATATTATTTTTGAAATAAGAATGCAAACAAAATGAAAAAAGAACGAGTTTTATTGGCAGGAGGAACAGGTTATTTGGGAGGCTATGTTTTACAGGAATTATTAAAACAGGGATACTCTACGAGAGCTATAGTTAGGAATTTGAACAAGATAAATATCCAAAACACTATCTTGGATATTGTAGAAAAGGAAATAACTGAAAAAGAAAGTTTAAAGGGTATTTGTGATGAGATCGACATAGTAATTAGTACCGTAGGGATTACCAGGCAAAAGGATAGTTTGACGTATATGGATGTCGATTATCAAGCAAATTTGAATTTGTTAGAAGAAGCGCAAAGGGCAGGAGTTCAACGATTTATTTATGTTTCTGCTATTGATGGAGATAAATATCGAAATTTGAAAATATTTGAAGCAAAGGAGCGTTTTGTAGATGCTTTGAAGCAGTCTGGCTTGAACTACGTAGTTTTGCGCCCTAACGGTTTTTTCTCTGATATGAAAGATTTTTTGGCAATGGCAAAAAATGGGCGGGTGTATTTGTTTGGAGATGGAGCCTATTGTTTGAATCCAATTCATGGAGCAGATTTAGCAAAGTTTTGTGTAGACAGTATGAAAAAAGAGGCGGTTGAATTAACTATTGGTGGACCAGAGGTGTTTACACAAAATGAATTGGCTGAATTGGCTTTGAAGGCATGGGGAAATAAGGTTAAAATTGTACATTTACCTGACTGGATTCGTCGAGCAATTATTTTCATAATGAGAATATTTACCTCTTCTAAAACCTATGGTCCAATTGAATTCTTTTTGACGATGATGGCAGTGGATAGTTTGGCGCCTAAATATGGTCAAAAACGATTGGACGATTTTTTTAAAGAAGTGATTCAAGATTTAAAAAATATAAAAAAGAAGTGATCATGACCTTTGACAAACATCAAGCTTACGAACAAGCTTTAAGCGAAATTAATGCTATATTGGAAGGAGAAACCAATATGATTTTGAAAATGGCAACCATTAATTGTGTCTTGAAACAATACTTACCTTATTATTATTGGGTGGGGTTTTATTGTGTAAATGAAGGGCAGCTGATGGTAGGTCCTTATCAAGGAACGTTGGGCTGTTTGCACATCCCTTTTGCTAAGGGGGTTTGTGGTCGTGCTGCTCAAACAGAAACAACTCAATTGGTCAAAAATGTCCATGAGGATCCTTCTCATATTGCTTGCGATAGCCGCACCAACTCGGAGATTGTTTTGCCTGTTTGGGATAATGCTGGAACTTTGATTGCTGTATTTGATGTCGATAGCACTAGTGTAGGGTCCTTTGATACTATAGATCAATCTTATTTGGAGCCTTTGTTGGACTTGCATTTTAAGAAGAGTGAATTAATAAAGAGGTATCAATAAAAAAAAGATGAAAACGGAGCAAGATAATTTATTTAGTTTGATTGAATCATGGGAAGAAAGTAATATTAAAATTGCCCTACAAATTATCAAAAAAAATGCTACTCTCAATACAGCAGTAGAAGAGCGTTATATGCCTCTGTTAAGTTTTGTTGGTGCTAAGAGTTTGGCTGCTCTAAAGTCTTTGCCTAAGAAATTGAGTACACCTAAATTTTTGAAAAAACAATGGTTCCCGAACGAGGCGTCTCAAGCTGTTCTGAAAACAATTCCTATCAATGAAATTACTTTGGGCAATAAGTCCTTGACAGAGTTTCCAGAGTGGCTTTGTTATTTGGGGCGGTTGAGAATTTTAGACTTAAGAAATTCGGATAGTTGGAAGGCGAAGAACAAAAATAAGATAGCCAAAATACCTAATGCCATTGAGCATTTGAAACACTTAGAAGAATTATATATTTCTAGGGTAGAATTAAAGGTTGTTCCTAAGAAATTGACCCAGTTAACTCAACTGAAAGTCTTGGATTTGCATTATAATAAACTAGAAAAACTACCTAATTTAAGTCCTTTAAGAGAGCTTAAAATCTTGCATTTGTTTATCAACCAATTGGCAGAGATAAAAGGTATTGAAAACTTAAGTGAATTGGAACATTTAGATGTAGGTGCTAATAATTTAACAAGCATTACAGATAAAATTGGTACGCTAGAAAAGTTGCAAGTCTTAAATTTGTGTACCAACAAAATAACGTCTTTGCCTAATTCATTGTGTACTCTAAAGCACTTAGAAAAATTAGATATTTATAGATTACCATTAAATGGGCAGCTGCCCAAAGATTTCTCTAAGCTAAATTATTTACCTTGGTTACGGTTGGATAATATAGGCACTTCTACTTTGCCTAGCTGCCTAAAAGAGTTTACAAGCTTAAGAACTTTGCGCTGTACGTATGAGAACAAGACTTGTGAATTGAGTAATAAACCAGCGAAAATTCAAGCATTTATAGCTAAAAATATAGAGTAAAAACAGAACAAGGGCTATCCCTCCAATTGACCAACCACTTGACAAGGGTTGCCCATCGCTAAGACCCCTTCTGGAATATCTGAAGCGACCACAGAGCCTGCGCCAATCGTCGTGTTGTCTCCAATTGTAACCCCAGGCAAAATAATGCTGTTGCCACCAATCCAAGTATTGTGACCAATTTTTACTGGGCTAGAATAGGTTTTGTAGTGCGTTTTGTTGGGGGGTATAGGATCTTTATAAATCCGTTCAGAGGCTTGCAAAGGATGTGAGGCGGTATAAATTTGTACAGAAGGACCAATCAAACTATTATGACCAATTGTAATTGTATTATTATCTATGAAAGTACAATTGCAATGAATAAAGGTATTGTGTCCTACAAAGATTAGCTCGCCATAATCACAAAAGAAAGGAGTTTCTAGCCAAACGTGTTCTCCTACAGCACCAAATAATTGCTCTAACAAAATTGCTCTTTGATTGGTATTTCTATTATCCAAGCTATTTAATTCTTTAAGAAAGGTATGGGCACTATGATGTAAATCTAATAACTCAGCATCTCTAGAATCATAGGCAAGCCCTGCTAACATTTTTTGTTTTTCTGTCATTGTAGGAATATAGTCTGGTATTGAGGAGGTGAGAAATTTAGGTGCTTCTAATTTAGGAAAAAGGTAGGAATAAAACAGAGTTTTGCTAGAATATTTTTATTTTTAGGAATGAAGTTGTTAAGAGTATTCTTCAGCAACTCTAATAAAAACACAGTTTCAACTCCAATCAAATATGCAGAAATTACAAAACTATATAAATGGTGCTTTAGTTGCGCCTAAGTCTAATCAATATATTGATAATTATGAGCCTGCAACTGGACAAGTGTATGCTTTGATTCCAGATTCTAACGAGGAGGATGTGAACGCAGCAGTAACTGCGGCAGAGGCTGCTTTTCCTGCTTGGTCGATGACTCCTATCGAAGAGCGTTCTAAGGTTTTATTGAGTATTTCGACTTTAATTGAAGAAAATTTAGAACGTTTGGCCGTAGCAGAATCGGTGGACAACGGGAAACCTGTTTGGTTGGCAAAAATGGTGGATATTCCACGTGCTGCTAGCAACTTTCATTTTTATGCTACGGCGATTCATCATTATGCTACAGGCGCGCATCCAATGACAAATAAAGCGATCAATTACACCTTACGAGATGCCATTGGGGTAGTGGGATGTATTTCACCTTGGAATTTGCCTTTGTATTTGTTTAGTTGGAAGATTGCACCTGCTTTGGCCGCTGGCAATTGTGTGGTTGCAAAGCCTTCGGAAGTGACGCCTATGACGGCTTATTTGTTATCCGAATTGTGTATAAAGGCGGGCTTGCCAAAGGGTGTTTTAAATATTGTACATGGGTTAGGACATTCCGCAGGAAATGCGATAGTTTCTCATGATAAGGTGAAAGCTATTTCCTTTACTGGAGGAACACAAACGGGGGCACATATTGCTAAAATAGCAGCCCCTAAGTTTAAAAAATTATCACTAGAATTAGGAGGGAAAAACCCAAATATCATTTTTGCAGATTGTGATTATGATAAAATGCTAAGAACAACTATGCGTTCGTCTTTCGCAAATCAAGGGCAAATTTGTTTGTGTGGTTCTCGTATTTTTGTAGAACGTCCAATTTATGAGCGATTTAAAAAGGATTTTGTAGAGCGAGTCAAAAACCTAAAAGTAGGTGACCCTAATGCTAAGGATAGCAAAATGGGTGCTGTTGTTTCAAAAGCACATCAAGAAAAAGTGTTATCTTATGTTGCTTTGGCACAAGAAGAAGGGGGAACTGTTTTGGTAGGAGGAAAGGCGCTTAGTTTAGAAGGGCGTTGCAAAGAAGGTTATTTTATTGCTCCTACAGTGATTGAAGGTTTGGATTATAATTGTAGAACAAATCAAGAAGAAATTTTTGGTCCTGTTGTGACCATTATGCCTTTTGATACAGAGGAAGAAGTCTTGATGTATGCCAATAGCGTACAATATGGATTGGCGTCTACTTTGTGGACGAGTAATGTAAGTCGGGCAACTCAGATGGCACAGCAAATTCATGCTGGGATTGTCTGGGTCAATTGTTGGTTGTTGAGAGATTTGAGAACGCCTTTTGGTGGTGTTAAAGCCTCTGGCGTTGGTCGTGAAGGTGGTTTTCATGCCTTGGATTTTTTTACAGAGCCTAAGAATGTTTGTATTGAGTATTGAGATTAGCGCAGCCTATAGTGTCTGACACTATAGGCTAGATTCACTAAGGATATTAAAAAAAGCTTATGAAACAGTCCATATTATTGGTGTTAATAGTTGCATCATTGAGCGCTTTTGTACCTTATAATCGAGTGGATATAACTTGGTTGGATGGAAGTTGGGAAGGAGTAGGTTATCAACTAGATGCGCTACCTTGGACAATAGAAGTTGATTGTAATATAGAAAAAGAACGATTTTTAATTCGTTACCCTTCTTTGAATTGTCAAGGGTTTTGGACAATTGAGCGTACTGAAACGAATCAGGTTGTTTTTCGAGAAAAGATTGCTAAAGGGGAGCATACTTGCCTATTGGAAGGAGTTGTGGTCGTTACTAAAGTAGATGAAACACATATTACTTACACTTATTTTGAAGAGCTGGCAGGAAAGCGTGTTTTAAGCGCGTTTTCGACCTTGACGAAACAATAAGTATCTTTTCTCTAGGGGGATTGAGGTTTGAGAGAAGGTAATTTTATAACTCTAAGGAATGGAACGATTTAATAACATAAGACGACTTTTTAATTTGCTTGAAACTCAAGAAAATTTTGGTTGTTCAGAAGAAAAATGGGATATATTAGAGCAAAACCTAAATACTAAGTTACCTAAACGACTTAGAAATTACTATTTAACTTTAGGTAAAAATGTGTCCATAAATTATACGCACAATAGGCTCTTGAAACCAGATGAAGAAATAGGATTTTCTACCGATAAATATTTAATTTTTTATGAAGAAAATCAAGGAGGAGTATATTGGGGTATTAAGGAAGAAGACTTGCTGCTAGATAATCCACCTGTTTGGGGGAATTATGGTAATAATAAAACTCCGGATTGGCAATTGGAGACGAAAACAGTAGAAGATTTTTTCTTGTTAATGGCTATTTATAATGGGACATTGGGAGGTCTTCAATATCATGCCAATAGATTAGGTTCTGTGGCTCCTAGATTAGTAGAAGAGATTAAAAAAAATTGGAAAGAAATAACAACTATTAGTTGGGAGAGGCAGCAGTTTTATACGAACGATTTTGACGAGGGAAAAAATTGTACGGCAATTTTTATAGGAACAAGTCATAAAGAGCAATTTGATTCTCTTTTGAATTTTTTAAAGCTAGATTGGTCTTATGTTTCTTATGAAGATGTCTAAACAAACTTAAATGAAAACTGAATTATGGGAGCATGGGGAATAAAAGCACTTGAAAGTGATGCAGGATTGGATGTGATTGATTTCTTGGAAGATTTTTATGAAAGTAGAACAACGTTATTGTTATCCGAAATAATTACTACATTCATAGGAGAAGGATTTTTAGGTAAAAATAGAGACCAGATTGATTTTTATTTTGATAATACGACAATCGTTTTAGTTGAACTATATTTAATGTTTCAAGAAAATGGAGCCTTAAATTATGATCATGAAAACAAGAATATTTCTTTACGAAAAAAAACAGCCTTTGTATCTGATTTAACGTCCTTGGAATCTCTTTTTCAATCTTTGACAGATATTAAAAACGAAAGACCTGATAAAGATGGGGAAAGAGAGTACGTAGAGTTGTGGAAAGATTCGTCTTCTTACGAAGAATGGAAAGCACATTTAGAAAACTTAATTATAGAATTAAAGAAAGCAATAAAACTAAAAAAATGACTCCAAAAGAAGAATTATTATACTCAGATAGAGCACCTAAGGCAGTGGGAGCATATCCACACGCTCGTAAAGTTGGCGACCTTTTATTTTTATCGGGGGTGGGACCTCGAAAATTGGGTTCTAAAGAAATACCAGGGGTAGAATTGGATGCCGAAGGCAATATTACTTCTTATGATATAGAAGTTCAGTGCAGGGCAGTGTTTGATAACATTCGTTATATTGTAGAAGACTGTGGTTCTAGTTGGGATAAAATTGTAGATGTGACGGTATTTTTGACGAATATGAAGGATGATTTTAAAATCTACAATAAATTGTACGCAGAGTACTTTAAGGACAACCAACCTTGTCGAACCACTTGTGAGATTAATTGCCTGCCAACTCCAATCGCAATAGAACTGAAAGTAATTGCAACGGTATAAACTGAGTACACAGTGTACTCAGTTATTATAATAACTTAAGTAAAGTCTAGATAAAAATGAAAGCATTTAATGTTGTTAACTTAATGAAGTGGGTGGAGGAAAATAAAGAGGATTTAAAACCACCTGTTTGTAATAAAGAAGTGTTTCCAGGATCTGAATATATTGTAATGGTTATTGGTGGACCTAATTTGCGAAAGGACTATCATTATAATGAAACACCAGAGTTTTTTATGCAATTAAAAGGCGATATGGTTTTGAAGGTAATTCAAGATGGAGAACCTAAAGATATTCCAATAAAGGAAGGTGAAATCTTTGTCTTGCCTGCCAAAGTACCGCATTCGCCTCAGCGTCCAGCAGGAACAATTGGTTTGGTCATTGAACATGTGCGAGATGTAGAAACACACACGGACGGTTTTCAATGGTATTGTGAAAACTGTAATCACCAGTTACACGAAGATTATTTTAAATTAACGAATATAGAAAAACAATTGCCAGAAACGTTTGCAAAGTTTAATAACAATGAAGCCTTGCACAAGTGTAGCAATTGTGGAGAAGTATTGCAAGTGGTAAAGAAATAATGTTGCAGGAGATTTGATGATTGTGTAGCGTATTTAATCATCAAATCTTTCTTTTCCTTTGTGGTGAAAAATAAAATAATTTTTTTGAACTTTTTTTTGAAATCTAAGGTTTTGATTATGATAGTTTTATAGCTTTTGGTTGCTTTTTTTTTAAAAAAACAACAAAAAAAAACAATTATTTTTTTGCATTTCTAAAGACAAGTCCTATCTTTGTATCCACAAGCAGCAAGCATACCAAATTATTGTTGCAAAATAAGCGAAAATAGCTCAGCTGGTAGAGCACAACCTTGCCAAGGTT
>Ga0114952_1002678_pt1 | contig 13424 bp, 12 predicted proteins | sample SidtaG_2_FD_87303 | JGI IMG/M metagenome (GOLD analysis project Ga0114952, IMG submission 87303) | Marine algal microbial communities from Sidmouth, United Kingdom - Sidmouth_Asex2 metaG | ecosystem: Host-associated > Algae > Red algae > Unclassified | place: Sidmouth, United Kingdom | collected... | reverse complement strand
GGTTCATGCGCGTCTGCACCGAGAAGGACTGCATCGTCGAGAGGAACTTCTCGCGCTCCATGCCGAGCGTCTCGGCGAGCTCCGCGATCGCCTCCGGATCACGCATCGGCTGACGCTCCTCGTGGATGGCCTCGAACATCGCCTCGACCATCTCCTGCTCGTGACCGAGCAGTTGCGCCGCGTAGAAGGCGCGCGAGTGGTTCTCCCACGAGGAATTGAGCGGCGGCGCCTCGCGCGCGAAGGCCACGTAGTCGGGCTTGTCTTCCGCCCAGGCCTCGATCGTCGGCTCGAAGGCGTAGCAGTGCGGGCAGCCAAGCCAGAAGAACTCGATGACCTCGACTTGGTCGGCGACCGAGGTGTTCTGCGGCGGCTGGATGAGCTCGTAGCGCTCGGCGGCGACGGCGGTGCCGGTGCCGGAGAGCAGCAACAGGGACGTCGCGCTCGCGACGAGCAGTCGGCGGAGGGGTGCGAACATGCGAGGAGCTCCGGACGGTGGGGATCGAGCGTCGGACCGGCCGGACGCGTGATGGTTCACGCGCGGGCGACCCTCGGATGGGGAAGGTAACAGTGTCTCGTCCGGGTCGCGTTCAGCGCGAATCGGCGATCGCCTGGTTCGGATGCAGCCCGGCCATGTAGTTCGAGACCGCCTCGATCTCGGCGTCGGTCAGCCGCTGGGAGATGCTACGCATCATCGCGTTCGGATCGTTCGCGCGTTCGCCGGATCGGAAGTAACGCAGCTGGTCGGCCGAGTAGGCCGCGTGCTGCCCGCTCAGGGTCGGGTAAACGGCGGCGGGGTTGCCGAGGCCACCGGGGCCATGGCAGCCGATGCAGGCGGGAACGCCGGCGGCGGAGATGCCGCCACGGTAGATCTGCTCGCCGAGAGTGAGGTTCTCCTCGCTCGCCACCCCCTCGATCTTCGCCATCGCCCCGTAGTAGGCGGCGAGATCGAGAATGTCCTCGTCGGAGAGGTTCGCCGCCTGTCCCGTCATCAGCTCGTTGACCCGCGCGCCGTCTCGGTAGTCGGCGAGCTGCTTGGCGATGTAGGAGGGGTGCTGGCCGGCGATATTCGGGTAAGCCGGCTGTATCGCCTTGCCGTCGGCTCCGTGACAGGCAGCGCAGACGGCCGCCTTCTCCGCACCGGCCTCCGCATCGCCTTCGGCCACGGCCGGAGCGGACAGGGCGACCGAGAACCAAGTGCCGAACGCGAGCGCGGCGAGGGTCAGCTTCTTCATCGAGACTCCGGGAGGCGAATCGGGGACAGGACGGGGACGGGGTGAGGGATACTGCTCTCGATCACTCTACGCGTCGACAAGGCAGCGGGATCGGTGGAGACGGAATCGGCGGAGATCGGCAGGTTGGTGAAAATCGGCAATGCTTGAATCGGCAGACTCAGTGGATCGGCAAAGCGTGAACCGGATCGGCAAACGTGAACCGGCAGACTGGGCAGATGAACCGGCAGACTTGGTTGAATCGGCAGACTTGGTTAAATCGGTAGACTCGGTGAAGAGCGCGCTACCGACGGCATTTTACCAGAGCGCCCTGCCGCCATCCGCGCTCGGTCACTTTTCCCCGGCCGGGCACTCCGGTCGCCCGCCTCCGCTCGCTTCGGGCGCCTCATCCCGAGCTAGCCTTCCCCGTCCGCGCGCTCGGCCGCCGCTCCCGGTTCGGCCTCGGCGGGTCTTCTCCGTCCGTTCGCCTCCGTCCGTTCGCCCGTTCTCTCTCGATCGTCCCTCACGTATCGCCGTTCCCGCTCCCGAGCCTGCGATGAATTCCCTCTATTTCTCCGCGCACTTCGTGGCCAGTGCGAGCGACCCCCGCCGTTGTCCGGAGGCTGTCGCCGAGGTGGCGTTCGCCGGGCGCTCGAATGCGGGAAAGTCGAGCGCGATCAACGCGTTGACCAGGCAGCGCAAGCTCGCCCGCACCGGTCGGACCCCTGGGCGCACGCAGCTGATCAATCATTTCGGACTCGGTGATGGGCGTTTTCTGGTCGATCTGCCCGGCTACGGTTACGCCCAGGTCTCCAAGACGCGTCGGGACGACTGGCAGCGCTCGATGACCGAGTACCTGATCGGACGCGACGCACTGCGCGGTCTCGTCGTCGTCATGGATGTCCGCCACCCGCTGACGCCGATCGACGAGACGCTGCTCGAGCTCCACGGCGCGAGCGACAGCGAGCTGCACGTGCTGCTGACCAAGGCCGACAAGGTCTCGCGTGGCGAGGCCACGCGCACGCTCGAGCAAGTGCGTCGCCAGCTCGAGCGGCGTGACATCGAGGCGACCCTTCAAGTCTTCTCGGCCACCCGTGGGCAAGGCATCGACGACGTGCACGCGGTGCTCGATCATTGGCTCTGGAACGTGCCGCTGCCCTGAGCCGTCGATCCTCCGCCACCGCTCGGTCCACCCACCGTCCGGGTCACCCCGTCCCGGGGGGGAGGCGACCGGGCCGTCGCTCAAGCCTCGGGAGAGGTCTCGCGATAGGAGCGACGGCGGGCCATCGCCTCGTGCGCGACGACGAGCCGCGGGAAGCGGTCCCGCCAGCCGTGCTCGGGGCGGCGGAACCCGAGGTAGCCGAGCAGGCAGGCAAGGGCGACGCTACCGAGATCGATCGGCGGTTCGGCGGAGCCATCGCCGGCGCGTGCCTCGAACCAGCCGAGCCCGCCTTCGATCTTGTCGAGAAGATCGTCCGACCAGAGCGCCCAGCGTCGCTCCTCGGGCCGCAGGAAAGTCTCGTAGCGGAGCGCGACGGCCGCCTCGGTCATGCCGGTGGCGACCGCATGGGCGTTGAGCACCTGCCAACGCCGCTCGCCCTCGGCGGGGACGAGCACCGCTCCCTCGGCGAGCTCGTCGAGGTAGAGACAGATCAGGGTCGAGTCGACGAGCGTGGTGCCGTCGGCGAGGGTCAGGGCCGGGATCTTCCTGAGCGGGTTCACCTCGGCGGCGTACTCGGGGTTGGCCTTGCCGGGGGCGACGTGCGTGGCGACGAGCTCGATCCGCTCTGCGAGCCCGAGCTCGATCGCCGCCATCCGTACCTTCCGGGCGAACGGCGAGGGGGCGGCGTGATGGAGCTTCATCGTGGTGGAGTCGGTCATCGGGATCGTCGCTGACTGAAGAGGCGAGCGCCACAGTCTACGAGCCTGACGCCGGGGTCGGGGATCGTCGTGCCGGCGCACGCCGACGAGCGGGACACGGGGGAGCGATTGACTACACTGTCGCCACTCTCACCGCCTCCGGACCCCTCGCCATGATCCGATCTCGCCTCGCGATCGTCGCCGCCGCAACGAGCCTGCTCGCGCTCGCCGCCTGCGAGGACGACGACGGCAACGTCAACCTCGGGCGCTACACCTCGAGCGAGCGTCTCGGCGAGAGGCGTGTCGAGGGCAGTGCGGTCGCACAGCTGCTGCCCGGCGCGATCGTACCGTTCGAGCTCGATGTCACCGCCACGCAGGACTTCCCGGACGAGGCCGACTACGACTTCCTCACCAGCATCGAGATCGTCGATGTCACGCTGTTCATCGCCGAGTCGTCCGAGAATGCCGTCAGCGACGATCTCGAGAACGGCATGGCCGACGACTTCGCCTTTCTCTCCTCCCTGGCGCTGTCGATCGAGGCGGAGATCGACGGCGAGACGCGTCGCGAGCCGGTCGCGAGCGTCCCCGAAGGGGACCCACGGCTCGCCGAGGGCAGCCGCCGCTTCTCGTTCGACACCAGCGGGGTGAACATCCTGCCGTGCGTCGAGGCGCCGGGCGGCTATCGCCTGGTGACGGAAGCGACCGGCACGCCCCCGCCCGACGATGTCGTGTTCGACGGCTCCGTCGAGTACCGCGTTCGGGTCGGCTTTCGTTAGATCCGGGGCGAGATCCGGCGCTCACACCCCCCGTTTCGAGTAGCCGGCGAGAGCGTACGGCCGAGCGCCGCGAGGCACCGACCGCCGCTCAGCCGTTCAGCCGCCCTTCGGCCGCCGCGCTTAGGATTCGCTCGCAGCCCTCCACCGTCATCTCGAGCGGATTGCCACCGGCGGTCGGGTCCTCGACGGCCATCTCGGCGATGCGCCGGGCATCGAAGTCCTTCACGCCCAGCTCCCCGAGCGTCTGCGGGATCTCCAGTGCGGTACGCGTATCGAGCACGAAACGCATGAATCCGTCGAACCCCCCGTCGATGTCGAGCCAGCGCGCGAGCGCCTCGATCTTCCCTTCGATCGCCTCGCGATTGGCCCGCAGCACGTAGGGCGTGAACATGGCGTTGGTCAGCCCGTGATGGGTGTCGTGCAGCGCCCCCACCGGATGGGACAGCGCGTGTATTCCGCCGAGCCCCTTCTGGAAGGCGACGGCGCCCATGCCGGCGGCGGCGAGCATCTGCGCCCGGGCCTCGAGATCGGTGCCGTCGGCGACGGCGCGTGGCAGGTACCGCTTGACGAGCCGCATGCCCTCGAGCGCGATTCCGGCCGACATCGGGTGAAAGCTCGGCGCGCAGTACGCCTCGAGACAGTGCACGAACGCGTCGAAGCCCGTCCCCGCCGTCATCAGCGGCGGCAGACCGACGCTCAGCTCGGGGTCCATGATGACGACCGCCGGCATCATCTTCGGATGGAAGATGACTTTCTTCACGTGCTCGGCGGCGTTCGTGATGACGCCGGCGCGCCCTAGCTCGGAGCCGGTGCCGGCCGTCGTCGGTACGGCCACGACGGGGCGGATGCCGTCGGGGTCTGCCCGCGTCCACCAATCGCCGATGTCCTCGAAGTCCCATACCGGGCGACTCTGCCCGTACATGAACGCGATGACCTTGCCGGCGTCGAGCGCCGAGCCGCCGCCAAAGGCGATGACGCCGTCGTGTCCCCCCTCGCGCATGAGGGCGAGACCGGCCTCGACGTTGGCATCGGTGGGGTTGCCCTGGACCTCGCTGAAGATCGCGCCGCCGAGCCCCGCCCGGTGCAGGGTGCCGAGCGCCGCGTCGGTCATCGGCAGCGCGGCGATGCCCGGATCGGTCACCAGTAGCGGATTGTCGATGCCCGCCGCCCGACAGGCGTCGGCGAGCTCGGAGACGCGTCCGGCGCCGAAGCGCACGGTGGTCGGGTAGCTCCAGTCGGCGCGGGGCACCTCGGTCGCGGGGGGCGGGCCGCCGGCGGTATCGTCCTCGGCAGAGTCGGTGGTCATCGGTATCGCCTCGTGAGCACCCGTCCACGGGACGGGCGTGGTCAGCCGGTGTCGGTTCGGAGGTGGAAGCTCTTCGGGCGCGTCAGCGCGTGGTAGCCGAGCGCGGACAGCGTGACGCCGCGACCAGTCGCCTTGACGCCGGTCCAGGCGAGGGCGGGGTCGAGGTAGTCGCAGCGGTTCATGAAGACGGTACCGGTCTCGAGCCGCTCGCCGAGGGCGATGGCGGCCTCGACATCGGCCGTCCAGATCGCCGCCGTCAGGCCGAACTCCGAATCGTTCATCAGGCGTACCGCCTCCTCGTCGCCCCCGACCTTCACGATGCCGACGACCGGCCCGAAGCTCTCCTCGGTCATGACGCTCATCGAGTGATCGACACCGCTCAACACCTGCGGGGCGAGATAGGCCGAACCCGGGGCGTCGCGCTCGAAGAGGGCGGGATCGACATGGGCGGTCGCCCCGGCGGCGACGGCCTCGTCGATCTGGCGGCGGACGAAATCGGCCGCCGCGGGGCGGATCAGCGGGCCGAGCGTGGTCGCCGGCTCGAGCGGATCGCCGAGAACCAGCGCCCGAGCGGCCTCGGCGATGCCGTCGACGAAGGCGTCGTGAACGTCGGCATGGACATAGACGCGCTCGATGCCGCAGCAGGACTGCCCCGAGTTGAAGAAGGCGCCGTCGGCGATGTTCTCGATCGCGTGGGCGAGATCGCAGTCGGGGCGCACGTAGGCGGGGTCCTTGCCGCCGAGCTCGAGCCCGACCGGGACGAAGCGCCGGGGCCGCGACCCCTCGGCCGCCGCCTCGAGCGCGGCCCGCTCGATCGCGTGCCCGGCCGGGACCGAACCGGTGAAGCAGACCATGTCGACCTCGCCCGAGCCGATCAGCGTCGCCGTTCGCCCGTGATCGAGCACGAGGTGGTGGAACACGCCGTCGGGAAGCCCCGCCTCGGCGAAGGCCTCGGCGAAGCGCTCGCCGACACGGAGCGTGTGCGAGGCGTGCTTGAGGAGCACCGCGTTGCCGGCCATCAGCGCGGGCACGACCGAGTTCACCGTGGTCAGGAACGGGAAGTTCCACGGGCCGATGGTCAGCACGGTGCCGAGCGGCACGCGGCGGATGAAGCGGCGAAAGCCCGGCTTGTCGCCGGGGTCGACATCGGCGAGGGCCTCGGCGGCGATGGCGATCATGTGACGGGCACGCTCCTCGAACCCGCCGAGCTCGCCACCGGCGAAACGCACCGGGCGGCCCATCTGGCGGGCGAGCTCGACATCGATGTCGTCCGCGTGCGCGAGCATCGCCTCGACGAAGGCGGTGCAGAGGCGGGCGCGCTCCTCGAGCGGCGTCGCCACCCACTCGGGTTGGGCCGTGCGTGCGGCGCGGGTCGCCGCGGCGATCTCGCTCTCGCTCGCGCAGGGGCGTTCGAGGTAGAGACTGCCGTCGATCGGCGAGACGCTGCGGACGGTGTGCATGGCTCAACCGCGCTCGAACAAACGCTCGCGCTCCCAGTCGGTCACGGCCCGGTCGAACGCCGTCTGCTCCCAGCGGGCGGCGTGCACGTAGTGATCGACGACATCGTCGCCGAAGGCCTCGCGCAGCATCGTCGAGCCATCGAGCGCCTCGGTCGCGGCCCTGAGAGTGGTCGGGATCTCCTCGGCGTCGTCCTTGCCGTAGGCATCCCCTTCGGTCGGTGGGGCGAGCTCGAGCCCCGCATCGATGCCGGCGAGCCCAGCGGCGATCTCGGCCGCCATCGCGAGGTAGGGGTTCAGATCCGCTCCGCCGACGCGGCACTCGATGCGCACGCCCTTGCCGCCCGCTCCGCACAGGCGGTAGCCGGCGGTGCGGTTGTCGAGCGACCAGATCGCCCGGGTCGGGGCGAAGGTGCCGGCGACGAAACGCTTGTAGGAGTTGATCGTCGGGGCGAGAAAGCAGGTGACCTCGCTCGCGTGGGCGAGGAGCCCGGCAACGTACTGGCGCATCAGCGTCGACATGCCGTGCTCGGCGTCCGGGTCGAAAAAGGCGCTCTCCCCGTTCTCGCCGACGAGCGACTGGTGGATGTGGGAGGAGCTCCCGGCGGAGTCCACGTGCCACTTCGCCATGAACGTCACCGCCTTGCCCTGGCTCCAGGCGATCTCCTTGCAGGCGTTCTTGACGATCGAGTGGGTGTCGGCGATCGAGAGGGCGTCGCCGTACATGACGTTGATCTCTTCCTGCCCGGCTGAGGCTTCGCCCTTGGAACACTCGACGGTGATGCCCGCGCCCGCGAGCCCGTTGCGGATGCGCCGCATGACCGCCTCTTCCTTGGTCGTCTGGAAGATGTGGTAGTCCTCGTTGTAGGCGCTCGCGAGCTTGCGCTCGAGGTTGTGGTAGCCGCTGCGCTGCGCCCGTTCGTAGCTCGTGTCGAAGAGGAAGAACTCGAGCTCGGTCGCCATGCGGGTGGTGTAGCCGCGTTCGGCGAGGCGGGCGAGTTGCTTCTTCAGGATCGCCCGGGGGGAGTGGGGCACGTCCTCGTGCGCGTCGTGGTCCTGGACATCGCAGAGCACCAGCGCCGTGCCCTCGAGCCACGGCACGCGACGCAGCGTCGCGAGGTCGGGCACCATCGTGTAGTCGCCGTAGCCCGACTCCCAGCTCGTCGAGGCGTACCCCTCGACGGTCTCCATCTCCTGATCGGTGGCGAGCAGGTAGTTGCAGCCGTGGGTTTCCTCGAGCGCGTGCTCGAGGAAGAACGGGGCGTGGAAGCGCTTGCCCATGAGCCGCCCCTGCATGTCCACCTGGCAGACGAGCACGGTGTCGATCTCGCCGCTCGCGGCGGCCTCGCGCAGGGCATCGAGCGAGAGGGGTGCGCTCATCGGGGGTCTCCTGGGCGGACGAGAGGTCGGGCGATTATAGGCACGTCGTCCGTGCCGGCGGGGGCGGAACGGCGGGCTTACACTGACGCCCTTTCGCGCTCGAGCCCACCGTCATCGCCACCTCCGACTCCGCCCGCGCGTCCGCCGATCCGCCCCGCGCACCCTCCGGTCCCTCCTCCGCGCACACGAGCGCTACCGTCCCGGCGCGTTCCGAATCCGTTCCCGGCGACGCGGTTTCGTCCGCCTCGTCGCCGCGATTTCTGATCGCGGTACTCTCCTGCGCCAACTTCGCGATCGGTCTCGGCGCCTTCGTCGTCATCGGCGTGCTGAACCCGATCGCCGAGAGCTACGCGATCACGGCGGCCGAAGCCGGTCGGCTGATGACCGTCTACGCGCTCGCCTACGCGCTCGGCTCGCCGCTGCTGGTCGCCCTGAGCGGCACGCTGTCGCGGCAGAGAGTGCTCGTGGCCGGGCTGGCGACGTTCGCGCTCGGCTCGCTCGGCTCGGCGCTCGCCCCGACGGTGGCGTGGCTCGACGCCGCCCGCGTGCTCGCCGCGCTCGGTGCGGGCCTCGTCACGCCGGTCGCCGCCTCGATCGCGATCGCGGCGAGCGCCCCCGGCGCCGAGGGGCGGGCCCTCGCCCGCGTGTTCCTCGGTCTGACCCTCGCCCAGGTGCTCGGGGTGCCGGCCGGGAGCTGGATCGGGTACACCTTCGGCTGGCCGGTCGCCTTCTTCGTCGTGGTCGCGTTGAGCCTCGCGACGCTGGTCGGAGTGCTCGCCGTGGTGCCGCGTACGCTCGCCTTCCAGGTCAACACCCTCGGGACGCTCGGGGCGGCGCTGGCCGACTGGCGGAGCCTCCTGTCGGTGCTGTTCACCTCGACGCTGATCGGTGCGATCTTCGTGCTCTACACCTATCTCGCCCCGCTGCTCGCGGCGACGATGGGCTACGGACGGGACGGCATATCGCTGGTGCTGTTCGTCTTCGGTGCGGGCGCCGTGCTCGGCAACATGCTCGGCGGATGGCTGACCGATCGCGTCGGGCCGTACCGGACGCTCGTGTTCGTCTGTCTCGCGATGATCGTCTCGCTGCCACCGTTCTCGCTGCTGCCGCTGCCGGGGTGGCTACTGCTCGCGGTGACGTTCCTCTGGTCGATCTGCGGCTGGTCGTTCATGGTCGCCCAGCAGACGCGGCTCGTCGCGCAGACGCCCGCGCGCCAGAGCGTGGTGCTGTCGTTGAACGCCGCGGCGATCTACGTCGGCACGGCGGCGGGCTCGGCGGTCGGGGCCGGTGTCATCGAGCTCGGGGGGTTGTCCGCGCTCGGTGTCGGAGCCGGGTTCGGCGCGCTCGTCGCGCTGGGTCATCTGGCGCTGTCGGAGCGTCTGATGCCTCCTGCCACGAACGGTCCCGAACGATCCCGAGGGTGACGATCGGGGGCGGTCGATCGTCGCCCCCGACCGTCGGGTGCCTCGAAGGACGTGCCGATCCGGCAGCTCGACCGCCCGCGCGAGCGGTGTTCGCGGCAGGCCGCCACGAGCGCGCGGTGCGGGTGGCCGCCTATCTCGAGACCAGCTCGCGCAGGTTCTGCGCGCGGATCTCGTCCGTGCACGTCAGAGAGATGCCGCTGCGGCTGCGCGCGAGATGAGAGGCCACGTCGGCCTCGGTCAGGCACGCCGACCGCTCGGCCGACGGGTGAACGGCCGCCCATGCCAACGTGGCGACCAGCGTGGTCACGGTGGCGACACCGACAAGAATCGTTTTCATGGCTGAACCCTCGTTCGTGTTGACAGGGAGCACAGCCTGGGACGAGTCTTCGCTTCACTCAAGCGAATACTTTTGACTCGAGAGTTAAGGTATTCTTAACTTTAAGGCGAACGAGAGCCTGACCGATGCGAGGATCCGACCGATGAGGGAGAACCTCAATATCGAGCTGCTGCAGACGCTGGTCGCGATCGCCGACACCGGTAGCTTCGCCGCCGCCGCGCAAGCGGTGCACCGCACGCAGTCGGCCGTCAGCATGCAGATGAAACGGCTCGAGGAGGTCGTCGATCAGCCGCTGTTCGAGAAACAGGGCCGGCGCGCGACGCTGAACGCTCAGGGGCAGAACCTCCTGCTCTACGCCCGACGCATCGTCGGGTTGCAGGACGAGGCGATGGCCTCGTTCAGAAGTCCCGAGATCCAGGGCGAGGTGCGTATCGGCGTCTGCGACGACTACGTCATGCGTCTGATGCCCCCGATACTCGCCGGCTATGCCGAACGCTACCCCGGTGTCCACATCCGGCTCGATGCGCAGTCGAGCGTGCAGCTGGTCGAGGCCACCAAGCGCGGCGAGCTAGACTTCTCGCTCGTGAACATCGTGCGCGCCGACACCGAGCACGAGAAGCTGGTCAGCGAGCCGCTCGTCTGGGTGACCTCCGAGAGGCACCTGACGCACGAGCGCGATCCGCTGCCGCTCGCGATCGAGAGCACCTGTCTCTGGGGCAAGTGGGCGCAACAGACGCTCGATCACGCAGGCTTGCACTATCGTCTCGCCTACAGCACGTTCAGCTTCGGCGGCATCGTCGCGATCGTCGAGGCAGGGCTCGCGGTCGCGGTCATGTCGCGAAGCTCGGTGCCTGCCGATCTCCGGGTGCTCTCTCGAGCGGAGGGTTTCCCCGATCTGCCGGTGACCTCGATCGGGCTCGTGCGCAAGGCCGCCTCCCTGTCACCGGCGGCGCAGCGGCTAGAGGACGATCTGCGCCGGCAGCTGTGCCCCGATCGCGCGGCGGCCTGAGGCGGGCGCCGGCACCGACCGGGGGAACGTTCCCCCGCGCGAGAGGCGACGGCGGCGGTCGACAGGGCGCAGCCGGTAGGATGGGGGTACGAGCTCGCACGAGGGAGACCCTCTCGCCATGGACACGCTCTCGTCGGACGGCTCGGCCCCGAGGCGCGGAACGCGCACCGCCACCCTCGCCGTCGTTCTCGCGCTTCTCTCGGCCTGTGCCGGTTCGCGGGCGGATGCGGTCGGCATCGAGGGCGGCTCCGGGAGCATCGAAGGGTTCGAGCCCAACTACCTGCTGGTGGGGGCGGACTCGCTCGACAGCAACGCGGGGGCGGGGGACGGCGACTGCGACGTCAAGTTCCAGCTCAGCTTCTCGCGCCGACTCTCGGCGCCACGCGCGCTGCGGGGCGGTGTCGTCGGTCGGGCCTTCGGGCGTGACTCGCCGCTGTACTTCGGGTTCACGCAGAGAGCGTGGTGGGACATCTGCCGTCATTCGGCGCCGTTTCGCGAGACGAACTACGCACCGAGCCTGTTCTATCGAGGCGCCGTGCCCTTCGCCGGCGAACGGGCCGAGCTACTCGCCGGCTACGTGCACCAGTCGAACGGCGAGAGCGACGAAGGCTCGCGACGCTGGGAGCGGCTCTTCGCGCGGTTGCGGCTGCCGCTCGGCGAGCGCGTCGCGCGGCTCGGCTTCGATACCGCCGACCGTCGGCGCTGGCTCGTCGACCTGACCCTCTGGTACCCCTTTCTCCTCGCCGAGGAGAATCGGGACATCACCCGCTTCGCGGGCTACGGAGAGCTCGCCGTCGCCTACACGCCGAACGCGGAGTCGCGGCTCCGCCTCACCTTGAGAAAGGGCGGCGGGTTGACCCGTTGGGCACGCGGGCTCGCCGAGCTCGACTACGTCTTTCCGATCCCGGGTACCGGAGTGCAGGGACTTCTCCAGTACACGAACGGCTACGGCGCCTCGCTCGGTCGGTTCGATCGGCACGAGTACGCCCTCCGGGTCGGTGTCCTGTTCTCCGACTTCGACGTGCCTTCGCGGCGGTGAGGGGCCGACGCACGGGCGAACGGTCGCCGACGGGACGGGAATCGCTGTCGCCGGCCCACGCTCGGAGCCGCCCGCGTCCGTGAGGCGTGTGCGCCGACGAGCCGTTCGAGTGGCCGGTGGTCCGGCGGCAGAGAACCGGTGGGATCTCCAGACGGTGACGCGGGGTCGGGGCACCACGGGTAGACTGTGGTACCCAGCCACGCGCTCCGCGGCGTCTCGTCGATGATGTCCCAGCAACGACTCGTCAACCGCGGGGTACTGATCCTCGTCCTGGTCGTGATCTCGGCGCTGTTCCTGCGCGTGATCGCCCCGTTCCTGCAGGCGATCTTCGTCGCCGCGCTGTTCGCCGCGCTGTTCACCCCGCTCTACGCCCGGCTGCTCCAGTGGACCGGTGGGCGGCGTGGTCTGTCCTCGGGGCTGACGATCCTGACCGCGCTGACGTTCGTCTTCGTGCCGGCGACGCTGGTGCTCGGGGCGGTCGTCTCCCAGGCGCTCGAGATCGCCGAGTCCGCACGCCCTTGGGTGCAACAGCAACTGGCCACCCCCGGCACCCTGACCGGGTTGTTCGAGTCGTTGCCGTTCTACGAGCGCATCGAGCCCTTCCGAGCGACCGTCCTCGAACGCCTCGGGCAGTTCGCCGGCACCGCGAGCGGCTGGGTGGTGAGTCTCGTCCAGTCGATCACCGTCGGTACCCTCAGCGCGCTTCTGTCCGGGGTGATCGTGCTCTACACGATGTTCTTCTTCCTGATGGACGGGGATCGGCTGCTCTACTACATCCTCTATTACCTGCCGTTGAACGACGAGGACGAGACCAAGCTCCTGTCGCGCTTCATGTCGGTCACGCGGGCGACGCTCAAGGGCACGGCCGTGATCGGTTTCCTGCAGGGCGGGCTCGCGGGGCTCGCGCTGTGGCTCGCGGGCATCCCGAGCGCGCTGTTCTGGGCGGTCGTCATGATGTTCCTCTCGGTGGTGCCCGGCATCGGCACGGCGCTGATCTGGATCCCGGCGGTGATCTACCTCGTGGTCGACGGGAGCTACGCCGCGGCCCTCGGTGTCGCCGCCTTCTGCACCGTCGTCGTCGGCACCGTCGACAACCTGCTGCGCCCGAAGCTGGTCGGCAACGACACTCAGTTGCACGAGCTCCTGATTTTCTTCAGCACCCTCGGCGGGCTGCTGCTGTTCGGTTTCATGGGCTTCGTCATCGGGCCGATCATCGCCGCGCTGTTCGTGACCGTCTGGGACCTCTACGGCTACGAGTTCCGCGACTGGCTACCGACGACGGCGTTCCGCCCCCGGAGCGGTCCGGTCGAGCTCCCGCACGAGCGCCTGGCCCGCATCAAGGGCGAGGACACGCGCGTGCTCGAGGTCGAGCCGCCCGCGCACGAGGAGCGGCCCGAGTCCGATCCGCCTCACAAGGGCTGATTCGGAGGGGCTGACTCGAAATCGTCTCGCGAGCGTTCGCGGCCCGAGGTCATGGGTCGGCGGTGTGCGGGACACCGGGCAACGATCGGCGACTTCCGACGAAAGCACCTCTCCTCCCACGTCCTTAGCTCGACCCACAAATATCGCGGTAGTCGTCGACCAGTTCGGCAAGCCGTTCCCAGCCGCGCCGTTGGCTGACAACGCCC
>Ga0114952_1002676_pt1 | contig 13431 bp, 9 predicted proteins | sample SidtaG_2_FD_87303 | JGI IMG/M metagenome (GOLD analysis project Ga0114952, IMG submission 87303) | Marine algal microbial communities from Sidmouth, United Kingdom - Sidmouth_Asex2 metaG | ecosystem: Host-associated > Algae > Red algae > Unclassified | place: Sidmouth, United Kingdom | collected... | reverse complement strand
GCCAAATTGGATCTAACTCTGATGATAATCCTGGGTTTTCAACCCAGGTCTATAAATATTTCACTCCCGAAAATCGGGACGGGCTACCCTGTGGTGATGTGCTCTTACTTCTGAATACCCCTATATAACCCCATTTAGTCATCTCGATAAGCTTTCAGGCTTAGCTTCTATTTACTTCTGAGCATGCCTTAAAGAATAGATCATTTAATACCAAGATATAAGTTTATCTTCTCTTTATCAAAATGGCTCTTTTTAAAAGGATGGGCCTCGGTATTAAAAATATAGTCGTTAAAATCAAACTCGCTCTTATCCAATCCTGCTAGGTAAAAGTATTTTAAGGTTTCTGCAAAAAAGTAAGTAGCTAGATGATCTTTTGCTTTCATTGTTCGAACATCTTCTATAGAATTAAATGCGACTTCATTTCGACAGCAGAATTTCAGATCATGCCAGTATTTGTAAATCATGTCTAGATACTTTTGCTTACCCGTAATTTCATACAAATAATAGGCAGACTCTACTATTTCTGGGTTTAGCTCAGAGTTAGCATATTCTATAGAATCCGTATCGTATAGATATCGGGTGGGTAGCAAACCGTATTTATCCCATAACCAATCCCAGGTTTCCATATTCATCTCTGCATTTTCGACATCGCCATGAAGTGCCTGAATAGCAGGAAAAAATGCATCGTACAAGGACATTGATCTTTTTACAATTTCACCAGTGTGCATATTTACACAGGCATATAACTGCTTACCTTTATATCTGTCAGCATAGTACTTGTTAATTTTGGAAAGGCTAAATTTCCATATTTTTTCTATCTCTGGATCAGGAAATAATAAACTGCTTTTAAATAAGTATTCATAGTAAGAGTCCATTCCTGCTTGCAGGTAAGACCATTCATTTGTCCATTCACCGGTTTCAATATTAATAAAATCTCCGGGTAAGCCTATTTTAGATTTTCTCTCAAATATAGCTAAGGAAGCTTTCCTAGCAGCCTGATAATACTTGGGATTTTCTGCATAATAACTTAGAATCCCAAACTCCAACAAGTATGTTGCAGCTTGAGCAGTATTTATAATATTACCTATTCCTTCACCTAAATTTCCAGATGTAGCGCCTGTTTTTAAGTTGACGGAATGATAAGGAATTCCAGTTGGAGAATTAAATGCAGGCAACAGCCGATCGCCAAAATCGATAGCCTTCTTAAGAATTTCTGTATTTTGGGTATGATCATAGATTGCTAATAATCCACCTAGAATTCTGATATTCACTTCGAAGACTTGAACGTAAATATCTTGATCCCAATCTTTAGACAATGCGTATTCTTCTATCTCCTTGGCCTCTTTAAATAAGCCCATAACGGCGAGGGTGCTATAGGCATCTATGGGCGATATACCAAGTGATTCATCGTACCAGTTGAAGCCAGTTTTTGATAATGGTTTCAGAACATCGAGACCCCAGGCATGCTCTCTGTAAGCGCCCCATGATCTTACCATTTCCGTCTTTATTTCACTTGATGAGAATGCTGGGATGTTAGTTAATTTGTCCTTAGCTGACTCAGATAAAATTCCTCGCTGCTCAACAGAAGATGTACATGAACAAAAAATGGCAACTGTTAAGATAATAAGTCTTGAAAAGTTATTCATGAATCAAAGTTATAAAACTTCCATAGCTTTTATGTACGACTCTTTACCTATTGCTTTATCTAGATTCATATCTCCGTAGGCAATATTTAGAAGATCACTGATTTTATGAATCCTTTCCTTACGATGAAAAACTTTATTGAAAAAAATTCTATCTAGCTATGTTGGATATGGATAATTTTCCTAGATCTAGATACACTGAAGCATTATAACTGCTAATTGAAAATATAGCAATAACCGTTTCTGTATATAATGAATTTTTTTTCCTGGACGAGATACGAGCTGAGGTCTTACGAATTAAAGTAATTGGCAGTCGCTTATTTTTAAAAAAAAGGATATCTCAAAAGATTGAGATGTCCTTTTTTTTTGCAGCGCTGGCCGGCATAGCGCTGCGCAATAGTGGAGCCGTAGGCGGAAGATCCGCCTGCCTCCTTCGGCAGGTGGAGCCGAGGTGAATACCGAGCTATGGAGCACAGCGGCGACGGTGTAAGGGCAGGTCTCTTTTAGACCAGCCCTTACACCGTCGCATGCCCCAAATCCAAATAATCTGAAAAATAGATATAATTCTAGCTTCTGAAGCCTGATTAATACGGTAACCTGTTGTAAGTCGGTCGCTTAGGCTACTTTTAATTTACGGGTATTGGTCGTACCTTTGCGGTTCACGTGACAACGACAAATGAAAGGTATGACGGAGCATAAGGAATCGCTAAATTTTATAGAAGAGATTATTGAGGCGGATTTGGCGGCGGGTAAACATGATGGTAGGGTGCTGACCCGGTTTCCGCCAGAACCAAATGGGTACTTGCATATAGGGCATACGAAGGCGATATGGGTGAATTTTGGACTGGCGGCGAAGTATGGCGGACAGACAAATCTGCGGTTCGATGATACCAATCCGACAACCGAGGAGACTGAATATGTGGACAATATCAAGAAAGATATCGCATGGTTAGGGTACTCGTGGGGAGATCGTGAATACTATACAAGTGATTATTTTCAGCAGCTATATGACTTTGCAGTGGACTTGATAAAGCAAGGCGTTGCCTTTGTGGATGATAGCACGGCGGAGGAAATCGCGCTGCAAAAAGGGTATCCGAATAAGCCTGGAAAGGACTCTCCTTTTAAGACGCGATCGGTGGAGGAGAATTTGGAATTGTTCGAAGGGATGAAGAATGGGGAATTTGCAGATGGCTCTCGGGTACTGCGTGCAAAGCTAGACATGTCTTCTCCCAATATGCATATGCGTGATCCAGTTTTGTACAGAATAAAAAAAGAAACGCATCACCGCACGGGTGATGAATGGTGTATATATCCAATGTATGATTTTGCACATGGGCAGAGTGATAGCATCGAAAAAATTACGCACTCCCTGTGTTCGCTAGAGTTCATTCACCATCGGCCTTTGTACAATTGGTTCATAGAGAAGTTAGACATTTTTCCTTCGCGACAGATAGAATTTGCGCGAATGAATGTGTCCTATATGATCACGAGTAAGCGTAAACTGCTGAGGCTCGTGGAGGAAGGGTTGGTGACGGGATGGAATGATCCTCGTATGCCTACTATATCTGGACTGCGCCGTCGTGGATATACGCCTTCTTCTATTCGTGAATTTTGTGCGGCTACGGGCTTGGCAAGAAGAGACAATGTAATAGAAGTGGAATTGTTAGAATCCATACTGCGTAGTCAGCTCAATAAAACGACTCAGCGAGTGCATGTCGTGCTGGATCCTGTACCACTTGTGATCACTAATTATCCAGCAGGGAAAACAGAAATGATGGTGGCGGCTATCAATCCAGAGGATGAAAATAGTCCGACGCGGGAGATTCCATTTAGTGGTCGTCTGCTGATAGAACGTGAAGATTTTATGGAGGTTGATCCAGGTAAAAAATATTACCGTATGGCACCAGGTAAAAATGTGCGGCTCAAAAACGGTTACATTCTGAACTGTACTGGATGTACTAAAGATGCGGACGGTAAGATCACAGAAATTCAAGCTACCTACTTTGAAAATAGTCGCAGCGGTAGTGATACATCTGGTGTGAAGGCAAAGGGCACGTTGCATTATGTAAGTGAGCAACATGCCATCCATGCGGAGGTGAGATTGTATGACAGATTATTTACTGACCCGACGCCTACTGCACATGAAGGAATAGATTATCTTGAGTTTTTTAATCCTGAAAGTTTGAAGGTCGTGGAGAAAGCATATTGTGAACCGTTCTTAGCGAATGCCAAGCAGGAGGATAAGTTTCAGTTTATACGGCTCGGTTATTTCACCCCTGACTACAGAAGTACTCCTGTGCATTTAATATTTAACAGAACGGTGAGTCTCAAAGAATCTTGGTCACCTAAAAAGAAAAAGTAAGCGTGCATGTATAGCATATTTGCCAAAGAAATAAATACGTTTTTTAGTTCACTAATCGCCTACATAGTGATAGGTGTTTTCTTAGTGATCTTGGGATTGGTCATCTGGGTTTTTCCAGATACCAGTTTGCTAAACTATGGTTACGCGACGCTGGATCAACTGTTCGAAATAGCACCGCTGATATTTATATTCTTGGTGCCGGCGATCACGATGCGCTCATTTGCAGAAGAAAATCAAAACGGCACTTTTGAATTATTATCAACTAAGCCGATTACAGATTTTCAGATACTATTTGGAAAGTATTTGGCTTGTACCCTATTGTTGGTCATAGCGATAGTGCCAACTGCATTCTACTATTACACAGTCTATCAGTTGGCTAGTCCTGTGGGTGATTTGGATAGTGGAGCTATCTTAGGATCTTACTTTGGGCTTATACTATTGGGTCAATCTTTTGTGAGTATAGGCATATTTGCCAGCTCGCTTTCGCAGAATCAAATTGTTGCTTTTGTGCTGTCTACTTTTCTATGTTTTTTCGTTTACTATGGCTTTGACTTCCTGAGTAGGCTGCCTGTTTTCGTTGGAAAGTCCGATGATCTAGTTCAGATGTTGGGTATTGATAGCCACTATAAATCTATCAGCAGAGGCGTTATTGATACACGAGATTTGATATACTTTATTAGCTTGACCGCTATATTTTTATTGTCCACACAGCTGGTGCTGAGCAAAAGAAAGTGGTAAAGATGAAGAGTAATAAACTAAAATCGATATATCAATTTCTAATCTATGTAGCCATTTTTGTACTACTCAATATAGTAGGTAGTTTCATATTTACTACAATAGATCTGACGGAAGACAAAAGATATTCCATAACCGAACCAACAATAGAATTGTTAGAGAGTCTGGAAGAGGATGTGCTGATAAAGATATACTTAGCAGGAGATTTGCCAGCAGGCGTCAAACGGTTACAGAAGTCTACAATAGAGCTCTTAGATGGATTTAGAAATTATTCCACACGTATAGAATATATCACGGAGAATCCGCTGGGTGGCTCAGTAGAAGATAATAATGCGGCTAAAAAATTTCTCGCAGATCAGTATATATTTCCAAATAACTTACGTATAAAAGGCGCTGAGGAAGAGCGCGAATTACTATTTTATACTTATGCCAATGTGAGCTATCTTGGTAGAAATGTACCCGTTAATTTAGTGGCCAAGGAAGGCGGTGGTCTTACGGATTATGATATTAATAACTCTATCAATCTGCTAGAATATAAATTTGCCGATGCCATTAACAAATTGGCAAAAGGTATAAAACCTACTATTGCTTTTACGCGCGGACATGGCGAATTAAATGATCTACAGACACAAGAGTTTAGAAATGCTATGCAGTCAAAATATCGAGTTGGCTTTTATAATATGGATAGTACGACACATATTGATAAAACGCTTGATCTGCTGATCATAGCAAAGCCAACTCAGCCTTTTCCGCTTAAGCATAAGTTCCAGATAGATCAATACATTATGAATGGTGGTAAGGTGATCTGGTTAATTGATAAAATGGCTGTTAATCTTGACAGCCTGCGTTCAGCCCCTATGATGATACCACAAGATTATCCATTAGATATAGATGACCTACTTTTTCAATATGGTGCGCGTATTCAGCCCAACTTATTGATGGATTTACAGTGCACACAGATTGAACTCGCTATAGATGCTAAAGGCACCAGAGATAAGTTTGATTGGTATTTTCATCCTGTAATTACGCCCCAGTCGGATCATCCAATAGTGAAAAGTCTGGATGGTATTAATTTATATTTTCCAAGTACGATAGATACAATTAGAACAAAATCTTATGTCAAAAAAACAGCCATCCTGGAAAGTACAGAATCAACTCTTATTAAGCGATCTCCTATCGAGCTATCCTTCAGTATTCTACGCAACACCCCTCCAGCTAGTAAATGGAATAAGGGAAAATTTATTACGGGCTTATTACTAGAGGGGACTTTTGATAGCGAATATGAAGGTAGAGTAACTGAGGATATGAGCAACACACTGAAGCAAATCGGTCAGCCATACCAAGCAAAAAGTCCTGCAACAAAAATGTTAGTTGTCTCTGATGGAGACATTATCAAGAACCTGATTATTCCAGAAAAAAATACTACCATTCCACTAGGATATAATCAATGGAGTGGTTATACTTTTGCAAACGAAAACTTCCTTATAAACAGTGTAGAGTATATGTTGGATGAGGCCAATATGTTTGAGGCTAGAAGTAAAGAGGTGAAATTGCGAAGATTAAACTCTAAGAAAGCAAATGAGGAAAGGAGTTTTTGGCAAATGTTGAACATAGTAGTTCCACTTTTATTGCTAGCTTTATTCGGAATAGTATTTACTTTTCTACGCCGTAGAAAATATAACACTCAATAAGAAATATGAACATAAAAGCCATATTACCACTACTCGTTTTATTAATTCTAGGTGGGGCTGCGTATTTTTTTCTTACTAAAGAGGACAAGAATACCGCTAATAAAAACGAAGATTGGATCATGCATATCGAAGATCCATCGCAGGTAGAACGAGTCTTTATAGCTGATCGGAAAGGAGGAATAGCAGACATCAAAAGAGAGGGGGATCACTGGATTTACAACGACAAATATCGCGCTAACCCCTACGTAATGGGATCTGTGCTTGAGGCACTTACAAAAATCCGTATGAAAAATAGACCTACTAGCACTGCTATTCCAAGTATGGTGAAAGTCCTCGCAACACACAGCACCAAGGTGGAAGTATATGGTAAAAATGATAAATTGCTGAAAGCATTTTATGTCGGAGGAGTTACCCAGGATGAGCGTGGAACATTCATGATACAAGAGGGGTCTAATAATCCATATGTAATGCATATGCCCATGGCAGAGATTAGTTTGAAGCAACGATTCTTTACAGGTGAGGCTAAGTGGAGAGATAAGACAATTTTTTCAATCCAACCTGATGAGGTGCTTAGTCTTAGTATCGAATACCCTAAGCGTAAGAACAAATCATTTAAATTAACTAAAAATAAGAGTACATGGAAAGTTGAACCTTTCTATGCTACCACTAAAAGGATTGACAAAAAGGTAAATCACGATATAGTGGAAACTTATCTGAGTACTTACAAGAAGATCGGTGCGGAAGCTATTGAGTATGATAAGGAGTACGTCAAAGATGTGGTTAATAAACAGGAATTCTGTATTGTTAAACTGTTACTGAAGGATGCCACTGAGAAGCAGGTAAATTTTTTTCCTATCATTAAGTATGAAGATGAGGAGGAGACTCAGCCCATGCCAATCGAAAGATATATTGCTGTCGATGAAACTAAAACTATTTATCTTACGCAACACCTTGTTTTCAAAGATATATTTTGGGCATACGATTATTTTTTTGAGGGGAACTAGTATATAGTGTTGGGCGATCCCCTATCTTCTGCCGAAAAGGCATCATCTAGGGTCAGGCCCCTCCGGGCTCGTTATTCACTCGGTGTCTACGTACCTCCGACACGCACCGATAAAAATCGGTGCCCCTACATACCCTTATCGCAAAATAAAGTTTCATTATTAACTTATACCCTGTAATACACATGGATGTGAAAATCAAGGCATTATTGTTAAGATATTAAGGCTAATTCGCGTAATTTTAGGCTGTGAAGATAAAATTCTTACTCTTGCTTTTAACCCCTTTCGTATTTCTCTCTAGCACTGTAGATTGGGGCTTTTTTGGGCATAGAAGAATCAATAAGCTAGCTTGTTTTACCTTACCTCAGGATCTATTCGGTTTTTACAAAGGCAATATCGACTACATATCTGATCATGCTGTAGATCCAGATAAAAGAAGATATGCTTCAAAGTTTGAGGCTATTCGCCATTATATAGATCTCGATAGATGGGGCACAGCGCCTTTTCATAATATTCCTCGCCGATGGACAGATGTCATGATGCATTATACCAGCATACATAGTATAGACTCGCGTGGAGATACCAGCGTATGGCTTAACCGCGAATTACTTACCTATGATCTTAGAAAACCAGATATTGAGTTTGAGTTTTTAGATAAAAAAATTCCCTATATAGCTTATCGACAATTTGTAATAGATGAGATTTTATCAACTTACTACGATGATGAGCGCGATATTTCTACAGAAAAAATGAAAGCTTTCTTTGGCACCTATGATATATCTGCCAGCGGCAAGAAATATATTGCAGTCGATGAGTTCTCCGATCACGGTATTGTCCCTTACCATTTAGTATGGATGCAGCGCAAACTGAAGGAAGCATTCGAGCAAAAAGATATTACGCGTATCCTTCGAACTTCGGCAGAACTAGGACATTATCTTGGAGATGCGCATGTACCCTTGCACACCACCGAAAATTATAATGGTCAGCTTACTGGTCAGATAGGTATTCACGGTTTTTGGGAGAGTAGAATCCCAGAGCTCTTTGCTGATAAAGAGTATGACTATTTTGTAGGCAAGGCGAATTATATTGAGAATAATATTGACTACTACTGGGATATTGTGTTGGACAGTCATGCACTTGTAGATAGCGTCTTACTTATAGAAAAAGACTTAAGTCAAAAATTTGAAACTGACTTGCAGTATTGCTACGAAGAAAGAGGTACTCAAATGATACAGACCCAATGTAAGGAATATGCTGAAGCTTATAGCAATCGTATGAATGGAATGGTGGAAGAAAGAATGCGTGGCGCGATATTGGCTATAGGCAGTGCCTGGTATACTGCATGGGTGGATGCTGGGCAACCTGAATTGCCAGGATTCAGTCTAGATAAAGAAGAGTTACAAGATGAGGAATACATAGAAATGCAAAAGGCATTTGATGCTAAACAGATTAAAGGACGAGAACACGATCAATGAGTAAATACAATCACAGTACTATTGGACTTATGCTAAGAGGAGCTGCTATGGGAATGGCGGAAGTTATTCCTGGTGTGTCAGGTGGTACCATCGCGTTTATTACAGGTATCTATGAACGATTAATCAATAGTATAAAGTCTGTTGGTTTTGATCTAGTAGGTATAATCAAGAAAGATGGGGTCGCTGGATTATGGAGGGCCGTGGATGGTAATTTTCTCTTGTTCCTGATAGGAGGAATGATATTAGGTATAGTAGTAGGCGTATTTGGTATAGGCTACTTACTAGAGAATTATCCACCCATCGTATGGGCTTTCTTTTTTGGACTGATCTTGGGTTCTGTGTTTTATATAGGTAAGCAAATCGAACGCTGGACTTGGAAGGAAATGATAGCCTTAATACTGTGTACTGTCATAGCATTTGGTCTAACCACTATGCTTCCTGCGGCTGGATCCGAGTCCTATATATATGTATTTATTTCGGGAATGATCGCCATTAGTGCCTTGATATTGCCAGGGATATCTGGAAGCTTTATTTTACTCATAATGGGAATGTACACTTATATAGTGCAAGACACCTTAAAAGGGGTTTTATCTACTTTTGCTTTAGATAAGATCATCACTATGATTGTTTTTGGTTTAGGATGCCTAACTGGACTTATGAGTATATCGAGAATACTTTCGTGGACATTTGTTAACTATAAAAACATTACGCTCGCCGCACTCACAGGTTTTATGTTAGGTTCGCTAAATAAGATATGGCCTTGGAAAAAAGCCACGCAGTGGCTTTTAGATGGAGATGGAAATATACTTTTAGATGAGTTTGGACTACCAGATAAAATATTAATGGAAGATAATATTTCTCCTTCCGCTTATTATGCACTGACAGGATTACCTAACTATTTGCCTTATGCAATATTATTTTTCATACTCGGTATGGGTATCGTATTTCTAATGAGTATGGCCGATAACAAGGATAGTTAATAATAGATGCACAAACTTGGACTCATTGGCGAAAAATTAGACTATTCCTTCTCAAAATCATACTTTGAAAGTAAATTTAAGCAGGAGAAAATTGAGGGTTGGAGTTACGAATTATTTGAGCTAGCGAATATTCATTTGCTACCTCAGCTGCTTGCTCAGTCCAGTCTTGTCGGGATTAATGTTACCATACCTTATAAGCAGGCAGTACTCAAATATCTACATGCTATAGACCCCGTTGCTGCGACTATTGGGGCTGTAAACACCATAGCTATATCTGATGCTGGGTTACTAAAAGGCTATAATACGGATGCCATTGGATTTAGAGAATCACTTCTCTATTTATTAGGGGATAGTGATATCAAAGATATAAAGGCTTTAGTCCTCGGCACTGGAGGCGCCTCCAAGGCTATCACATATGTATTGGATCTATTAGGTATAGCGTTTAAAGTAGTGAGCAGGTCTGCTGATAAAGGATTAACTTATACATCCTTACATAAATCTACGGTAGAGGCACATAGACTTCTTGTAAATTGTACTCCATTAGGAACACACCCCAACCTATCTGAATGTCCTCTGTTACCATATGAAGGAATAACAAACCAACACTTTTTATATGATCTGGTATATAACCCTCAAAAATCATTATTTTTGCAACGAGGGGAAGCTCAAGGAGCAGCAATATTAAATGGACAGCATATGCTAGTTTCGCAAGCAGAAGCTGCTTGGCGTATTTGGAATCAAATTAAATATAGGTAAATAATAATGGGTATGTCATCAGGTTTAAAGTCAAAGGAGGTCAACTTTAGCAATACGGAAATAGCATTTTCTCATAAAACAGATAAGGAATTAAAGAAGAGTCAGATGCTCTTTTCTTTTATGAATAAAGAATGGCTCGTCAACATGATGTCACCATTAGGGCTGATAGGTATAAAATATAATTTTCCACTAGTCCAAACTATTGTTAAGAAAACAATTTTTTCACAATTTATAGGAGGTACCAATCTTAAAGAGGCTCAAAATACCATTGACAGACTAGAAGAGAACCAGTGTCTGACTATGCTTGATTATGGTATAGAAGGAAAAGAGTCCATTGAAGATTTTGAAGATACCAAGAATGAAAATTTGAAAGCTGTTTCATTTGCCGCGGCTAATCAATCAGTGCCCGTAGTAACTATCAAGGTTACTGGACTTGCTACAAATGATCTAGTAGAAAACTATGGGCCACAAAAACCAACATCTGAGAAACAGAGGCTTGAATTTGAAGAAGCACTTGCGCGATTGGATTCTATCTGCGCACTTGCTCATCAGCAAGGTGTCACCGTATTCGTAGATGCAGAAGAGTCTTGGGTGCAAGACTGTATTAATCTCATGGTAGAAAAGATGATGATCAAATATAATGAGGAACGCGCAGTGGTGTACAATACTTTTCAGATGTATAGAAAAGGTAGTCTACAATTTCTGAAGGATTCCCATCAGAAAGCACTCATTGACGGTTATATCCTTGGTGCTAAACTGGTACGTGGTGCGTATATGGTAAAGGAGAGAGCGAGGGCTAAGGAACAAAATTATCCATCCCCTATTCATGAAACTAAGAAAGATTCCGATGAGTCTTATAACGCAGGATTGTCCTACACTATACAGCATTATGAAACAATAGCCTGCTGCAATGCATCGCATAATGCGGAGAGCAACTATCTCTATGCAAACCTGATAATGGAGAATACAATTCCTAAAAATCATCCACACGTTAATTTCTGTCAGCTCTATGGCATGAGTGATAACATCACTTTTAATCTCGCTGCCGCAGGCTACAATACTGCTAAATATTTACCCTACGGTCCAGTAAAAGAAGTGATCCCGTACTTGATAAGACGTGCACAGGAGAATGCGAGCGTCACGGGTGATATGAGCAGAGAACTAAAGTTAATCACTAAGGAAATTGAGCGTAGGAATGAAAGAAAATAATGTGACTTGGTGCAAGTCCATTGATATTAGTAGAAGATAAAGCCTGTAGATTTTTACTGAATTTATCTTATATATTTTGATGGGAATATTTGTAATAAAATATAAACTGGGCTAATAAAGGGATGTTCGTAAGAAGATTAAACTGAAGAACCATAGGGAGGGTTTGGATTACTCCATTTTTCTAAATTTTTCGCTAAAGATGGGGTAATTCTTGTTGGCAATTTGTCATGATTTTTTCCAAAAAAATCACGCCAAATTGGTTCTAACTCTGATGATAATCCTGGGTTTTCAACCCAGGGCTATAAATATTTCACCACCCTGTGGTGATGTGCTCTTACTTCTGGATACCCCTAATAAATATTCCATTACCATAAATCGGGACGGGCTACGGCCGTGGTGACATGCTTTTACTACTAAATTCTGCTAAATTATAACGATCTAAATATATTACGCTAACTATAGTTTTATCACCTTCGAAAAGTAACGATCTTGTCCTATGCTTACTTCCATAATGTATATACCAGAAGCATAGTCAGATAGATCTAGCTGATACGATTTTCTAATAGAGTTGGCGATTAGTTGCTCACTACCATCCATAGTTAGGAGCCGGATATCATACTGCTCATCACCAGTATATTGCAGATTGAAAATATTATCACTTGGATTTGGAAATAACGAGAAGTCTCCGTTTTCTATTAAATTGCCAACACTATTTGGTTCAATATTAAATTCCACCAATTCACTGTAGCAAGTAGTGGAAACATCAGAAACTTTCCAGTCGTAGAAGTAATAAAAGAAATTAGTCCCAAAATTAGAGGCTGTTATACTCATTAAGTTATCAACTTCATATGGAAAATATAAGATCGCCCCAAAATCTACGGATGTTCTTTTAAATCTTGGAGATTCGTATCCGAAACTTTCAAAATTTTGCTCCGAGTTAGTTCCTAGTGAATAATTGTCGCCAGGTAGTATAGTAAAATTTAAGATAAGCTCTGTGGTGCCAGCTTCCACCATAAATTCTTTCTCTTCTAGTATAGTACTAAACTCATCTCTCAGCTGAATTCTTCTTAAACCAGCTAGATCTGTATCTACGATTACCGAATTTAATAACATTTCTTTATCTACATTAAAAAGCATAGCGCCATTAAAACCATCAGAATTAAAGTCACTTGACCCTTGATGTTCTACTTCTCCGACGTTGGTAAACTCGCCATCTTCATCACTACCGCTAGCAGCGTATACTTTCAATGAATTTTCAACATTGTTCAAAGTGAGCTCATTACCTAGACCTATTAAGTTGATCCCTTGCGCATCATTGTACCACTGAATACCTTGACCTTCAACAGACATAATAACTTGATCAAAATTAAAATTATAAGTAAAGTTACTGGGTTCGGCTGGAATAGGTAATACTTCCACATTTACTGTATTAGAAAATATTTCACCGCATGTACCCTCCGTAGAGGCCATCACTAGTGCTGAATTACTCACTTCAATATTACTACCAAAGCTGCCATCATACCATTCTACTTCCTCATTTGATTCATTGATTATCACAACAGACTCCCCTTCACATATC
>Ga0114952_1002659_pt1 | contig 13471 bp, 14 predicted proteins | sample SidtaG_2_FD_87303 | JGI IMG/M metagenome (GOLD analysis project Ga0114952, IMG submission 87303) | Marine algal microbial communities from Sidmouth, United Kingdom - Sidmouth_Asex2 metaG | ecosystem: Host-associated > Algae > Red algae > Unclassified | place: Sidmouth, United Kingdom | collected... | reverse complement strand
TAAATTTGGATATTCTTAAAATCTTATTGTTAAACTTATAATCTGGCTTAACTGTCAGAATTCTTAAAATCTTTTAAAATGAAAAAAATATTATTACTTTTTTGCTTCGCGATTTGCGCGAGTTTGTCTTATGGACAAATAAAAGTTCAAACAAATGGTTTCTCTAAATTGGGTGATACTGCTCAGTCTGCTGCTAGACAGTTACATATTGCTGGTACTCAAGGTCTTGCAAGGATAGACAGATGGAGTAATAGCGGTGCTGGAATCCAGATGAATAGTTTCAATCCTACAGGATCACAGCTTCAAAAAGTTTTTACAATGGCTACTGTTGCTACTTCAACTACTAATGGTTATTTTACCATTGCAGATCAAGGTACCAATCCATTTGGATCAGCCACTCGGCGATTTCAGATTGATGCTTCTGGTGACGTAATTATCGGAACTGCAACAAATGTAACTTCAGGTTATAGATTAACAGTTGGCGGTTCTGCATTCAAAACAGATGGTCTATCAGACTGGAATATACTTTCAGATAAAAAGACAAAAACAAATATTAAAGATTACAATGATGGTTTAGAAACAATCTTGGCATTGAATCCTGTATCTTATGAGTACAATGGAAAAGGTGGAACTCCAAAAGGTGAGTCAAGAGTTGGTGTCATTGCTCAGGATTTACAAAAAGTAGCTCCCTCAATGGTAAGCCAAGTTGAGATTACTGATCCTAACAATGGAATAGAAATTATAGATGGCGTTGTACCGGAGAAGAAATCTACAGATACTGAAGAATTTTTAACAATTAATACTTCATCTCTTCAATGGATGTTAGTTAATGCGATCAAAGACCAGCAGAAGCTTATTGATGCTCAAGCAAAAAGATTAGCTGAGTTAGAAGAGACAATCTCAACACTGTCTACTACTGAATCGACTAATAACACAAATGTTACTTTAAGTAATTACGATTTAGCTGAATTAAGTCAAAATTCGCCTAATCCATTTAATGGTCAGACAACGATTTCTTACACCATACCTACTGATGCAACTAACGCTCAGATATTAATTTACAGCCAGACTGGTAGTTTGATGAAGACTTTAAAAGTCGATCACAGAGGTAAAGGGACTCTACAAGTTAATGCTGATGATTTATCTTCTGGTACTTATACTTATCAATTAGTAGTTGACGGAAGAAACATCCAAACTCTTAAAATGGCTCTTACTAAATAAGTTTTAGTAAATCCACAAATTATTTTGAACCTGCTCAATATATATTGAGCAGGTTTTTTTATTGTAGTAATTTACATTCTTTACATCATATAAATTATCTATGCCGGATGGACATATTAACTGCAATTAAAGAAGATCGTCTTCTAAAACTATTGTTTTCGAGGTCTAGGAATAGTAAAAACCCATTACTTAACCGAGTAGTAGATTATTCAAATTGGTATTTTTCACAGCTTGGATTGAGTGAATCAGAAGTTATTGAATCATATAAGAATTTTATAGAATCTTATAATAGCTACATGAAGAGCTTTTTAAAAACTAACAAATACCCTTTTGAATTAGAAGGAAATGTGGATAGCTTGGATAGAAATAGCTATGATATCATATTATTGATGAGTATTATTGTCACGAAGCACAGACTTCGAATTATGGAATATCTCCAAGAGAACTTAGAACAAAAATTTAATAATGGGCTAATTATTGGCTGTGGACCTGGTTTTGAAATTGCTGAATTAAAAGATCAATTTGAAAGTTTTGATGCTTATGACATTAGTATCAATAATATTCTTTTAGAAATGGAAGGGGTCAACTTTCATGAAGAATACTTTGATGGCTTGTCTGATAAAAAGTATGATAGGGTATACCTAATTGAGATTTTAGAGCATATGAAAGATCCCTTTGAATTATTAGAATCTTCGAAGAAAGTCTTAAGCCCGAGTGGACAAATTATTTGTACAACTGCCACTAATATTCCGCAGTTCGACCATTATTATAATTTTAGCAAAGATCATGTTCACTTTGAGTCCCAGCTTAAGTCAATGGGCCTCCATATCTTAGATATGGAAAATGTGGTACATAACTATTTTACTGTTAATGTTGAATCTAAAAACAGAATCTATAGATTAAAGGCTTAACTATGATGAATGCGATCGTTTTTAGTGGAAGAAGGAAACCGATAGAATATAAAAATTACGAACTATCAGAATCTGCAATAGATGGTAGAATTAAAACAGAGGTATTAGCATGCTCAATTAATAGAAGAGATTATTGGATAAGCAAAGGGTTATACCCTGGCATCAATTCAAAAACTAAGACAATTCTTGGATCAGATGCAGTTGTTATGTATAAGGGTAAACAATTTTTAGTTTGTCCAAACATCAATTGGGGAGAGAAAAACATTCCTTGCAAGGATTACAAAATATTAGGTTTAGAGAATGTAGGAACGTTTGCTGACTATCTATATACAACTGAAGATAAACTTTATGAGCTACCGAAACACTTGTCAATTGAAGAGGGAGCATGTATTCCTTTAGCAGGTCTGACGGCATATAGAACAGTAATTACAAAGTGCCTGATATCTCCGGGAGATAAAGTACTAATTTCAGGAATTGGAGGAGGTGTAGCTACACTTGCGTTTCTTTTTTCTAATGCAATAAGTAACCATGTTTATGTCACATCTGGGAAGAAGGCAAAGATTGAAAAAGCAAAAGAACTTGGAGCAATGGATGGAGTATTATATTCTGATGAAGCAGCTATGTTGCAGCTTGCTGACAAAATTGGAGGATTTGATGTGATTATAGATAGTGCAGGAGGAGAGGGGTTCGAAACATTATTAAGGATGTGTGCTCTAGGAGCAAGAGTAGGTATATATGGAGGTACTAAAGGGGCGATAAAAAGAATATCAGCACCAAATCTGTTTTTTAAACAAATATCTATATTAGGAACAACGATGGGATCAGATGAAGAATTTGGGTCAATGTTAGATTTTGTCCAAAAGCACAAGATTAGACCTATTGTAGATTCTGTCAGAGTAATGAAAGATGGCCCATCAATAATCGAAGGAATGGGAGAATTTAATCAATTTGGTAAAATAGTCCTCAAGAATGAAAGTTAAGGCATTACTTTTTTCAGAGATTGAAATTGGAAACAAAGTGCAAATCAAGAAATTGATTAGTTCAGATATGATTCGAGCGTTCGCTGAGATGACAGGAGATCATCACCCATTGCATACAGATGCTAATTATGCAAAAGATAATGGTTTCGATAATATAATTGCTCATGGCTTACTCATCTCATCTTTATGTAGTACAATAGTTGGTATGCATTTACCAGGAGAAGAATCCCTAATGTTAGAATCTAATTTTAAATATTTAAGACCTGTTTATGCAGAAAATGAGATTCATATTGAAGCCGAGGTAACTAATAAAGATTCAAGATTTTCTACGATAGAATTAAAGCTTATTGTAGTCGACTCTAATAAGAAAAAATTGGTTAAAGGGAAATTCCTAGTGAAGGTGAGGGCTTAAATCTATCTGTAATAAATGCTGATAAAAAATAGAGGAACTCTATGGATACAAACCATATTCGACTAGATATTGACAAGGTGATCGAGTAGTCGAGTGAGTATCCTAATAAAGTTAAATAAGCAGTAATAATAGCTTCTCTTAAACCAAGTCCTCCGGGTAAGAATATAGCAAGTGTCCCGATTGCTCCTGCAACAGGATAACTAAGAGCTCCTTGAAAAGAAAAATAACCAGTTATGCTAGAGATGCTATTTCCAAAAAAGTAAAGCGATACTGTAAACAAAAGCCAGTATGTTATTAAGACCGGAAGCAATTTGATAATGTTAAGTATACTTATACTACTGAATTTCGTTTCCTTTTTTAAAAGCTTACTTGCAGCTAAGTCAATAAATTTGTAAAAATAGGGAGTGAATGCAAAAAGACTAAGAATGCCAAGTGCTATCATTGCCGTATTCAGGTATTCGAAGTTTTGTAAGTCAGGAGACAAGATAATTCCTGTAATTCCTAACAATAAGCCAGACCAAATTACCAGTATCTGCAAATGAAGTGAAATAATAGATGTCTTGACTCCAGAAACTTCATATTTCTGAGAGATATATTCTGACCGCCCAATTATTAACCAGATTTTTCCAGGAACATATTTTGCCAGTATAGACAAACCGATTGAAATAAAACTATCCTTAGTTGATACTGAAATTTTATTGAGCTTTAATATCAATCTCCAGTTAATTGCTTGAAAAAAATTGGCTACATATAAAAGAATACAACTGAATATAAGGTAACCGTAGTTATAGATTTTAGGTATAGTGAATAAATCGTTCTTATACAGATAGTAACAAACGAAACCTATGGATGATAGTATTAGTAGTTGATAAATTGTTTTTCTCAAGCTTGAATTTCGATGTAGTTGATTTGGAAAGGTTTCATAAGAGCAAAGCTAATCGAGTATGTAGTCTTAATCTCATCTTTATTATCTGCAGTAAGCAATAAATTATTAACAACTTCCTCTAATACCAAATTCTTTTTACTGTATATATGATTTAGCAAAAACGAATGACTGTTATGTTTGAACTGATTTATTAGAATATTAAATATGGCCTTTTCTATGTTTCTTCCTATTATTCTGCAACTCATTAGAAAAGTATCGATTTCATTAATTTCGGTATCAATTATTGTTAGTCCAGTGATGCCATAATCGCCAAAATTGTCAGAAACAGAATAGCTAATTACGCATTTAGATTCTTGGCTCATAAAATTTTCAATATCAGTTGTTGTATATCTTTTAGTCGTAAAGTTAAATTGATTGGTCTTTTGAGTCATTTGAGAGATTCTCTCAATATGATTCTTTTCATTTATAAAATATTTAATTTTCAATCCAAGAGATTCTAAATACGACTCAATATTTGTGCTTTCTGATTTTAGGTTTTTCCTTTTATTTTCTTGTATATATTGTTTTGTTTTATTTGAATCTTCTGTAGTCAGATTAGGGTTAAAGAATTCATTTGAAAGTTCTAAGAACAATTCAGGGTAAGTATAAAGTTTTTTAGGGACTTGATAACATTTTACAAAGGGAAGCTCTTTTCTTACAAGATTTATTTCATATTCAGAATCATCAACAAATATTAATGAGTCTAATCCTACATTCAACTCTAAAGCGATATCCCTTAAATTACTTGCTTTGTCAGTCCAATTTACTTTTTTGATAATAAACCAATCACTATTAAGTTTAAAGTCTTCTCTTTTGCTAAATACTTCCTCAACATCTTTTATATTATTTTTACTGTTTAAGCACAAGAGAACTCCTTTGTTATACAAAGAATGAATAATTTCATGGACTAAGTAGAATGGAACACCTTCTTTTTCATTAGAAGATAATCTTATGCCGGTATAGTCGTCTTCTCCTACAACACCATTCCAAAGAGTATTGTCACAATCTAAGACTAATACCTTTTTAATGTTTCCATTTAATGAATTGATTATAGTAGCTACTTTATCAGATAGCTTATAGAAGAAATCAAACTTATGTAATGCCTTAAATTGATTATAAAATCTATAGTCTACACTTTGAGAGGACCCAAGAGTTGAGTAGATTTTGTCAATATCAATTAGGAATGTAGACTTATTTGCCCTCTTTGTTAATTCCCTATTCAATATATCTGCAAAATGATCGATTGCATTTTTTGTAATTGAATAGTTGTTAAATGGAACAGTAGAAAATTCTGTAACGATTGCTAATGATGCCCTATTTAGATTTTCAAATACAATATCAAATTGGCTAAATATCTGCTGTTGTACTTTATTAATTTCTTCGTTGTCCATTCTACTAAGCTTGAATGGTAAGAATTCTATTAGATTAGATAAGTCCCAAATAACAATAACTACGTCATAATCTTTTGCTTTCTTAGAATCAGTAACAATAGCATTATAATCTCCAAAAGTAATGTCTGGATTAAAGCCATTAGTATAAAGTTGGAATAATATAGCTTCTTGAAATAAATTTACGGTAAGGTTAGAAAGAACTAGTATTGAAATATCTTTTCTTTTAACAAGATCACCTCTAAATAATATATTTGCTTTAGTTGCTTCGGTAAGTTTCATTATTCTCCTATTGCTATGGATCTTTTGATAAATGGTCGTGCAATATTACCCATCATTATAGTACGTGGAGGAACATCTTTTATTACAACTGCACCTGCTCCGATTATTGAACCTTCCCCAATTACTGATACAGAATTCAATATCTTGGCACCAGTGCCTATCACAACGTTATCTTCTATAGTTAGAGGGTAGAGCTCAATGTTGTTTTTTTGCGCTTGATATGATCCATCATTAAAATCGTGTCCATGAGTAGTGATGAAGACATTGCTTGCTATTCTAACATTATCACCTATAAAGAGACCTCCAGAGTAATCGAGTTCACAATAGCTTTTCACTAATACGTTATTCCCAATTTTTAACTTGCCAATGCCTTTTATGGTCGCATGACTGGTTATGAAGTAAGTTCCTCGCTTAACTTTTAAGTCTAACTTTGACTTAAATAATAATTTTAGAAAAAAAGCTTTTATATAAGTTAACCCAGGCAATTCAAATATTATAAGAGAAAATGGTATTTGTAACCCAAATAGTAATATTTGCTTTAACGAATTAAAGTTCATTTTTAAGTTTTTCAATAATTTCAACAATCGATTGAAACGACATCAATTTAGGAATATCTTCTTCATCTATTTCAACATCATAATTTTCTTCTAAACTTACGATTAGGTTCATATGGTTTAGCGAGTCCCATGATTCAATATTTTTGGAATTTGAATCAGAATTGATTTGTGATTCATTAATTTCAAATACTTCTGACATTATTGATTTTACTTTTTTTACTATATCAGTCATTAGTCTTTATTTTTAATTTGATTTTATTTTTAATTCTTCCGGAGGTATTATGATCTTATGTCTAATGTGCTTGTTAAGAAGAAGTTCAATTTTATTGTCATTGAACATTTCTTCCATACTTATTACTTCATAATTTGGGTTCATTGAATAGTTTTTGTTAAACCAATTATGTTTAAGTTCACTAACCTTTATGTATTTGTTTTTAATGTTTTTGTTGATTAGATTCTCAAAAGGAAGTATTCCTATTTGCCAAAATGGTATAAAATTATGAGCTACAAAGCTTTTCCATTTATCTCTGGTTCTCTTAAAGAATGATCGAGCAAAATCTTCACCATTCCTGCTAATTTGAATGATTACAGTTTCATTATCTTTTATTACTTTTTCTGGAATAATCATGGAAGTCAATGGATCAGTACAAATAAAAGTTTCCTTTGACAAGTGCTTTAAGCTTATTTTATTAAATATGTAGGATTTGATAGATTCTGAATTGCCAAAGTAGTAAAGAACATTTCCTATAATATTAGCTAATCTAGAGTGATCCATTTGGTGTTTTACCACATAATGTTCAGAGGCCATATTTTTATTTAATATCTCATATAGTCTTCTAGTACCACATCTTCCTGGTGAAACAAATAGTATAAACTTCATCTTAGTTAAGCAGTTTTTTGATGAAATTAATACTGTTATCTTTTAGATGTTGAGTTAGATATTCCATTTTAGAATCAGTCCAACGCTCTGGATGTATTTGAAAGACAATTTTATTTGCAGTACTATTTTTCAAAAATGATTGCATTTCTTTTGCATTTGAGAAATTAGTATGGACCTCTGAAGCAACTTTATCTCTTACATTATTTTTTGTACTGGTCCAATTTCGTCCGGTATCGTTGATATATGCAATATTAGAATAATCAATATCAATATACAATTCGCCTAGTATGTCTAATTTTGATTTTAAATAGCTGTGATTTTTGCTATCTCTCCAAATATCTCTATTATCGAATTTTGAAAATGGTCGCCCGTGCATAGATATAGTGTTAATGGGTACTATTTTTCTAAAATTGACTAACTCAGTCTCAAATAATTTCAGTGCTTTGCCCATATCTCCATTTGTATCTGAGAGGCACTCATAGTGATAGCCTATTTCATGACCTAGTTTGGCTATTTCTTTAATTATCTCAACGTTAAAAGATGATCGCTTAGTTCTAAAATAATATGAGCTGATAACACCAAGCGATGATTCAAGTTTAGCCATATTCAATGCATTCATTGCTTTTCTATCAACATCGTGCCTAATTAGACATGTCTTTATATTTGTAGAATTATTATTTTTAATGTAATCTTGAAATCTCAAAAAAGAATACTTATTTGATATAAGTATTTTTAAATATAACTGATAGGCTTCTAAGGTAAAGTCTTTCATGATTTATATAGTCTTTCATTATCTTGAATGTCCATCCACATTGCGAAAAGAAAGAATTGAATACTTGTGATTAACAAGAATATAAAGGCAATTAAGTTGTTGCTCACAATAACTTGATTTGGTATGAAAATTTTGTTAACTATACTTATGAAAAATGGAATTGAAAAGCCAAACAATATAAATGACAAATGATATAATAAGAAAAGAGGGTGAAAGTCTTTAAACAGATATTTTAACCAAAGCCTTTTAAAAAATGATTTGACTAATAACCAACTCACCGTTGGAATTACTTTAGCCACTTTCATTTTTGATTGTTCGCCTACATTGTATACTGGTTTTATTTCTATTTCTTTTAATGTACAAAATGCTATATTAAGTTTGACAAGCATATCATTGGGCATGCCATAGCTTTTATAAATATCATAGATCCTAATAGACTTTAATGCATTTAGGGAAATTGCAGTATATCCTGTTTGAGTATCAGATACATGCCAATACCCACTAGCAAGCTTTGTTAATATTGATAAAATTGAATTACCAAAGAATCTTATCTTTGGAATAACGATCCATGCTGATCTGTGAATTAACCTATTCCCTTTAACATAATCAATGTTATCATTTATTACAGGTAGACATAACGATTCTAATTCTGCTGGATCCATTTGTGCATCACCCGCCATTACTGCAGAACAATCAATTGATTGATCTTTACACCATTTATATCCTCGAGCTATGGCAGCACCAACTCCTCCATTGTTTGTTTGTTCTATTAGTACAATTCGATCAGTTGAATTCTCATTCCAAATTGAAGAATCAATGAAGTGTTTAATTTCTTCCTTATCACGTTTTAAGGCCGCTATTTCAGCATGATTATATTTATTATCTTCTATAGGCTCTATTGCAGGTATATTTCTCTTTTCACATTTATTAATATGTTCTTTTACGATTTGTGAGGTGTTATCAGTGGAACAATCATTAACAATTATTATTCTGTCGACAAAGTAGGGCATAGTTTCAATAACCATACCTATCTGGCTTTCTTCATTATAGGCGGGGACAACTACAGCTATTGTTTTACCTTCTATCAATTACTTAACTTTTATTGGTTCGCTGATGCACAATGGATGGAAATCTCCTTTTAATCCAATCGGTGGGGTTGTTCTGATATCATGTACTAATTCTATACTTGGCAATGCATGGTCAATACCATACCCATGTCCGTCTAAAATAGATTGATAGCTTATAGTATGAAGATCAGTAAACCCTGCACTGAATTCTAGTTCTTCTTTATTTACAGATATTGATCTAAATGTTCGCTGGCCCTGAGCTTTAATTTCTGAGGGTATATGATCATAATTAATACTCAAAAACCATCTTACCCGAGCTTTCTCTAAATCTAAGTAGCCAGCTGCTCTATCTTTGTCTAAAATATGAACTATATTTCGTTTAACTGGGCCAAATATCCACATTAGCATATCATAAAAATGTATTCCAATATTAGTTGCTATACCACCAGATTTAGTAATATCTCCTTTCCAGGAGTGATGATACCATTTACCACGTGATGTGAGGTATGCTAAGTCAACTTCATGAATTTTATTTGGATCACTATTATCAATCTTTTCTTTAAGTGCAATTATAGATGGATGATGTCTAAGTTGTAAAATATTATATATTTTTTTGCCGGATTCATTTTCTAAAGACCTCAGCGCTTCAAGATTCCATGGATTAAGGACTATAGGTTTTTCACAAATGACATCTGCATTACTTCTTAGACCAAATCTCATGTGAGCATCATGAAGGTAGTTAGGGCTGCAAATAGATAGATAATCAATAGGGTTGCCTTTCCTCTTTTGTTTATCTAAGTGCCTATCAAATCTTTCAAACTCAGTAAAGAATGAAGCATTGGGAAAGTGGCTGTCTATGATACCTACGCTATCAAATGGATCTACAGCTGCGACTAATTCATTAACTGTATCTTTGATGGCTCTCATATGCCTTGGAGCTATGTAACCACTCGCTCCAATTAAAGCAAATTTTTTCATTTATCTATTTAACTTAAATAATTGGTTTTCAGTTATTTATAAGGTATAATCTCTTTATGTTTAAGAGAACCTTATGACCATATATTCAAATGGTGCAAATATAATGCTAATTCCATATTAATAGGTGATCTTTCTTAGTGATGTACCTAGATTTGCTATCTATAAGCTTTTAAATGTTCTATTATTTTGTCTTGTTGTTCATATGTAATTTCTGAATCAATAGGCAAGGACAATACTGAACCGCATAAATACTCAGTGTTTTTATGATGTATAGTAGTGTCAGAAGTCTTATATGCATTTTGCTTGTAAAGTGGTATTGGGTAATAGATAGCTGAGGGAATATCAAAATCCGATAAGTATTTCTGAAGATTATTTCTTTTACCATCCTTTATTTGCATAGTGTATTGATGAAATACATGAGATGAAAATTTGTTTAATTTAGGGGTTATGCAGTAGTCCAAGTTTCTTAGTTGTGATGTATAATATTCAGCTCTGTTAAATCTTACACTATTATATTCATCCAAGTACTTAAGTTTTACATTAAGTACTGCTGCCTGTATACTATCTAAACGTGAATTACAACCAACAATTTCATGGTGATATTTTTTGTTTTGTCCATGATTAGCAATCATTCTAATTTTTTTAGATAATATTTCATCATTGCTAAATAATGCGCCTCCATCCCCATAACAGCCAAGATTTTTAGAAGGAAAAAATGATGTGCAACCAATGTGACCTAGTGTACCTGTTTTATTTATTGAGCCATCGGAATTTTGATAATCTGATCCTATTGCTTGTGCGTTATCTTCTATGACATAAAGCTCATGTTCATTAGCAATAGTCATGATTTTTTTCATTTCACAGCTTTGGCCAAACAGGTGTACCGGAATAATAACTTTCGTCTTTGAAGTTATTGCTTCTAATATGTTTTCAGGAATTACATTGAATGTTTCAACATCAACATCAACCATAACTGGCTCTAATCCCAAAAGGGCTATAACTTCTGCAGTAGCAACATAAGTGAAACTTGGTACTATTACTTCATCCCCTGGCGACAAATTTAGGCTCATTAAAGCAATTTGTAGAGCATCAGTTCCATTTGCACAGCTTATCACATGATTGACGTCTAAATAATTGGCTAAGTTCTGTTCAAATTCTTTTACAATTGGACCTTTTATGAACTGAGTCGAGTTTAAGACGCTACTTATAGCTTCGTCAATTTCAGGTTTTATTCTTAAATATTGAGCTTTTAGATTTATCATGATTTATAATTTCCAATATGACATAGACTTATATTTGTCTTTTTTATATAAGCCTTTTATATCAAATAATATTCCATTTTCTGAAGACAAATCTTTGAAATATGAAGAATCAAGTACTTTATATTCATTATGGGCTACACATACAATTATAGCATCATAACTTTCTGAAGCTTTAGAATTTATCACTACATCATAATTTTCTTTAACTTCATTTGTATTAGCATGAGGATCCATAATGTCGACATTCATTGAAAACGATTGCAATTCTTTGATAAGGTCAAAGACTTTAGAATTTCGGATGTCAGATACATTTTCTTTAAACGTTACACCCATCAGTAAAACATTGCTTTGACCAGGAGACTTACCTAACTCAATTAACTTCTTAGCCAATTTACTTGCTATAAAAGTTGGTATACTATTATTAATTCTTCTTCCAGCAGCTATCACTTCTGGCACAATCCCTACTTCTTTAGCCTTATATATGAGATAATAAGGATCAACACCTATGCAGTGCCCTCCTACTAATCCTGGATAATATTTGTGGAAATTCCACTTAGTTCCTGCAGCTTCTACGACATCTTGAATGTCTATATCCAATTTATCAAAGATAATGGCAAGCTCATTCATTAAAGAAATATTTAAATCTCTTTGAGTATTTTCAATTACTTTTGCTGCCTCAGCAACTTTAATTGAAGTTGCCTTGAAAATCCCTGCAGTAATTATTCTTCCGTATACTTTTGAAATTATTTTTGCAGTTTCATTTGTATCTCCAGAAACAATTTTTAGTATTTTAGTTAATGGTCTTGTCTTATCTCCTGGAACAATTCTTTCGGGAGAATATCCTACGTTAAAGTCTTCTTTGTATTTTAATGAAGAAGCTTTTTCTAAGATTGGGATACAAATCTCTTCAGTGCAACCTGGGAATACTGTAGACTCATATACTACGATATCTCCTCTCTTGAGTATAGATCCTATTGTTTCGCTAGCTAATTTTAGAGGAATCAAATTTGGAGAATTATCCTTATTGATATCAGTTGGTACTCCGATAATATGAAAATTAGCTTTTGCCAACAAAGATGAATCGGTAGTAAAAACAGCATTTGTTTTTTCAAATGAACTTGAATGTAATTCATTTGAAGGATCACTACCTTGATTTATTTGATCTACTTTACTTTGATTGATATCAAAACCAATAACAGAATAGTGTTTTGCGAATTCAATAGCTAAAGGTAAGCCTACATACCCCAACCCTGTTATTGATATTTTTATGTCTGTAGAATTAATCATGTTTAAAATAATTTGCTTATTAAATTAGTTGAGAACTGTTTGAGGCTTTCTTAAATAAGTAATATAAATAGTTAAATTAATATACTTTTATATGAATGGCTCTGTAGACTTATCCAAAATACTCCCAAGCTAAAATTAAATTGTTCCTTAAAATATTCACTTAACGTCCAGCACATTGATGGTGGAGAAAAAGTCAAGGCAGGCTCGACGATAGGAGAGCCATTCATTTTAGCCTTTACTTTTTCGTAAGCATCAATAACTTTGCGTCGTGAATTTTTAAAACCTTCAGGGCTCATCCTGCCCAATGATTTGTGTGGATGACCAGTATTGTACTCCTTTTTCCATAGATCTGCTGTCAGCTGTAATTGACTTATTTTGTCAAATAGATAAGCATCTAATACATCCTCTCTAAAGGTTCGATTGAAGCTTTCTATGAAGCCATTTTGATTAGGTTTTCCTGGCTGGATATACATTGTCTTTATCCCCCTATCTTGACACCATAAGCTATAATGGTTTGATGTATACTCTGGTCCATTGTCTGTGCGTATT
>Ga0114952_1002654_pt1 | contig 13493 bp, 19 predicted proteins | sample SidtaG_2_FD_87303 | JGI IMG/M metagenome (GOLD analysis project Ga0114952, IMG submission 87303) | Marine algal microbial communities from Sidmouth, United Kingdom - Sidmouth_Asex2 metaG | ecosystem: Host-associated > Algae > Red algae > Unclassified | place: Sidmouth, United Kingdom | collected... | reverse complement strand
TTTTTTTACTCCGGGAATCAGGCCTTGATTGGCCATTTCCCTGAACATTACCCTTGATATACCAAAAGTTCGCATGTACCCTTTAGGTCTTCCCGTCAATTTGCAACGATTGTGCATACGAACCGGAGAAGCGTTACGCGGCAATTTTTGCAGTGCCTCATAATCTCCAGCCTCTTTCAAGGCTTTTCTTTTCTCGGCATATTTAGCAACTGTTCTTGCCCTTTTTCGCTCACGGGCCTTCATTGATTCTTTAGCCATTCTATTTCTTTTTAAAAGGTAATCCTAATTCCGTTAACAATGATTTCGCCTCCTTATCCGTATCGGCAGAGGTCACGAATGTGATATCCATTCCATCGATTCGATTGATTTTATCGATATTAATTTCCGGAAAAATAATCTGCTCGGTGACACCGAGGCTATAATTTCCACGCCCGTCAAAACCAGTGGCACGGATACCCTGAAAATCTCGAACCCGTGGTAGCGCACTTGTAATCAATCGATCTAAAAATTCGTACATACGCTCACCTCGAAGGGTCACTTTAGCTCCAATAGGCATGCCCTTACGTAGTTTAAATGCGGCAACGTCTTTTTTAGACATTGTAGCGATTGCTCTCTGACCGGTTATATTGGTCAACTCCTCAACGGCATGGTCGATGAGCTTTTTATCGGCAACAGCTGCACCAACGCCCCTACTTACGACAATTTTCTTGAGCTGAGGCACTTCCATTACATTTTTGTAACCGAATTCCTCTTTAAGCGCACTGATTACGCGCTCCTTATATTCTTTCTTCAATCTTGAAACGTAAGCCATAATTATATTACTTCATTGGATTTTTTAGAAATCCGGACCTTTTTTCCATCCCTTACCTCATAGCCGACCCTAGTCGCCTCTCCCGATTTTGCATCAATCAATGAGAGATTAGAAATGTGAATAGGTGCCTCTTTCTTTACAATACCACCTTGAGGATTCTGTGCGCTGGGTTTCTCGTGCTTCGAAACCATATTTGCACCCTCTATGATAGCCTTATTCTTTATACGGTCAACGGTCATCACTTTACCCTCGGTTCCTTTATGGTCACCGGCAATGATACGAACCGTATCTCCTGTTTTAACTTTCAATTTGCTCATGTTCAACTATATTAAAGTACCTCGGGGGCCAAAGAAACGATTTTCATAAACTGCTTGTCTCGAAGCTCACGAGCGACTGGGCCAAAAACACGGGTTCCTCGCATCTCACCAGTTGGATTTAAGAGTACACACGCATTATCGTCAAAACGGATGTACGAGCCATCGGGCCTTCTAACCTCCTTCTTAGTTCTAACTACTACGGCCGTCGATACAGCACCTTTTTTTATTCCTCCGTTCGGAGTGGCCTCTTTTACAGTAACTACGATTTTATCACCTATGGAAGCATATCTTCGTTTCGTACCGCCCAGTACCCTGATGGTCAAAACCTCTTTTGCTCCTGTATTATCAGCTACCTTTAATCTTGATTCTTGCTGTAACATAATTATTTAGCTCTTTCTAAGATTTCTACCAATCTCCAACATTTGGTCTTGCTCAAGGGACGGGTTTCCATGATTTTCACGGTATCTCCTTCGTTGCAGTCATTTTTTTCGTCGTGTGCAACATATTTTTTCGTCTTCAAAACGAACTTACCGTACATGGGGTGCTTTACACGCTTTACCTCGGCGACTACAATAGACTTTTCCATCTTATTGCTTGTGACGACCCCTACTCTCTCTTTTCTTAAGTTTCTTTTTTCTTCCATAAAGCAGAACCAATTATTGGTTTTCCCTATTAGTTAATTCCGTTGCCAATCTCGCTACCGTTCTTCTTGCCTTTCGTATCTGAAGCGGATTCTCCAGCGGTGTAACAAAATGTGCCATTTTAAGGTCCGCATGTTGTTTTTTAAACTCGGCAAGCTTTTCTTTCAGCTCTTCGACAGACAATTCCTTTATTTCCTTATTTTTCATGATACACCTTAAATTATATCTTCAACATAGTCACGAGCGACAATAAATTTCGTTCGCACCGGCAATTTTTGGGCCGCAAGACGCAATGCCTCTTTTGCAACATCCATCGGCACACCAGCTACCTCGAACAATACCCTACCAGGTTTTACGACGGCAACAAAATACTCCGGAGCACCCTTACCTTTCCCCATACGTACTTCAAGCGGTTTTTTCGTAATGGGCTTGTCCGGAAAAATTTTAATCCAGAGTTGACCCTGTCGTTTCATGTAACGCGTCGCGGCGATACGTGCCGCCTCAATTTGGCGTGATGTTATAAATTTAGAATCCAAAGTCTTTATACCGAACATACCGTTTGACAACTGATGCCCTCGGCCCGCATTACCTTTCATGCGGCCTTTCTGCATCTTTCGGAACTTGGTTCTTTTTGGCTGTAACATTGCTTACTTTTTTAAAAATTACTTTCTACGGCGTGGTTTTCTTCCGCTATCACGTTTGTCTCCTTTGCCCTGACCTTTAGTCATTCCGACGAGGGGTGATAAATCTCTTTTTCCGTATACTTCGCCTTTCATAATCCAAACCTTGATACCCAACTTTCCATAAGTAGTCTGAGCTTCGTGCATAGCATAGTCAATGTCTGCCCTGAAGGTCGATAACGGAATACGACCATCTTTGTAGGATTCTGAACGCGCCATTTCGGCACCGTTCAAACGGCCTGAAATTTGAATCTTTATTCCTTCGGCATTCATACGCATAGCAGCAGCAATAGCCATTTTAATAGCCCTTCTGAAAGAAATTCTACTTTCTATTTGTCGAGCGATACTTGCCGCCACCAAATTTGCGTCTACTTCAGGTCTTTTGATTTCGTAAATATTGATCTGTACCTCTTTATTGGTAATCTTTTTCAGCTCCTCTTTCAGCTTGTCAACTTCCTGCCCACCTTTACCTATAATGATTCCCGGTCTCGCTGTGGTTACGGTAATTGTGATCAACTTCAAGGTGCGTTCGATAATGACCCTTGAAACACTGGCCTTGGCCAGTCGCGCATGAATGTACTTTCGTATTTTGTTATCTTCAGCTAGCTTGTCGCCGTAGTCGTTACCACCATACCAGTTGGACTCCCATCCCCTGATGATTCCTAGACGATTCCCTATCGGATTTGTTTTCTGTCCCATTTCTAGCTTTCTGTATTATTGTTTGATCCCAAAACCAAAGTTACGTGGTTGGAACGTTTTCTTATTCGATGTGCCCTACCCTGCGGAGCCGGTCGCAATCTTTTTAACATAGTGCCGCCATCAACTCGGATTTCGGCAACGTACAAATCGGCATCTTCTAGATTCGCATCTTCATTTTTGGCTTGCCAGTTGGCCAATGCCGAAAGCAAGAGCTTCTCTAATTTTCGTGAAGCTTCCTTTGGATTAAATCGTAGGATTGCCAAAGCCTTCTCTACTTTTACGCCCCGAATCAAATCGGCGACCAAACGCATTTTTCTAGGTGATGTCGGGCAGTTGTTCAACTTTGCGAATGCCAACTGCTTTTTTTCAGCCTTTATTCTTTCGGCCATCTGTTTTTTTCGAACTCCCATAGCTTACTTCTTTCCTTTGTTCTTAGCTCCGGCATGACCCCTAAAAGATCTGGTCGGAGAAAATTCGCCTAGTTTATGACCAACCATGTTCTCTGTGATAAAAACAGGAACGAATTGTCTTCCATTATGTACGGCGATTGTCAGTCCTACAAAATCAGGTGTAATCATCGAAGCCCGCGACCAAGTCTTTATTACGCTTTTCTTACCTGAAGCAGCATTTTGCTGAATTTTTTTCTCTAAACTATAGTGAACGTAAGGTCCCTTTTTTAATGAACGTGCCATTGTTTTCTGCTTTTATTTCTTTCTACGTTCTAAAATATATCTGTTTGTCTTTTTGGTCTTGATACGGGTTCTGTAACCTTTAGCAGGAATACCGTTTCTCGACCTAGGATGGCCACCTGAAGCTCTACCTTCACCACCTCCCATTGGGTGATCGACAGGGTTCATCGCGACCGGTCTTGTTCTTGGTCTTCTACCCAACCATCTACTTCTACCTGCTTTACCTGAGACCAACAACTGATGGTCAGAATTTGATATTGCGCCGATAGTAGCCAAACAAGTAGAGAGTATCAATCTAGTCTCACCAGATGGCATTTTTACAGTTGCAAACTTTCCGTCCTTTGCCATCAATTGTGCGAAAGTACCGGCACTTCTTGCCATTACCGCTCCTTGACCAGGGCGAAGTTCTATACAAGATACAATTGTACCCAATGGAATTTCGCTCAACGGAAGTGCATTTCCTATCTCCGGTGCGGCACTAGCGCCCGAACTGACTTCTTGACCAACTTGAAGTCCATTTTGAGCAATAATATATCTTTTCTCACCATCGGTGTATACTACCAAGGCAATAAATGCTGTTCTGTTCGGATCGTACTGTATCGATTTAACGGTGGCGGCAACATCTTGCTTATCCCTTTTAAAATCTATAATACGATACCTTCTTTTATGACCACCACCTTTATGGCGCATGGTCATCTTACCTTGACTGTTTCTACCTCCCGACTTTTTTAACGGAGCGAGCAAGCTCTTCTCCGGCTTATCAGTCGTTATGGCGTCAAACCCATTTACGACTCTAAAACGCTGACCGGGAGTAACCGGTTTTAATTTTCTAACTGACATTTCGTGTCTTTATAGATTACTGTAAAAATCGATGATATCACCTTCTACAACATCGACTATTGCCTTCTTGACGGCATTGGTCTTCCCATGCTGAATACCTGTTTTGGTATATCGCGACTTTCGGGTCGGACCATAATTCATGGTACGTACTTTTTTGACCGCAACACCATAGGTAGCCTCGACCGCATCTTTGATTTGAATCTTATTGGCCCTGGGGTCAACTATGAAACCATATCGGTTGTACAACTCGCTTTCGGCGGTCATCTTCTCCGTTATAATTGGCTTTATCAACACGTTCATGGTTTTCTATTTATTTAAGTTCGATTCCAATCCTTCCAAAGCCCCTTCCAACAACACAATATTATTTGCGTTTAAAATTTTGTAAGTATTTATTTCTGAGGATGTTATAACTTCTGAACCCTTCAAATTTCGCGAAGACAAATATACGCTATTATTTGACTCTCCCAAGACAAACAAAGATTTTTTGTTTTCCAATCCTAAAGACTTCAAAACAGCTGTAAAATCCTTGGTTTTTGGCGTCTCGAAATTAAAGTCTTCAACCACTAAAATTGCCTTTTCTTTTGACTTGATACTCAAAGCAGATTTGCGTGCCAAACGCTTAACGTTCTTGTTCAATTTTTGAGAATAGTCTTTTGGTCTTGGGCCAAAAATTCTACCACCGCCCCTAAAGATCGGCGACTTGATACTACCCGCACGGGCCGTACCGGTTCCCTTTTGCTTTTTTATCTTTCGCGTACTTCCCGCAATCTCGGCGCGTTCTTTAGTTTTATGCGTTCCTTGGCGCTGATGTGCCAAGTACTGCTTAACATCAAGATAAACCGCGTGCTCGTTCGGTTCAATCGCAAAAACAGCATCCGAAAGGTCTGCCTTTCTACCTGTTTCTTTTCCTTTTATATCTAAAACTGCTAGCTTCATTACATCCACCTTTGAATAGTTACGTACCCGTTTTTATGGCCGGGAACCGCACCTTTTACCACCAAAAGATTCTTTTCGGGCACTACCTTCAGAACTCGTAGGTTTTGAACCGTAACACGGTCTCCACCCATTCTACCCGCCATTTTCATTCCTTTAAAAACGCGAGCAGGATATGAGGCCGCACCTATGGAACCAGGGGCCCGCAATCGGTTATGCTGACCGTGAGTAGCCTGACCGACACCACCAAAACCATGACGTTTGACAACACCCTGAAAACCTTTACCCTTAGAAGTACCTACGATATCTACAAACTCTCCTTCGACAAAAATGTCGACACCGAAGACATCGCCTAACTTGTGTTCCCCTTCAAAACCTGTGAATTCAACGACTTTTTTCTTAGGAGACGTACCAGCCTTCTTAAAATGACCGGTTTCGGCCTTATTGGCACGTTTTTCCGCCTTGTCATCGAAACCTAGTTGAAGGGCTCTATAACCATCAACTTCTTCGGTTCTGACTTGGGTAACTACGCATGGCCCTGCCTCTATAACGGTACACGGAACATTTTTTCCGTTCTCGTCAAAGATGCTGGTCATGCCCACTTTTTTTCCTATTAACCCAGACATAATTTGATTTTAGATTTTAGATTTTAGATTTTAGATTTTTTCTTACGAAAAAACCGAACCTAAACTCCATTTATATTACTTAATTGTTACTCTTAAATTTCGGACAAAAAATTAGGGTCAAAAATATTCGACCCCGAATGATTTTTTCTCCGTTTTTCCCTCGCTCGCAGCTCAGGACATGTTTGCTTCGGATGCGCTCAGCAGCCGTAAATTCACTTATACCTTAATCTCTACTTCAACGCCACTGGGAAGTTCAAGCTTCATAAGGGCATCGATGGTTTTTGATGAAGAGCTGTAAATATCCAGAAGTCGTTTGTACGAACTTAGCTGGAATTGCTCTCGAGACTTTTTATTTACGTGCGGTGAACGCAGTACAGTAAATATCTTTTTATGCGTTGGCAATGGAATTGGCCCTGTAACCACCGCTCCGGTAGTTTTTACCGTCTTTACGATTTTTTCGGCAGACTTGTCTACTAGATTGTAATCGTAAGATTTTAATTTTATCCTTATTTTTTGGCTCATCTCTTTCTTTCTAAGCGGTTACACCTTTAGCAATCTTGATAACTTCTTCTGCGATGTTCGATGGAGTCTCTGCGTAGTGAGAAAATTCCATAGTTGAAGTCGCCCTACCAGAAGATAGGGTTCTCAATGACGTCACATAACCGAACATTTCAGACAAGGGTACTTCGCCCTTGATAACCTTAGCTCCGGCCCTATCGCTCATATTGGATATCGTTCCCCTTCTTCGGTTCAAATCTCCCACGATGTCACCCATGTTTTCTTCTGGGGTCAACACCTCGATTTTCATTATCGGCTCCATCAAAACCGCACGGGCAGCTTTCGCAGCTTCTTTATAACCCATTTTGGCAGCCAATTCGAAAGACAATGAATCAGAATCTACCGCGTGGAAAGAACCATCTTTCAGCGTAACTTTCATACTATCCATTTCGAAACCGGCCAAAGGACCGTTTTTCATGGCCTCTTTAAATCCTTTTTCTACGGATGGGATAAACTCACGTGGAATATTACCTCCCTTGATTTGATTCACGAATTCCAAGCCTGTAGTTTCTTCGCTATCGGCAGGTTCCATGGTGAAGACGATATCGGCAAATTTACCACGACCACCAGACTGTTTCTTATAGATTTCTCTGTGATCCGCAGTTTTTGTAAGTGCCTCTTTATATTCTACTTGTGGTTGACCTTGATTTACTTCGACCTTGAATTCACGTCTCAATCGATCAACGATAATATCCAAGTGCAACTCACCCATTCCTGAAATAATGGTCTGACCCGATGCTTCGTCTGTTTTCACCTGAAAAGTCGGGTCTTCTTCAGCCAACTTGCCCAAAGCCATACCTAGTTTATCGACATCTGCCTTAGTTTTAGGCTCGACAGCAATACCAATTACCGGATCCGGAAAGTTCATACTTTCCAATATAATCGGATGCTTTTCATCGGAAAGGGTATCTCCCGTTTTGATATCCTTAAAACCTACGGCAGCCCCAATATCTCCGGCACCGATAGATTCAACAGCATTTTGTTTGTTCGAGTGCATCTGATAGATTCTCGAAATCCGCTCTTTGTTCCCTGAACGATTGTTCAGAACATAAGATCCTGCATCCAATTTTCCTGAATAGGCTCTAAAGAAAGCCAACCTACCTACAAATGGATCGGTAGCAATCTTAAAGGCCAAAGCTGAAAAAGGCTCTTTCAAGTCCGGCTTTCTTTTTTCTTCTTCTTCGGTATCTGGATTTGTACCGACGATTGCTTCTTTGTCCAAAGGAGAAGGCAAGTATCTACATACGGCATCCAATAAGAATTGAACCCCTTTATTTTTGAACGAAGAACCGCAAATCATAGGAATTATACTCATATCCATAACAGCGGCACGTAATGCAGCATGCACTTCTTCTTCAGTAATCGAATCCTCATCCTCGAAGAATTTCTCCATCAAGGTTTCATCATATTCAGCTACTGCCTCTATCAAAGCGGCACGATACTCCTTCACCTCTTCCTTCATTTCCTCTGGAATATCGACAACATCGAAGGTGGCCCCCATGTTCTCCTCATGCCAAACAATTGCCCTGTTCTTGGCCAAATCGACAATACCACGGAAATCAGCCTCGTCACCGATGGGCAATACGATAGGAACAGCATTAGATTTCAGCATTTCACGAACCTGCTTGCAGACCTCCAGAAAATTCGAACCCTGTCGATCCATTTTATTTACAAAGCCCATTCTAGGTACTTTGTAATTATCCGCCAGCCTCCAGTTCGTTTCCGATTGTGGCTCAACACCATCAACGGCACTAAAAAGGAAAACCAATCCGTCAAGCACACGTAAAGATCGATTCACCTCAACGGTAAAGTCAACGTGGCCTGGAGTATCTATAATATTGAAATGATAATCCTTGGCATCTTCAGTTGGTTTTGCATTTTCCATGGGAAACGTCCAAGAACAAGTAGTTGCTGCAGAAGTAATCGTGATACCGCGCTCCTGCTCTTGCTCCATCCAGTCCATAGTTGCCGCACCATCGTGTACTTCCCCGATTTTGTGACTTACTCCGGTGTAATAGAGTATACGCTCCGTAGTAGTGGTTTTACCGGCGTCAATGTGCGCAGCAATACCTATATTTCTTGTGTATTTTAAATCTCTTGCCATTTCTGATTAAAATCTAAAGTGGGAAAATGCTTTGTTCGCTTCGGCCATTTTGTGAGTATCGACTCTTTTCTTGACCGCTGCACCCTCTTCTTTTGAAGCGGCCAAAACCTCTGCGGCCAATTTTTGCGCCATACCTTTTTCATTCCGTTTTCTAGCAAAACTGATCAACCACTTCATTGCCGTTGAAATCTTGCGATCCGGGCGTATCTGCATGGGAATCTGGAATGTTGCACCACCTACCCTTCTACTTCGCACTTCTACGTGGGGCATAACATTGGAAAGGGCATCCTTCCAAAGTTCCAATGATGTTTTCTCTTCGTCTGTTTTCTTCGCCTCAACGATATCCATGGCGTCATAAAATACGCTGAATGCCACTGACTTCTTCCCGTCCCACATCATCATATTCACGAAGCGGGTGACCAGTTGGTCATTGAATCTCGGATCGGGTAAAAGTGGTCGTTTTTTTGCCTGTTTTTTTCTCATTACTTCTTCTTAAAAAAGTTCAATTACTTTTTTGGGCGTTTTGCTCCGTACTTCGACCTTCGTTGGGTACGACCTGCGACACCTGCGGTATCTAAAGCCCCTCTTACGATATGATATCGAACACCTGGCAAATCTTTCACCCTTCCGCCCCTTACTAATACTATCGAGTGCTCTTGGAGGTTGTGACCTTCTCCGGGAATGTATGCGTTTACTTCCTTACCGTTTGTCAACCTAACCCGCGCCACTTTTCTCATGGCAGAGTTTGGTTTTTTTGGTGTAGTTGTATAAACACGCGTACAGACACCCCTTCGTTGAGGGCACGAATCCAAAGCCGCCGATTTACTCTTCTTAGTAATCGTGGACCTTCCTTTTCGTACTAACTGTGAAATTGTTGGCATACTCTATAATATATGTATAAAACCCCTCTGTTTAAGGGTCGGCAAATGTAAGACTATTTCGTATAAATTCAAATTCATAACAATTAATTTTTAAAGATTTTTAAAACCCAAAAAAAACTATTGTCAAAAACAACAATTTCCATTTCTAAAAGACCATAAAAATTTGCTTCAATTTCCTTCAATAATAGTATCACAATGAATCGCTTATATCACCAATTTGTTTTAAGTAATATCCAAAAAACACTACAGTACAATTAGGATACGGATACTGGCGAAAAACGTGGCCATATCACTCATTACAGCTATCAACTTCCTTGACGACCTGATTTTACATATAACCATCTGAAAAAACCATTATTCTTCACATCATAAGTCAATGGTAAAATCGATATCCGTCTTAATGGTTTTACAAACTCAATAGTACCTGTATCTTTACAGAAGTCATTGACGGTAGATTAATACTGTTTCTGGGGTAAAACACTAGTGCACGAAACAATATATATTTAAGAATAGAACACATGCAGAAAACCACCCAAATCTATGGTATGCGAGCGGTTATCGAAGCTATAACCGCTAACGAGCCCATTGATAAGGTCTTTATTCAAAGAGGTCTGAAAGGCGATTTGTCAAATGAACTTGAAGGATTGGTTCGAAAAAATGGCATCAATACTTCTTACGTACCAGTCGAAAAACTAGGCCGCTTGACAAAGAATAACCATCAAGGGGTTGTTGCCAATATATCCCCCATTATATTTCATGAGCTGGGAACACTTGTGGAAAACGTTCTAGAAAGCAAAAAAGCACCTTTATTTCTGTTGCTGGACCAACTTTCAGATGTCCGTAATTTTGGTGCCATTATTAGAACGGCCGAATGCTCTGGAGTCGATGGTATTATTATACAGAAAAAAGGAGCTGCACCTGTTACTGGTGATACCATTAAAACCTCAGCTGGAGCCGCATTTAAGGTGCCCATTGCCAAGGTCGATCATATTAAAGATGCCGTTTTCTACTTGCAAGCCACCGGTATTTCGGTAATAGCTGCTACCGAAAAGACCAATAATGGCCTTTACGATATCTCATTTTCCGGACCCTGCGCAATCGTTATGGGGTCTGAAAATCGAGGAATTTCACCTTCTACACTTAAGGCGGTAGACCATTTAGCCAAAATTCCGTTGTTAGGAGAAATCGAATCGCTTAATGTTTCCGTTGCGTGTGCGGTTTTTTTGTACGAAGCGGTTAGGCAGAGGTTAGACTAAGAAAGAGGAACATACTGTAACTACGGAAACTTTGAAACCATTATTAAAAGTTGCGATGTAGGTCTTATGTTTCGTTTTTCGATTCCTTCTTTATATGATAGGTAATTTTTAAGGATTCCTTCTGGATTTCCTCATGCCCGGTTTCGATAAAATTCCCATCTTCATCAAACTGTCGTAAAAATTCATCGGCTTCCTCATCGTAATCTTCCCGTTCCCAATCATATTTTTTAGGAGCTGGGACCTCTGTCTTCATAAAAAATGCCAAAAAAAGACCAGTTAAGAATCCGCCCAAATGACCTTCCCATGAAATACCATCCTCAATCGGGAAAATATACCAAAGCATGCTTCCATAAACGAATACCACTATCAAAGAAAGGGCAACTAAGCGGTAATGTTTGGTGAAAATTCCCTTAAAAAAAATAAAACTCGCCAGTAGATAAATTATGCCGCTGGCCCCAATGTGATAAGACGGCCTACCTATGGCCCAAGTAAACAGTCCGGAGACAATAAGACCGATAAGCAATACCCGTAAGGCGATATTGCGATAAAAATAAAAAAGGGATGAAGTCAAAACTGCCAATGGAATGGTGTTATGGTAGAGATGTTCGACCGAACCATGAATGAAAGGGCTCAGTAGAATCCCTTTCAGTCCTGAAAATTTTTGAGGATAGATACCAAACTCATTAAGGTTAGTTTTATAAGCAAGTTCAAACCAAAAAACCGTCCAAATCGCTAAAACCGACAGTAATGGTGCGATTACGACTGCGTTGGTAAACTTAAAATAATGATTATCAGACATCAGATCGAAATTAACAATTAGTCGGCCAATGCGTCAATAACTGTAATAATGTCAGAGAAATACTGTTTTTTTCGATAAAGTCAACTTCTTTCTAAATATTCTCAAATAATTTAGCTGGTATTTGTCATATGACTTCAAACTATCAAGAGACTACTTTGATAACGAAAAACCTTTCGGAGAGCAATCAAGCTAATACTACCGCCCAAGATCACAATGTAATTTTGTGACCTTTACGAAACCTGCAATTATCTTACTTTTGTACCATGAACGAGCCTCTCGCAGAACGAATGCGCCCAAAAAAGTTGGACGATTACATTAGCCAACGTCATTTAGTAGGCAAAAATGGTTCTTTGACCTATCAAATACGAAAAGGGATAATACCGTCGCTTATTTTTTGGGGGCCTCCGGGTACGGGCAAAACGACTTTGGCAAACATTATGGCCCGTGAAAGCGAGAGACCCTTCTACACATTGAGTGCAATTAATAGTGGCGTGAAGGACATTCGTGAGGTAATCGACAAGGCCAAGCAGAGCGGTGGCCTTTTTACGGCCAAGAACCCAATTCTTTTTATTGACGAAATACATCGTTTTAGTAAATCGCAACAAGATTCACTTTTAGCTGCCGTAGAAAAAGGTTGGGTAACCTTGATTGGGGCAACTACCGAAAACCCAAGCTTTGAAGTCATTCCCGCACTACTCTCAAGATGTCAGGTATACGTATTGAAAGCTTTCGGAAAGAACGATCTTGAAGAATTACTAAAAAGGGCGATGCGCGAAGACCCGTTAATAAAATCCAAAAACATTAAACTACAGGAGACCGAAGCATTACTACGGCTTTCAGGCGGCGACGGAAGAAAGCTTCTGAATATTTTCGAATTGATCGTAAATTCAGAAGACGGTGATAGCATAAAAATAACCGATGAACTGGTCATGAAAAAGGTGCAGAAGAACACTGTACTTTATGATAAAACAGGGGAGCAGCACTACGACATCATTTCGGCCTTTATCAAATCGATTCGCGGCAGCGACCCGAATGGTGCCGTCTACTGGCTCGCCAGAATGATAGAAGGCGGTGAAGATGTCAAATTCATTGCCCGGCGGTTGCTTATTTCCGCTTCTGAGGATATCGGTCTTGCCAACCCCACTGCGTTGGTAATTGCAAATAGTTGCTTTCAGGCGGTTACTACCATAGGGTACCCCGAGGCAAGTATAATTTTGAGCCAATGTGCAGTATACCTTGCTACCTCCCCAAAAAGCAATGCCAGTTACGTGGCCGGAAAAAAAGCACAACAAAAAGTCAGGGAAACCGGAAATCTTTCGGTACCCCTACCCTTGCGCAACGCGCCCACGAAACTGATGAAAGATTTGGGCTACGGAGCGGAATACCAGTATGCACATGATTACGCCAATAATTTTGTGGATATGGAATTTTTACCAGAAGAACTCTCGGGAACTATGTTTTACCGACCCGGAAGCAATACACGGGAAAATGCCATTAAGGATTTTTTAAAAAATCGATGGAAGGATAAGTATGATGGTTGATGCTCGGCCCTTCGACAACGTTCAGGATAAATGCTCGGTGCTCGGTGCTCGGTGCTCGGTGCTCGGTGCTCGGTGCTCGGTGCTCGGTGCTCGGTGCTCGGTGCTCGGTGCTAAAATT
>Ga0114952_1002645_pt1 | contig 13530 bp, 6 predicted proteins | sample SidtaG_2_FD_87303 | JGI IMG/M metagenome (GOLD analysis project Ga0114952, IMG submission 87303) | Marine algal microbial communities from Sidmouth, United Kingdom - Sidmouth_Asex2 metaG | ecosystem: Host-associated > Algae > Red algae > Unclassified | place: Sidmouth, United Kingdom | collected... | reverse complement strand
GAGAGAACACTTTTGATCAACAATCCCACTACTGAAAAAATTGAATTAGTAAGAGGAGAAAGAGGACCTATAAGCGAAAGCAAGGTGGATGCTCGATTCAAAAGCTTCGGAATGTTATTCTTTTCGTAATCAATACCATCATCTATGATACAGATTTTGACACCTTTGCCTTTGGATAATTTCCATGCCTCCTCTAGCCTGATCATTCTACTAGACCAGTCTGCATCTAATATAGCTATAACATCTTCAGGCTTTTTCCGCTTTAATCCTTTACGTTTGACAATAAGTTCTGGGTAGCACGAGATTACTTCCTCACGCTTTAATATCTCATTGCATTTATTAAATATTTCCCGACCTACCTCCTTCTCATTGATAAATCTCATGTAATAAGCATGAGGAGTACTTATGAGCAGGTCTTTCTGCTCCAAGTTGAATTCTTCCTGAACTTTACCAATGACAATTTTTGGAGTCTCTGCTTGAAATTGCAAGTAAATATTTCCAGTATATATCTGATAAATTCCCGTTGCTGCATGCTGCATCACACTCCCTATGTAATCAAGTGCAGGATGTTGTGAAGTCTTAACTATTTTCTTGATTTTATCTCGTTGCTGAAATTTAAAATTTCCTAGCACCTGATATACATCTACATTAGCCTCTGGATAATTATCCACGTGCTTGACCCGAGTAATATCAACTCCACTCTCTTCGAGCAGAGTATTAGCATCGTATGCATAATTTGTTCTTATAATAAAGTAATCCAAGCTTACAACGATTTCATGGCTGATGCCTGTGCCCTGAGAATAATGTAATCTTGCCATAGTATGACCTTATTGTCAGTAAAATATTCTTATAAAAAATACTTGCTTCTCGCAAATCATTTTAAATGATCTTGATCAACATATCCTTCATCAATACTGCACTGATTTTAAATTCAGTCAATAAGATTGATGAGTATGCTTTATTACCAAAAGTGAAAACTACAGAATAGTAGGCATCGATTTCTCCATATAAATAAGGATGTCATTTTATACTTATTTATAGTGTATTTGCCTTATCAGGCTTTATTGCCAAGAACAGTAGTCTAATAGCCTACAATAAATAGTACACCTATACCTAATACATAAATAATAAGTGACAAAACAATGCATACCTCATCTGAGCCCACAAAAGCATCAAATGCAGCTGAGCAATAGCTAAAAAACCAATACGTAATTATAAAAGCTGTGGGTAAGTCCAGAAACCTCATAAAGATTTCATACAAAAAAAGATAAGCAATTAGATTTAAAGCTTAGTGCTATTTCAGGAAGTTTGTTTCGCAAATATCATGTAGTAACTGCCTTAAGAAACCTAATTGTACTTCAATAAACCTTATTATAATCCAACTAAGTAATTTCACTCATTTGGTGGTCAGCACCAGCCTTATTCCTCTCCCAAGACCTCACATCTCCACTCCCCTATCCTCAATATTATCCAGCAAGCGTTTCAGATACTTCGACTTGAGATAATAATTTTTCACAGCGCTCAGCAGTGCGGCATCAGGCTCAGCCACCGACAAATCCAGCCCACTCATTGCCCCCTGCGCTTCTGACTCCAGCGCTCGCTCAAAGTCATTGATCTGGGTTTCTATTTTTTCTTTACCCTCTGCGCTCGGCTCCAACTTGTAATCCATGATCGCCTCATTGATGTCCATCATATCCATCAGAAATTCCTGTGGCATCTGCTCCTTCCCTTCTTCAAAAGAAATACCAAATAATTCAAGAATATGCCTGATCCTGGCTTGTTTGTTCTTGAGGATCCTGTAACCTTCATTTACTATGGAAGACTGCTTGAGGGCTGCTTGTTGTTCTGCATCAACAGCTTGACTGAAATTATCAGGGTGAAACTTTTTGCTGAGCTTGTAGTATTTAGAAGTCAAGTTTTTTTTATCAACTTCAAAACTCAAAGGCAATTCAAATAATTGGAAGTAATTCATTTCTTACTCATATGTATCGGGAGATATCCAAGCCAAAAGCATAGATCATCAGTGCCATCAATAAAAAGAACCCAAGCATCGTCGCAACTTCCATTATCCTGTCCGGAATTTTCTTACCCGTTATGGATTCAAAAAGCAAGAACATCACATATCCACCATCCAGTGCAGGTATGGGTAGTAAATTTATAAAAGCCAGTAGCAATGATAGACTAGCCGTCATGGACCAGAACCGTCGCCACTCCCACTCCGGTCCGAACATGGAACCGATAGTAATAAAACTGCCCAGAGAATCCTTAGCTTTTATTTTTCCAGTAAACATCTGCCCGAAAGCTTTGAGTTGATCAGAGATGAATTCTATGGATTGATTCCATCCTGCAGGCAATGCACTGCCCACGGAGAATTCCTCATTAAATACATCCACATAGTTGGATTCTGCTAGAGGTCTCACACCTATCCTGCCTTGGTTCATCTGCACAACTTGCTCTATTTCTGCTCCCTGTCTCAATACGCGAATATCGACTTGAGTTGCTGGAGGAGGTGGGGGTTCAGGCAATTTACCAAGTATGGAAAGGATCGTTCTTTTCAGAAAGCTGAGCTTGACAGGTGGTTTGAACTTTGACATTTCCTTCATGAATAGATGTGTATAAGGTGTTGCCACACCATTGACCGAAAGGATTTTATCACCCTTGACCAGCCCGCTTTTCTCTGCACCGCTTCCTTCTGTAATTTCATTCAGAATGTAAGGGTATCTCGGTGCAATGACGGATATGTTTCTGTTTTCATGTTTGGTCAGCTTGGCCACTGTTTCTGGCTTGGCCGTAAGGCTGATTCGCTTTCCGTTACGCTCCACCTCTATGTTAGTCGCTTGATTGATTACCAGCTCTTTGGTCATGGCACCAGAACTAAAATACTTAAAGTTATGATCGCCCACTTTAAGAACCTTGTCCCCATCTTTCAAGCCTAACTCTGCACCTATTTCACTGACCGCCACCCCCTCTTTAAGGCTATCATTCATGATGTGATTGCGGCCCCATATCATCAGGATCATGGAAAACAGAATTATCCCCAGTACAAAATTCACAAAGACACCTGCGACCATGATGATAAGTCGTTGCCAGGCAGGTTTGGATCTGAATTCCCAAGGTTGTGGTTCCTGCGCCATCTGCTCTGTATCGAAACTTTCATCGATCATACCAGCGATCTTGACGTAGCCGCCGAGTGGTAGCCAACCGATTCCGTATTCTGTCTCCCCTATCTGCTTCTTGAAAAGGGAGAAGCCGGGATTGAAGAATAGATAGAACTTCTCCACCTTGGTTTTAAAATACTTAGCTGCGCTGAAATGGCCCAACTCGTGCAAAACAACTAATATGGACAAACTGAGAAAAAACTGGGCTACGGTGATTAACATGCGCTAGTACTGGATTTAACGGTTTTCTTAGAGTCTAAAACACTTAATGGATTACAAATATGATAATACGAGCACCGAGTCGAGCTACTCTACCGTAAAACCGATGCAGCCCTGTGCTGTCAGCGTTCAAAAGTAACAATTATAACTATTGATAACCAAAGTGGCGGGAATTGGGTTCAACTTGCTCAAGCTCTTATTTTGTTGACTATTTTTAGGTCCATGATAGTCTTTTACTCTGAGGATCTTCATCTGAATACCGCGACGCTGGAAGCGGACGAATATCACCACTGCTGTAAGGTGCTCCGTCACAAGGTAGGAGACAGGCTGCACGTGACTGATGGCAAGGGCACGACTGCTCAAGCGGAGCTGGCTGCCATAAGTAAGCATTCTGCAACGGTGAAGCTCATTTCCAAAACTTTCAAAAAAAATCCAGGTACTCAAATCCATCTCTATGTCGCCCCACCCAAAACCAGGGCTCGCTGGGAATGGATAGTGGAAAAATCAGTAGAACTGGGCATTAACAGCCTGACAGCTCTGGTAACCCAGCATTCCGAAAGGAGTAAAATCAATGTAGCACGTACCGAAAAGATCATGCGCAGCGCCGCTATGCAATCTCTGAGGTCTTATCATCCCAGCTACCGAGGCATGGTGAATCTGAGCAAAGTTCTTAAGAACCTGCCTGATGACGTGGATAAATATCTGGCTCATTATAAGGAAGGTCAAGCCCAGCTTGCACACCAGTCTCCTCTCCACTCGGAGTCCATGATACTGATAGGTCCAGAAGGAGACTTCAGCGAAAAAGAAATCGAACAGTGCAACGATCTGGGTTTCCGTAACGTAAATATATCTGAGCACAGACTTCGAACAGAGACAGCCGCCATAATTGTCGTGGCTCTACTCAAAGCGATCGGCTACTGAATCGACTGATACCGACATTTATGGTAATTGTTGGGATTAAGCTTATACTTTACTCCTTTGATTCCTTATCTTTAGAAACAAAACTTAAAATCATTCTTATGAATTTTATTTTTAAATTGACCCTTTTCTTCAGCTGTCTTTTTACTTCACAACTTCTTGCTCAGCTTGAAATAACCGAGTATTCAGCTTCCAATCTCAATCAATTCCAAGATAATTATGATAAACACGAAGACTGGATAGAAGTCCATAATTCAGGATCCACTGCAATGGACATCTCAGGCTATGCCCTATCTGACAAAGAATCAAAACCACAAAAATGGCTCTTTCCCAACGGCACTATATTACAACCAGACGGTTACCTCGTCGTCTGGTGCTCTGGCAGAGACGAAAGAGTTAATCACAGTTACCATACAAACTTCAAACTCAGCCAGACCAAGAACAAAGACTATGTTGTTCTCGCAGACCCCAGTGGCAATATTCTGGAAAGTCACAAGCTGGAACTTACCCTGCTAGGACATTCCCGAGAGAAAAACACCAACGGCAAATGGATGGTTGTTCAGGAACCTAGCCCAGCTTATCGCAACCCCATATCCACAAGAAAAAATGGCTATACGACTGCACCAAGTTTTGATATGACAGCAGGTTATTATCCGGCTGGCAATGTAAGAATTCAAATTACTAATAATGAACCTGATTCAGAAATCAGATTCACTCGGGATGGTACTGAGCCTAATTCTACTTCACAATTATATTCTGGAGCTGTTACCATAAATAATACGACAGTATTAAAAGCAAGAGCTTTCTCACAGTCTGATAGCATATTACCGGGCAAGATGAATTTTGCCACCTACTTCATAGAGGACATCCCGACTATGCCCGTGATATCCATTGCAGCAGAAACATTGCAAGATCTAGCAAATGGTACCAAAGAACTGCGCCCGATAGGTTCTATTGAATATTTTAAGAACGGTGACAGAACTTCAATGTCTTATGGAGAGCTGAATAGTCATGGACAAGATTCTTGGGTCAATCCGCAGAGAAGTCTGGACTGGGTTTCCCGAGATGAGATGGGTTATAACAATGCGCTCAATGAAAAACTGTTCAGTTATTCCGAAAGAGATGAATACCAGAGATTCATGATGCGATGCTCTGGTGATGACAACTACCCTGCTAATGGTGATGAAGACCACGAGGGCAGTGCCCATGTCAGAGATGAATACGTACATGAATTGGCTTTAAGAGGCGGGTTGAAACTTGATACGAGAGCGGTGGAGAGAACCTTGGTTTTTCTGAATGGTGATTACTGGGGCATTTACAGTCCTAGAGAACGACCAGTCGATCATGACTATACGGCTGAATATTACGATCAAGGTAAGTACGATCTTCAGTACCTCTTGACCTGGGGAGAAACTTGGCCAGAATATGGAGGTCAGAAAGCCCTGGATGATTATATTTTCTTTAGGGATTTCATAATGGAAAATGATATGAGCATCGAGTCCAATTATCAGATGGTCAAAGACAGTTTTCAAGTTCTGAGCCTGATAGATTATATGTTGGTCAATCTGAATACAGTTTGTTCAGATTGGATTAATTATAACACTGGGGTGTGGAGAGGATTGAACCCGGAAGGAAGCCATAAGAAATGGGGATATATTCTATGGGATAATGATGCGACCTTTGATTACTACATCAATTATTCTGGTGTGCCTAATACTGACGCTGACGCAGAACTGTGTGATATAGAAGAAATAGCAGACTTTGTAGATGACTTTTTTCTTGAGGGTTCAGGACCTGTCGATGGTATAGACGAGGAAACTGCTGAATTCTGCACGACCATTCAAGACGGCACATCTCCATACCCTGCATCCGATCCTTATTTTCTGGAAACTATCAATGAGCGGTGGCAGTGTTGTTTTCTAGATTGGGATCAGGAATGTCAATCACTCTATGATGAATTTGCAATAGATACTCGGTTCAATTCTGATAATTGTAATAGTGGAAATTTGAATCTGGTAGACACATTGTTACAAAAGGTGCTGAATGTCGACACTGTATGCTGCAACACCTGGGACAATTATTGCCAAGAATTATATGATGAAATAGAGCTAGGCACCTATGTGCCTTACAAAAATAAGGACCAACTCAAAAGAGTAGACAATGTCGGTATGCACGAACAGATATTTCTAAAATTACAAAAAGAATCACCTGAATTCAAGCAGCTCTATTACTCGAGACAAGCAGATTTAATCAATACGACCTTCTCTTGTGATAATATGCTGAATACCCTTGACAGCCTTATTGCCATCATTGACCCTGAGATGAACAGACATATTAACAGATGGGGTAGAAGCTATAGCGAATGGAAATCGAATGTCAGTAAACTCAGGACTTTTATTGAGGATCGCTGTAATAACCTATCTGACGGCCTTATAAATTGCTACGATCTGGATGGTCCCTACAATCTTACTTTAGAAGTATTCCCTGAAGGGGCAGGCACGATAGATTTCAATACCTTGAAAGACATTTCCAGCTTTCCGTGGAATGGACAGTACTATGGAGGCATAGAAAACCTGATAGATGCAGATCCAGGTTCAGAATATGATTTTTTGAGATGGGAATCCAAAAAAGGTCAAGTCATATTTCCAAATGAATCTTCTGAAAATGCACAATTCATGATGCAAGAATCGGACACCTTGGTCGCCATATTTGCTTTGGAAACTGCTGTAGAAGATTTGAATGGTGGCGTAGAGCTTACCGTTTTTCCTACACCTTCCAGTGGTATGGTGACATTGGAGTATAATCTACTGAATACCAGTATGGTAGACATAAGAATAACTGATATGTTAGGTAGAGAGCTTCGAGCTTTTCCTTCAGAACGCATAGAGGCTGGTAGAGAATACACCAAAGAAATCGATTTCAGAAGCTTTAATTCAGGGAGTGGAAACTTCATTTTAACGATAAATACTGAATCTGGCTCCGCCAATACCAAAGTGACCATCGTAAACTAGATATATCCACACAGATAAATACTGAGGCTGGCTCCCTATTCAGGACCAGCCTCTTTTTTGTTCATATTGCCATTAATATCCTTCTATTCTGGCAGCCTTGGGACTAGCTAAGGCGTTTAAGCACCGTATACTTATCTTTAAGCTCGAAATCTTCAATAACATATCATAGTTATTGAATCAAACTCATAAAATGAAGGTATCTATCTATCAAGTGACTTTCAGTAATACACTATGTCTGTTATTGCTGGTGTTATTAGGGCAATCTGTCTTTGGCCAACAGGCGCCACAATGGACAATTAAGGGAAAAAACTTCCTTAGTACAATCGATGCAACAGATTACTTGATTGTTGATTTGGACGCTGAGTCCATGAAAAGCAATATGAAGCAAGACCAGCCAATGGTCTGGCTCCCTGATGTAAATGGAAAATTTACTCAATACCGACTCACGCCATCCACTGTGGTCTCCCCTTCAGTCGCTAAGCATTACACTATTCAAACTTTCAGAGGAATCTCCACGGAAGACCCTACAATTAGAATAGCTTGTGACTTTAGCATTCAGGGATTCAGGGCGGCAGTTTTTGAAGCAAGTAACACTTATTTCATAGAACCACAGTCAGGCTCAAAGACAGAACACCTAGTCTACACTAGACAGTCACTCAAGACTGGCTCACTAGGTTGTCAAGTGGATCATCAAGTAGAACAAGCCAATGGTACCATAGGTAAGTCAAGCCAATTGCCTGACCAGAAATTGTCCTTGAATCTAGCACTAGCTGCAGCCGGAGAATTTTCCCAACAAGTCAGCGGTGGTGCGACAGTTAATCCCACTACAGTATTAAATGCCTTAGCTTCTGGTGTCAATATCGCTAATGAGATATTCTTAAGGGATCTGGGGATAGAATTTGAATTAGTTTCCACGCCTGCACTCGTATTCGCGGACCCGTTGACAGATCCTTTTGATCCTACGATGCCGTCAACCTTATTGCAGTCTTGCCAGGCCACCATTGAAAACAACATCCCGGTTTCAGATTATAATCTAGGTCAAGTTATTTTCTGGGGAAATTTTGATGGGTCTTCCGTTGTTTCTTCATTATGCATAGACTCAAGGAAGGGGGCAGCTTACTCTTCAAGTAATATTTCTCAAAGTCATCTATGGATAGATGTAATGTCCCACCAGCTTGGTCACCAGCTTGGTGCTCGACATACACATAGCGCATCAGAATGTTCGAGTTCTGTTACTACTGGACAACTGTACGAACCCGGTGCAGGCTCTTCTATCATGGCTTATGCAGGCAGGTGTGGTGCTCCAGCAGAATATCAAACGACACCAGACCCCTATTTTCATTTTGCCTCCATATCTGAAATTTACGAACGGGCCATCCTTGGAACTTCTGGAAATATTTGTGGACAACTGGATCCTACAGGGAACATAGCAGATCCAGTAGTGGATGCCGGAGCAAATCTCACCATTCCCACTAGCACGCCTTTCTTGCTGGTAGGGGAAGCAATGGATCCCGTAGATCAGGCATTGACTTATGATTGGGAGCAGTATGATGGCACAGGATCCATGACTATTGGATCACCAGCTTGCGCTGCTGACCAAGCTCTATTCAGATACAGACCTCCTGTTGCAGTCCCATTCAGATCATTTCCACAACAAGCAGAAGTGCTGCTGGGAAATAATAATGGAGTAGCTTGGGAGCAATTGCCCTGTAGCCCGAGAACAATGAACTTCTCACTCGCAGTAAGAGACAATAATCCCAATTGGGGACGTATCGGAGAAGATAGAATCACTGTTACTGTTGTCAATTCAGGCCCCTTCCAGATGACCATACCTAATGGTGGAGAAAGCCTGAATGGAGGACAAGTAACAACGATAAATTGGGACGAAAATGGAACTAATAGCCACTGCCCTGCAATAGACATTCTCTTATCCAGCGATGGTGGAGTCACTTATACCGTTATTGCAGATGGCGTAATCAATTCCGGTATAGCTACGGTTGTCCTGCCGAATATTGCGACTACTACAGCGAGAATACTTATTAGCTGTGATGCTCCTGCTGGATTCGGAAGTGCCTCCGTTTTCTATGATATCACTGATGCTGATTTTACCATAATACAATCATCTCTAGTGGATACTGATATGGATGGCTTCGATGTGTCTGTGGATTGTGATGACAATGATCCATTAGTGTTTCCTGGTGCTACAGAAATCTGCAACGGTATAGATGATAATTGTAGTGGATTAATAGATGACAATGATCCTGCAATTACAGGACAGATGACTTATTACGAGGATGTGGATGGTGATGGCTACGGTGATCCAGCGAGTTCCCTAGTCAGTTGTAATGCACCATCAGGTTACGTGATTGACAATACGGATTGTGATGATACAAATGCCAACATCAATACTGGGGCCACAGAAACATGTAATGGAATAGATGATGATTGTGATGGCCTCATAGATGATAACGATCCTTCTCTGGCTGGAACTTCTCTGTGGTTTGAAGATGCAGATGGTGATGCCTACGGTGATGCAAATAATAGTATTATGACCTGCAATCCTCCAGCGGGTTATGTCAGCAACAATACTGACTGTAATGACTCTGATCCGCAAGTCAATCCGCTAGCAACAGAAATATGTAACGGTATAGATGATGACTGTGATGGCCTTACTGATTCTGCAGATCCTAGCCTTGTAGGTACTGCAACTTGGTTCGAAGATAATGACGGAGACGGTTTCGGAAATCCTTCTTCAAGTTTATCTTCTTGTGCGACACCACCGGGTTATGTCTCCAATGGTAGTGACTGTAATGATAATAACTCCAATATCAATCCCAATGCACAAGAAATATGCAATGGTGTGGATGATGACTGTGATGGCCTCATAGATGCTAATGATCCTAGCGTAGCTGGCACAGCCACTTGGTACGCAGATAATGATGGTGATGGTTTTGGAAATCCAGCCATACCGACGACTTCTTGTTCTGCACCTCAGGGTTTTGTACAAGACAATACAGACTGTGATGATAATTTTTCAAGCATAAATCCTGGAGCAACTGAAATATGCAATGGCGTGGATGATGACTGTGATGGCCTCATAGATGGTGCCGATCCTGATCTTAACGGTACAGGTCTATGGTACGCTGATGTGGATGGAGATGGCTATGGAAGTCAGACAAATTTTGTTATTGATTGTATGCCGCCTCCTGGTTATGTAGCGACGGGCAATGACTGTGATGATAATAATTTCAATGTCAACCCTGGTGCCTCAGAAATATGTAACGGCATAGATGATGATTGTGATGGATTCGTGGATGACGCGGACCCTAGTCTGTCAGGAACTGCAATCTATTATTTGGATGCAGATCTGGATGGTGCTGGTGATCCAGCAATATTCATTCAGAGTTGTAATCCTGTGATAGGTTATGTGTCAAATAATAGTGATTGCAATGATAATGATCAAAACATCAGCCCATTCGCTCAAGAAATATGCAATGGCGTGGACGATGATTGTGATGGTCTCATAGATGATGCAGATCCTAATCTTTCTGGTGGTAGTTCCATCTGGTATGTGGATGCGGACATGGATGGTTCAGGAAACCCCAACATCACCCTGTTAGCCTGCAGCCAGCCCACTGGTTATGTCAATACAGGAAATGATTGTAATGATAATGACCCGACTGTAGGTGAATTTGCACAGGAAGTGTGCAACGGTATAGATGATGATTGTGACGGCCTAGTAGATGCGGCTGATCCTGATGTACAGGGAGGCAGTATCTGGTATCAGGATGCAGACAATGATGGGTTCGGTTCCGCAGCCTCAACATTGACTTCTTGTAATCAACCTGCAGGATATGTACCTAATAGTCTCGATTGCAATGATGGTGATGCTAACATCAATCCAGCTGCTACAGAAATATGTGACAATAATGTTGACGATGATTGTGATGGCCTCATAGATACCGCTGATCCTGATGCTCAAAGTAGTACGTGGTTCCAAGATTTTGATAATGATGGTTATGGGAGTAGCGCTGCTACGATACAAGCTTGTACACAACCAGCAGGTTATGTACCCAATGATCAAGATTGCAATGACGCCGCAGCCAATATTAATCCTGCTGCTACAGAAAGCTGTAATGGACTGGACGATGATTGCGATGGTCTCATAGACGATAATGATCCTTCCTTACAAGGAACTTCAGTATGGTATATCGATTTTGATGGAGACAGTTATGGATCACCCAATGGGGTGATAAATGCTTGCTTCCAACCGACAGGATACAGCTCAAATAATCTTGACTGCAACGATAATAATTTCAATATCAATCCAGGAGCGGGAGAAATATGTGATAATAACATAGATGATGATTGTGATGGACTCATAGATGCAGCAGACCCTGATGTAGCGGGTGGCTCATCGACCTGGTATCAAGATATTGATGGTGATGGTTTCGGGAATGCTGCAGCTGTGCTGACCGGTTGTAATCAACCGACTGGTTATGTAGGCAACAATCTCGATTGTAATGATAATAATTTCAATATTAATCCTGGAGCGCTGGAAATATGTGATAATGGGATAGATGATGATTGCGATGGCTTTATAGATACAGCAGATCCGGATTTGTCCAATGTAGCGTTGACTTGGTATTTTGACATGGATGGTGATGGCTTTGGTGGCACCCAGAACAGTCTGGTCTCGTGTACACAACCAGCAGGGTATGTCCTCAATAATTCTGATTGTAATGACGGTGATTCAGGAATTTCACCCAACGCCGTCGAGATATGTGACAATGGTATAGATGAAGATTGTGATGGACTTGTAGATGCAGCAGATCCCGATGTATCGGATGGAATTTGGTACCTGGATGGTGATGGTGATGGTTTTGGAAATCTAGTCAATGTATTGACTTCTTGTGTACAACCACCTGGCTACGTGAGTAATGGAATTGATTGTGATGACTCTAATGATCTCATAAATCCCAATGCATTAGAACTCTGTGACAACGGCATAGATGATGATTGTGATGGACTCGTGGATGGAGCTGACCCAGATGTCACAGGTTCTGTTTTCTGGTATGAGGATCTGGATGGTGATGGTTATGGTAATTCACAGGTTTTTAGTCTATCATGTACGCCTCCTATTGGTTATGTCGCCGATAACACGGATTGTAATGATGGACTAAGTTCTGTAAATCCTGATGCCTTGGAGTTATGTGATAATGGTATTGATGATGATTGCGATGGTCTGATAGATAGTAATGACCCAGATGTGGCTGCTGTAGGCACGTGGTATCAAGATGCTGATAATGATGGATTTGGAGATGCAGACAATGCTATACAAACCTGTAATCCTAGCTCTGGTTACGTACAAGATAATACTGATTGTGATGACAGCAATGCAGCAATCAATCCCGATGGCATAGAGGTCTGCAATGGATTGGATGATAACTGTAATGGGTTTATTGACATAGACGATCCTGAACTTTCTGGTGTTGGAATCTGGTTTGCAGATGAGGATGAAGATGGGTACGGAGATCCGGATAATTTCATTTTTGAATGCACACAGCTACCTGGATATTTAGCTAATCGTGAAGATTGTGATGATACTAACCCTGACATCAATCCTGATGCTCAAGAAATATGCAATGGCATAGATGACAATTGTGATGGCTTAACAGATCTAGATGATCCTTCAATTGTAGATGGGCTGACAACTTGGTATTTGGATACTGACGGAGATGGATATGGAGATCCAGATAATGCCTTGGATGATTGTAATCAGCCCATTGGATTTGTCGACAATGATCTGGATTGTGATGATCTGGATGCAGACATCAATCCTGATGCTGTCGAGATAAATGGCAACTCAGTGGATGAAAACTGTGATGGAGAACTGACCGCTGTGATCAGCCTAGCAGAAAGCGACATTGAAGTCTTTCCTAATCCTGTCATACAGAAACTTTACATTACGGGAGGAGAGGGCCAAGTTATGGAGATAAGAATAACAGATATCCATGGCAGAATGATGCTCTCAAAAACACTTTATCTGTGGCCATCCCAGATTGATGTTACAAGTCTGGACAGTGGTACTTATTTCATAACCCTATATGATCGTCGAGCTGATATTACTATCGTTGATAGATTTGTGAAATTAAATTAATAACATCTTTTAAGACAAAAGAAAAGGGAATGACCATTAGGTCATTCCCTTTTCTTTTGGGTCT
>Ga0114952_1002622_pt1 | contig 13591 bp, 4 predicted proteins | sample SidtaG_2_FD_87303 | JGI IMG/M metagenome (GOLD analysis project Ga0114952, IMG submission 87303) | Marine algal microbial communities from Sidmouth, United Kingdom - Sidmouth_Asex2 metaG | ecosystem: Host-associated > Algae > Red algae > Unclassified | place: Sidmouth, United Kingdom | collected... | reverse complement strand
TTTTTTACGAAAAGTGAAATAGAGCTTTTTCCTAATCTTTATAGCCTGATAGATGATTCCATAGATTTTGCAGATGCGATCACACACATCAATAGAGTATTGGATGAAAAAGGTCAAGTTAAATCAAATGCATCTAAGGCCCTAATCAGGCTCAGAGCCACCAAGGGAGCAAAGACAAAGCAAATAGACAAAGTATTTGGATCCATTATCAATGACTTTAATCGCCAAGGTTATCTAACTGATAATAAAGAGTCCTATAGGAATGGGCGTAGAGTTCTAAGTGTACCAGCCGAACATAAAAGACAGATCAGAGGAATTATTCACGATGAGTCTGCTACAGGTAAAACTGCTTTCATAGAACCAGAGCGAATAATAGAGCTTAACAATGATCTCTTTGATCTAGATATGGAAGAGCGTAAGGAAATAGTAAAAATACTACGCGATTTATGCAATTTCATCAGACCGCAAACGGAGGACATACAAGCAGCATTTCTTATTATTGCTAAGATTGATTCAGTACATGCAAAAGCTAGATTCGCATTGCATCTGGGAGCCAATAAGCCAAGGCTAAGAAAGGAACCTAAGTACAATTGGAAAAATGCTTTCCATCCATTACTGTATATAAAAAATAAACCACTTGCCCTTCCAACTATACCTTTTGACATAGAACTATTAGGCCAAAATAGAATATTGCTATTGAGTGGACCAAATGCTGGTGGCAAATCTATCTGTATGAAAACCATAGGATTATTACAGCTTATGCTTCAGAGTGGTTTCTTGGTAACTATGGATGAAACCTCCGAAATGGGCATCTTCGAGAGCATCTATAGTGATATCGGCGATCAACAATCACTGGAGGATGATTTAAGTACTTATAGTAGTAGGCTTAAGAATATGAAAAATCTATTGGCTGGCGCGAATGAGAAATCGCTGGTCTTGATAGATGAATTTGGTTCTGGAACTGATCCAAAGTTAGGTGGTGCCATAGCAGAAGCGATTCTTAGAGAACTAAACTTCCGTAAAAGCTATGCTGTAATTACGACCCATTATTCCAACTTAAAGATTTTCGCGTTCAAAACTAAAGGTATTGTTAATGGCGCTATGCTGTTTGATTCAGAAGAACTGAGTCCCACTTTTATTATGAAAATCGGTAGGCCTGGAAGTTCATTTGCATATGAAATAGCTACGAAGGTCGGCTTGGATGAAAAGGTGTTAAAGTATGCTAGGCACAAAACTGGAAAAAATGCCAAAGCAGTAGAGGATTTACTCATTGAACTGCAAAATGATAAAAAGCGACTTGAAGACCAACTTCAAGAAATGACAGATCGAGAAGTTAAGCTCCAGCGATTGATTAAAAATTATGAAGTTATGAGCAATGATCTCAGCATAAAGAGAAAGCGACTAAAGCTGGACACCAAGCAACATGAGTTACAAAAGAGACAGCGAGACACTCAAGAAATAGACAGGTTAATCAAGGAACTTAAGCACTCTAATAAAAGCATAGAGGATGTTAAGCAAGTCAAAAATAAAGAGGGCGTAAAAAAGCAAGAACTCAAAAAAGAAGTTAAAGCCCTCCAGCGAGAGATATATTCAGGTAACACGGAAGGAGGTAAGAAAATAAAGGAAGGAGATTTTGTAAAGCTGATAAGTGGTGGCGCTGCTGGTCAAGTGGAGTCCATCAGAAAAAATAAAGCAATAGTAATGATGGGTATCATGAAGATGACAGTGGATGTGGAAGAATTGATTCCTGCCAATGAGCCACTACCCATCAATAGCAAGAAATCTGTCAATACTGATTATGTTAGCTCATCGGCTACATTCGAAACGAAGATTGACATCAGAGGATTACGCAGAGATGAGGCAATCAAGACCTTAGAAGCTTTCTTGGATAAGGCTATTATCAATAATATTGATATCTGTGAAATTATTCATGGTAAGGGTAATGGTATACTTAAAAAATCCGTGCTGAAGAAAATAAGGGAGTATAAAGATGTAAAGGAATATTTTCATCCGCCACAGGAGGCAGGGGGAGATGGCGTTACTATAGTTAACTTCTAGAACCTCAGTCGCTTCTTGATCGTAAATATTTGGATGATTCTTATTAAAGAGAATTTTGCGTCAGGAATAGGAAGTAAGCAAGGCTGCACTCCGTAAGGATGCTGTCGCAGCTGTCTCTGCCGAACACTCGATGGGTATCGAGTGTTCGGCAGAGACCGAAACGTAGTGGAGTACTGGATAGTCCGACCCCGCCCAACTTCTTGCTGAAATCTATAGCGAACCTATCGGACAATCTACAGCGCTCTACACTAAAATCAAACAGCGGGGTGACGCCCAAACCTAAAAAATCAAGCTTAAAAAAATACTCTATAAAATCTGGCTCAATGGTTTCACTGGACAAATAATTATTATCTTCGCGACATGGAGAAACGTGTGATTATTTTGGATTTTGGCTCGCAGTATACTCAGCTTATTGCACGCAGAGTCAGAGAATTAAATATCAGAAGCGAGGTTTTTCCGTACAATAAGTATCCGCTCGAAGCGCAAGAGCACATACAGGCAGTCATACTTTCAGGTAGTCCTTATTCTGTCTTAGAGGATGATGCCTTACCCGTCGATCTGACTCCATTCCTTGGTAAGGTACCCGTATTGGGTATATGCTACGGAGCACAATATCTTGCTCATACTCTAGGCGGAAAAGTGAAGCGTTCTGAAAAGAGAGAATATGGTAAAGCCAACTTGGCTAGCTTTGTGGATGCGGATGATCCGTTCGTGAATGGAATAGAAGTAGGGTCGCAAGTTTGGATGTCGCATGGGGATACAATCTTTAATTTACCTGATAATTTCGAACTGCTAGCGAGTTCCAAAGATATAGAGGTAGCTGCTTTCAGGGCTACAGATAGGAAGTACGATGCCCCAGTCTATGGCATCCAGTTTCATCCTGAAGTGACGCATACAGAAGATGGGAAGCGGATGCTAGAAAATTTTCTAATCAATATTGCTGATTGCGCACAAGACTGGACAGCAGCTTCGTTTATTGAAAGTACCGTGGCGGAGATTAAGGAGAAGGTTGGCAATGATCAAGTGCTAATGGCACTAAGTGGAGGCGTAGATTCTACGGTTGCTGCTATTTTGATTCATCAAGCGATTGGGGATCAACTATCGTGCTTCTTTGTGGATAATGGACTCTTACGCAAAAATGAATTTGAAGAAGTACTCGCCTCCTATCAGGATATGCAGCTCAAAATAGAAGGCATAGATGCAAAACAAGAATTTTATACAGCACTCGCTGGTGTCTCTGACCCCGAGGGTAAAAGAAAGGCGATTGGCAAAACATTTATAGATGTGTTCGATCGTGTTTCGAAAGAGAATACAGATGTTAAGTGGTTGGGCCAAGGGACCATCTATCCAGATGTTATAGAATCTATTAGCGTTTCGGGTCCAGCGGTCACTATAAAATCACATCATAATGTAGGAGGACTTCCTGACTACATGCGACTTGAGTTAGTCGAGCCACTACGGATGTTGTTCAAAGATGAGGTGCGAAATGTGGGTAGAGAACTTGGTATCAAAGCGAGTATTATCGATAGACATCCATTTCCTGGACCAGGCTTGGGCATACGTATACTGGGTGATGTAACTCCTGAGAAAGTGACTATTTTACAGAACGCAGATGACATCTACATCGGTAAGTTGAAGAGTAGTGGTTTTTATCATGAAGTTTGGCAGGCCGGGGCAGTTTTATTACCTGTTTACTCTGTAGGCGTGATGGGTGATGAGCGTAGTTATGAACAAGTGGTTGCATTGAGAGCTGTCAATTCGAGTGATGGTATGACAGCCGAATGGAGTAAAATTCCATACAATTTACTAGCTGAAATCTCTACCGAAATTATTAATAATGTAAAAGGGATAAACCGAGTTGTTTATGATATCAGTACAAAACCACCTTCAACGATTGAATGGGAGTAAACTCATTCTACTCCTCATTTGTTTTTCATTTTTTGCAGCCTGTCGTACTGGTAAGAAGACAGTCACAGCTACTACTCGACCGCCCATTACTGATCCTATGCCGTCAACAGATGTAGATACTATAGCTTGGTCTATCGACGATAATGCACCAGATCCCATCAAATCCGATGAAATGAATTATCCAGGTGACAAAGGTAGCAAAGGTGGGGACAGCAGTGTTATACCTAATTCTGAAAAGCTCAAAGCTTATAATATTTCAGTCCTTTTTCCATTTTATTCAGATGCGTATAATCCCGAGAATGACATGTCACGCACCAAGTCAATGCGTGCTATACAACTCTACGGTGGTATGAGATTGGCTATGGAAAAGCTCGATAAGGAAGGTGTCAGCATGAACATTAGCGTACATGATACTAAAGGTAGAACGGACATCACTCGAAGCCTCTTTCAGCAAGGAGACATCTATAATGCTGATGTTATCTTCGGACCTTTTAGGTCGGATAATTTGAAGATCGGAGCTGAAATTGCACAGCAAAATAGGCGTCCTTTCATTTCGCCAATGAACCCCTCGGATAGGATAACAAGAGACAATCCATATTTCGTACAAGTGAAGCCTGGATTAGAAGCTCACTGTCAAGCTATTACTAATCATGTGATGGAAAAATATAGTCCTGTACAAGTGATTTTGGTCGTCAGGGATAAACCTGGCGAGAAGCAAAGATTACAGCTCTTTCAAAATGCGCTAGCGCAGAATAAGAAATCTCAGCCAGGCGAAAGATTTAGAGAATATTTAGTAAGTGATTACGGCAATGAGTTTGAAAATATGGCATTCGAGAACTATATAATAGAGGGCTTGCCCACCGTGTTTGTCATTCCATCTTGGTCTAGTGAATCTTTTATAAATAATGTCTTAAGAAAAATTCGATTGGTAAAAGGAGAGAATGAAGTGTTCGTATATGGTATGCCGCAGTGGAAGGAATTTGAGCGTATTAGCTATGATTATTTTGATGCACTAAACGTCCATATCAGCAGCGATAATCGACTTGATAAAAGCGACACAAAGATCCAGAATTTTGCGAAGGCGTATTTTTATAAATATGGCGAAGCGCCCACAGATGATGCTTATTTTGGATACGATATGACACTTTATATGGGTAAAATGCTCATTAAGCATGGTAGTCAATTTCAGACAAAATTAAACACTGAACCTTTTATGGGCCTCTCTACTGGCTTCAACTTTCAATCTGTTTATGACCTGTCGGATGATGATTTTGAGACCGCTCCAATTAAGTTTATTGAAAACAAGCATGTCGATATTTTGCAATTCAAAGACTTTTACTTCCAACTAGCGGATTAGATTTTATTAAGTTTTTGCTCTAATTTTATTTGGCGACCACCCCGCTGTTGGTTTAGGTTGATACTACCAAAGAGTAAATTTTTGCTATTAACCAATTCAATACTATGATTACCGGCGGGGTCGAGCTCTTCACTTTACTACGATCCCTATGCTGCTACGTTGCCAGCTACGTACCCTGTCTCGCCTCGTTCCTCGTTGAGCCTGAGTCCGTAGGGCAATCGTAAAGCAGCCTAGTGATCTCCGTGTTCGCTGCGATCTCTGGTCGAAGAAAACACTAAAAATTTTATGCTAGTGATTTTAATATTAGGTAGCATACTACATTATCTTCCAACTAATTACATCTACAAATATAATGTGGAAAAAAAGTCTGTTTTTCTGCTATTAGCCTTTGCGATTATATGTATTTTTGCAGGCTATGAGATTGAATAGCCTAAGAATTAAGGGTTTTAAAAGTTTTGCCAACGACACTGTGATTAACTTCAATGAGAATGTAATCGGTATCGTAGGCCCTAACGGATCAGGGAAGTCGAATGTAGTAGATGCTATACGTTTGGTACTTGGAGAGCAAAAAAGTAAGGAGCTACGACTAGATAAAATGACAAGTGTTATTTTTAATGGTACGAAGAAGAAAAAATCTTCTGGCATAGCTGAAGTTGCTTTAACCTTTACTAATACAAAAAATCTTCTACCTACTGAATACAATACCGTCACTATTACAAGGACCTTATATAAGTCTGGAGAAAGCGAGTACCGACTCAATGATGTGCGATGTAGACTAAAGGATATTTCATCTTTATTTTTAGATACAGGAATAGGTTCTAATTCTTATGCTATCATCGAACTTAAGATGGTCGATAGCATTTTGATGGATACCAATAATGCTCGTAGAAAAATGTTCGAGCAGGCATCAGGAATATCGAAATACAAAAAGAGAAAAGCCGAAACACTTAATAAACTAGATAGTACCAAGCAAGATCTGGATAGGGTAGAAGATCTACTTTTCGAAATAGAGGGTAATCTTAAAACTTTAGAAAAGCAGGCCAAGCGCACTGAGAAATATTTTGCGTTAAAGGAAAAGTATAAGCTCGAAAGTATCACGCTTGCCAAGCACAAGTTGTCTTCTTTCGAATCTAGACTTAGCTCATTTACAGAAAAAATATTAGACGAAGAGACAAAAATAGCACAATATACCGCGAGTAAAACCACACTCGAAAGTGAACTAGAGAATATAAAAACTGAAATTCTAGATAGTGAAAAATTACTGTCTGGAAAACAACAAGAATTTAATGATCTAGTAAAAACAACTGATGAGAAAGAAAATTCTCTGAAAATCATCGAGCAAAAACTTCAGTATCTCAGAACCGATAAATCAAAGCTAGAGCAGAATATTCAGACTGCTACCACCAAGATAAATGAATTTCAAACTAGAGCTGAAGGTTATAGAAGTCAGATAGCTGATGTAGCAAATGAGAAAAATGAACTAGAGTCAAAGTACAATTCTGAAAAGGAAAATCTTGATAAGATCAAGAATAACCATGATGAAGTAAAGAAAGAATTTGATGAAATACTTAGTCGTCAGAAAGTTTTTCAAGATAAGATTATAGGTTTCGAAAGAGACAAAGCAATTTTACTAAGCCAAAATACACAGTTAGATCAAGAGCGTGAAAAATTAGTAGAGCAGGTAAACGGAGCAAAAGCTAGAATACAAGAATTTAAAGCGGAGCTTGAATCAACTGAAGCAGAATTTAAAGAGAAGTCCTCTTCTCTAAGTGTTATCGAACAAAAATTTATTGAACTTTCTGAAAAGAAAACTACGCGTGAAACGGAAAAAGAGCGCTTATCTGGCGAGTTAAACGGTCGTAATAGATCACTCGACGCCAAACAAAATGAATACAAGCTAGTCAAAAGTCTAGTAGAGAAGATGGAAGGCTTCGCAGATTCTGTAAAATTTCTTAGTAATAAGAGCAACTGGAAAGTTGCTTCACCCTTGCTTACAGATTTGATTTATTGCCAAGATGAATACAAAGTAGCCATCGAAAACTACTTGGATGGATACTTGCAATACTTTGTAGTCGATAGTTTCGCTGATGCTTCAAGTGCAGTTAAGTTGCTAGGAGAATCTCAGAAGGGTAGAGCTAACTTTTTCATATTAGATGCCTTAACTAAGCTTAGTCCTACTGCTAATGAATTAAACCTTGGCACACCAGCGTTGGATGTTATCGAGTACGATAAGAAATATGCTCAACTATTTGAGCATCTTTTAGGTAAAGTTTACCTGACATCAGAAGAAGTGCCAGCACAGATGCAGTCCTTGAATGAGGATCAAGTACTCCTTAGCACCAAAGGAAATTATACCCAGAAAAAATACAGCTTATCTGGTGGTTCAGTCGGTCTATTCGAAGGAAAACGAATGGGTAGAAAGATGAACCTTGACAAATTGCAAAAGCAGATCGCTACTTTGACGAGCGAGATCAAAGAGCTTGATGCTCATGCTAAAGAAAATAACACGATATTAGGAGAACTCAATGCAGAATTGAAGGAAATTAATTCTGAAGAAGTTAAGGCAGAGATCAACAAGATTCAGCAGCAACGCATGTCCTTTAATCTTAAAATTGAGACGGAAGAAAACCAAATCAATGGCTTCCAGAAACGTGTCCAAGAAATAGAAGCGAATAATATGCAGAATGCTTCTAACATAGAATCTATCCTTGCATCAATAGCCGAAAATGAAATGACGCTGACTAATTTCAGCGCAAATGTTTCTAACCAAGATATGAAGTTTGCCAATATCAGCGAACAACTTAGCGTACTATCCGCCAATGTCAATGCTAAGCAGATAGAGCTGATGCGTTGTCAAAATAAATCTGAGCTGCTAGAGCGAGAGCTCAAGTTTTGTGAAGAAGGCTTAGCAGAAAACAAGATTCTCAAAGAAAAATCTGAACATAATATTCAAGAAACGACCACTCATATTGACAGCGGGGTGCAGAATATTGAGGATGTCAAAACGGAATTGGTAGATCTATACGCGATGAAAAAAGAACGTTCTGAGAATCTTTCAGACGTCGAGAAGACATACTTCGGTAAGCGTAATATCATCACCGAAAAAGAAAATGAGCTTAAAAAGATAGACAGCAACTACAACCAAGTTTTCAATTTACTAAATACGCTGAAAGACGGTAAGCAAAATGTAAAGTTGGAGTTGACTTCTATAACAGAAAGATTACGGGCTGAGTTTAATATCGACGCGAAAGACCTAGAAGGTTTTGTTCCAGAGGAAGGCGCAGCTTCTATCGACGAAGAAAGTTTAAGCGCTAAGCTAGAGAAACTTAAGAATCGCATCCATAACTTCGGAGAGATCAACCCTATGGCCCTTACGGCCTTCGATGAAATGAAGGAGCGATATGACACTATCAATGAGCAACGAGCAGATATACTGCAAGCCAGAGACAGTCTGCTAGAGACGATTGCAGAGATAGAAAAATCAGCTTCTGAGCAGTTTATGTCTGCCTTCACTCAAGTTCGTACTAACTTCAAAGAAGTATTCCGTAGTCTGTTTACCGAAGACGATGATTGTGATTTGATCTTAGACAACGAAGAGAACCCTTTGGAGTCTAGTATCAAGATTATCGCCAAGCCTAAGGGAAAACGCCCACAAGCAATTTCTCAATTATCAGGTGGAGAAAAAACCTTAACCGCAACAGCATTGCTTTTTGCATTATACTTATTAAAGCCTGCACCATTCTGTATTTTTGATGAGGTCGACGCTCCATTAGATGATGCGAACATCGACAAGTTCAATAAGATTATCCGTAAGTTTTCTGGGGAGTCTCAGTTCATTATTGTTACACACAATAAGCAGACAATGGCTGCTGTAGATGTGATCTACGGTGTATATATGGCAGAGCAAGGTGTAAGTGCAGTTAGCCCAGTTGACTTTAGAGAGTTAGACAATACTTCAGTATTTGAAGTAGCTGCTAACTAGGCTGTATATATAGATATTATGTAGGGGTATTCAGAAGTAAGAGCACATCACCACAGGGTGGTGAAATATTTATAGCCCTGGGTTGAAAACCCAGGATTATCATCAGAGTTAGATCAATTTGGCGTTATTTTTTGGAAAAAATCATGACAAATTGCCAACAAGAATTACCCCCATTTTAGCGAAAAATTTAGAAAAATGTAGTAATCCAAACCCTTAAATTTCGATTATCTCCTTATGGTTGTACAGGTTACTCTTCTTGTGAATATCCCTATGTATTAGCGCCTTTATTGAAGCTAGTAACAATTCCTCTTTGAGATGGCTTGAGGTATAGGAGCTCATCTATTTTTTCTAGGAGCCATTCTTTGGAAACAGTGTCGCTTGTACTAGTAATATCAACTTTTAACTTGAGAAGATCAACTTTTCTGTTTTGGTTGTAGCGCACTAACTTCCTTATGTTTGAAAGGAAATTAAGATAATTTTTCTTCCGTTTATCTGAAATTGATTTTTGACGTTTGAGATAAGTTCTAAAGGAATCTAAATACGATATTAAGGCATCAGATTCCTCTAATTCATAGTATGTAATAACAGTAAATAACCTAGAATTCAAAGAATAGGTAAAGTCTTCGTAGTCGACTTGTAAGAGCAATGGAAGTAATTCTTCATACTTTTTCTGGTAAAAATATAACTGTGCTTTGTTGAACGTGATAGCATTATCTCTGTAGTTCTCTGAAACTTTATCTTTATATGTTTCAATGAAATCTTCAACCCATTTGAATTTTGATAGTTTTAAAGCTACAGTTACTATATTTTTAAATTTCCATGGTGATAATTCATTTTCAGCAATAATATTATTAGCTAATAGGGATTCATTAAGCTCTAGAAACTCATTCAAAAACTTATCATCTCCTTTGTTTATTTTTTTTATACAGTAATTTATAGCAGCAGTGTAAATCTCTTTTGCTTCATATTTCGGAAAAATTTGGAGATTTTCATCAAGTAATTTTTTGAAATTGAAGTAGTAGTCATCATTATCAAATTTAAGCGTTAGGTACATGTGGTAATAAATTGAGACTAACGGCACATCTTCATACTTATATTTATCAAGATGATTCATTATTTCGTCCCTAAACAATACATCATATTCCATAGAAATTACATCTTCACGAATAAGCATTTCACATAAGTATCTAATCTTCTCAGCCAAGTAAAAGTAATCCAGATTATTAATGATTTTTACTAAGTTTCCTTCAGATGAGCGATCGTGATCTGCGGTGCTGATCTCATATATATTCTTTTCTCTTTGATATTGATCAAAGTAGAATCTTGATTCTTTAAAAGAAGCCTTTTTCGAAAGCCGTTCTGCATTAGAAATGGAAGTACTAAAAAGCTTATTTAGATTTCTTGTTCCAATGGATTTTAACAGGTAGTTGGCTTTTTGAAGGTCTTCTTGTTCGTATATTTCTTGTGCTAAGAATTGCTCCGTAAGTTTAAGTAAATCAGAGAATAATTTTCTAGATTTTAGATCATTAAAAGGTGTATCTGGTTTTATCCTTGACCAAACCTTTTCTTTGTTTAAACTTATTGCTCCTGTAACATATTGATCCTCTATTATGTAAAATAGCTCTGTAAGTTCAGTATTAGAGTTAAAATAAGGAGAAAGAATATACTTTTTGAGCCTATTTAGTTCAACTTTACTAAACGAGCTGATGATGGAAATTAGTTTATTATTGCTTTGGTTAATCAATTTTTATATATATTAGCGGTTAAGCAGAACACGTTACAAAGAAAATCAAGTTATTTTTGCTTCTTGAAAGTAATTAAAAGTTCACAATTGACAAAGTGTGAAGCAGGTTTCAATTTTATATTTATTGAATATCAGCTGGTTACGTAATACATTTCGAGATTTGAAAGTAAAATAATTCTTACTATGGGCGTTTTTTGTTTCGGAAATTGGTTTTAGATAAGTACAAATTGAACTTGTTAAATCTTTTCCAAAGAATGAATTATATCAATATCATGAGAATATCGCCCTTATCAAAATGTATAGTTATAGCAGTTTTTGCTATGTTTCTAGGCACAAAGTGTGATGCCCAATTCATTCCTACTTATCAAACTATTGCAGATCAATCTGTCACTTTTCCTACAATAACATCTTTTGGTGGATCTCCATCAGCATTTGCAAAAAATGGTTCAGTTGCGAAAAATCCATTAGGAGGTACTAAGTATGATTTTATTTATGTCAACGATCCTGGATTTCTAGGAATCGATACAGTTCAGTTCAATTATTTCGTGTCTCCAGGAAATATTACGCATGCAATTGCTTATGTAGATGTTGTTGCATCTATTATAAATGCAAATAGCGATTTTAGCACCACCACAATAGATCAAGCAGTAGAAATTAACGTTTTAAGCAATGACTACTCTAGTATGGATATTCTAGATTTGACAAGTATACCTATTGTCAGTAATGGTTTTGCCTTTATACTTCCTGATAGCAGTATTTATTTTCAGCCAGACCCTAATTTCATAGGATATGGCTCCCTTAACTATGTAGTATGTGATTCAATAGATAATTGCTCTACTGGAACATTAACAATATCTGTAACTGATGGAAATGCACCTACTTCAAATGACAGTATTTACTTAACTACTGTCGAAGGCAATGCGCTCACAATACCATTGGTGTACGATGGTTATGAAATTGTTATTAACCCCGGAAGCGGAACTGCTGTAATTGAAACGGGAGGAGTTGTTACCTATACACCTAATACTAATTTTGTAGGAAATGATCATTTTCTTGTAAAGAAGAATTTTGGAGGTCAATTTTATTATAGAGATATATTTATTGAAGTTAAACCACAGCCAAATACTAATAAGGTAGCTTTTGATGACTTTGGATATACACCTATCAATATTACAACAGACATCAATGTTGTCAATAATGATATTGGTAACTTTAAAATTAAGACTTTTACTCAACCAAAGTTTGGAGAAGGGGCCGTAAGTAAGGTAAGTGGGGATATTTTAAAGTTTATTCCTAGCACCGATTATACTGGATCTGCAGAGTTTACTTACACCATAAAAAACAGTGGTGGTTTTAGTGAAACCGCTAAAGTTACGATAATAGTAGATGACCAAGAGCCACAGGATGACCCATTTGAATTATATACTAATAAGAATACACCTTTGGTTCTTTACTATAATATTCCAATTGAATACACTGAATTTACCGTAGAAAATGATCCAAATAATGGAAGTCTCGAATACTATAACCATGATACTACTATAGTAGTGGGAACTCAATCAATTGATGTCGACAATGTAATGGTTTATTATCCCGACGCAGAATTTGTTGGTGATGACGAATTTGAAATAAACTATTGTATCACCACTAATGGTTCATGTTATTTGACAAAGATTATTGTTCACGTTTTAAATGTTGGCGAAGAGCTATGTGCTTCTGAAGATTGTGTATGGCCAGGTGATGCTAATAATGACGGTATAGCTAACATGTTAGATTTATTGCAATTAGGAAGAACTATAGGAGAGTTTGGTATAGCTAGGACTAATCCAACTATAGATTGGTTTGGACAATTTGCCAATGAATGGGGTAAATCTAGTTTTGGGACTAACCTAGATGTTAAGTACGCGGATATGGACGGTGACGGTGCCGTAGATGAAGATGATCTAGCAGGGCTTAATGCTTGTTATGATTTCACCCATACAGTTCACCCAGAAGTTAATCCCTACGAAAAGACTTATCCAATAATCTTATCTCCAAATTTTACAGGTCCTGTTAGTGCTGGTGATCTTGTAAGCTTTAATCTTGAGTTAGGACAGATTGGAGCTGAAGCAATAAATATGTACGGGTTTTCCTACTCATTTGGGTATAATTCAACTTTTATTGATGAGTCTTCTATAAGTATAGATTTTGAGGAGTCTTCTTGGATATACACGAATAATAATTCCCCAGTAATTAGCCTAGTTAAGAATTTAGATTTGCAGGAACGAGTGGATGTTGGTGTAACAAGAACAAATGGTTACTCTGTTTCTGGTTATGGAAATGTTGCTACTGTTAGTTTTATTATTGACGATGATGTTGATCCTCAATTTGATACTCGTTTTATACCTATTGATATTTCTTTGACTGATATTATCAGTCAGGATGATCAGGGCAGATACTTTAAACTACCTGAGTTCAAAACACAGATAATATTGGACACAGGTGGATTTGATGATATTACTTCAGACGAAGATCTTATCGTATATCCTAATCCTACCAATCA
>Ga0114952_1002617_pt1 | contig 13608 bp, 10 predicted proteins | sample SidtaG_2_FD_87303 | JGI IMG/M metagenome (GOLD analysis project Ga0114952, IMG submission 87303) | Marine algal microbial communities from Sidmouth, United Kingdom - Sidmouth_Asex2 metaG | ecosystem: Host-associated > Algae > Red algae > Unclassified | place: Sidmouth, United Kingdom | collected... | reverse complement strand
TATTACGTATCGTTTCGTCAAGTTGTAGCCTTGTTCCAAATAAACTGCTCCTACGAGCGCTTCCACGGCATTGCCGAGCATCGACCGACTGAGGCGAGTTTGGTTGTATTCCTGTAGAATCATATCCAAACCCATCTTATCACCAATTTTGTTCAACGACTTTCGCTTAACGATTTTTGAGCGCATTTTGGTGAGGAAACCCTCATCTGCACCGGGATATTTTTTAAATAAATATTCCGCTACAATTGTACCCAAAACAGCATCACCCAAATATTCGAGACGTTCATTGTTTTGACCGCCATAGCCGCCATTGTCTGTGGTGTTCGATTTGTGGGAAAAAGCCAATTTAAAAATAGGAATATTGCTTGGTGTAAAACCAACCAATCTTCTAATTTTACGGGCAAATTCCTTGTCGGGAGAAAAGAAATAATTGTAAAAACGTAAAATAATCCTCAATAACAAGGGATAGAATTTTAATAGCTCCCAGGCGAATGTTCGAAAATCTGGTAGAGGAATAAGGTAATTAACCTAACAGATTTTGATAATAGAACGTATATTCGTCTCAGAAACTTGAGTTAATAAATAGATTAAACCGCATAGTGTTTGTTCCCGACCAAAGCCGAAAAACTATGCTTTAGATATTCGATAGTTTACCCCTTCAAAGTAGTCAATTAAGAAACTCTTTTAAATCCATGTGGGAGTTTCTAAGACCACTTCTGTATGTTTTAGTCAAATTTGAATGTCGAGAAAATTAAATCGGAAGGTGTTGTTTTTTGAAAAATTCTCAATTGGAAGGTCGTGGGCTGAGTTTTTTATTTCACAAAAATATTAAATTTTAAATAAGGATAGTTATAAATTTATTTAAAATCTAAATTTTTCAAAAAAACTACATGGTACAACATTTCAAAATAAGCCACTTTTCTATAAAACTACACGCTAAAATTTAGCGAAAGACCAGACTTGCTAAGTTTACAAACTTACTAAGTCTAAGTTTACTACTGTTTTTCCTCTATTCAAATCGTTTAAAGATAATACTCGCATTGTGTCCACCAAACCCAAATGTATTACTCAACACAACATCTACTTTTCGTTCCTGCGCTTCGTTGAACGTGAAATTCAATTTGGCATCCAACTCTGGGTCGTCTACAAAATGATTGATGGTTGGTGGTATAAAGTTATGATTTATTGCCAAAATCCCTGCAATTCCTTCTACTGCACCTGCGCCACCTAGTAAGTGACCCGTCATGGATTTGGTCGAACTAATATTTAAGTCATAAGCATGGTCTCCAAAAACCGCTTGAATTGCTTTCACTTCTGCAATATCTCCCAGCGGCGTAGAAGTACCATGAACGTTAATATAATCGACGTCTTCTTTGTTCAATCCAGCTTCTTCTAAAGCCGCATTCATCACTGCAATAACGCCCAAACCCTCAGGATGTGGTGCGGTAATATGATAAGCATCCGCCGTAGCTGCTACCCCAACAATCTCGCCATAAATAGTTGCGCCTCGCTTTTGAGCATGTTCAAGTGATTCTAAAACAATCGTTCCTGCACCTTCTCCTAATACAAAACCATCGCGCTCACCGTCAAATGGTCGACTGGCAGTTTTTGGGTCGTCGTTGCGGGTTGAGAGTGCTTTCATAGAGGAAAAACCACCCATCGCCGTTTCAACAATCGTCGATTCTGCACCACCTGTTACGATGATGTCGTTGCGCCCTAACCGAATATAATCGTAAGCGTTCATAATCGCATGATTGGAAGAAGCACAAGCCGAAACGGTAGAATAGTTGATACCTCGATAGCCATATTTCATCGAAATTTGACCAGGCGTGATGTCACAAATCATTTTAGGAATCATAAAAGGATTGAAGCGCGGTACACCGCTACCTTTTGCAAAATCTATAATATCTGCTTGTAAAGTAGTCAAACCTCCAATTCCAGAAGCGTAAATTACGCCAACTCGTTCGAGATTTAGATTGTCGGTTTGGTCAATCCCTGCCATTTTAATAGCTTCATCAGCCGATACCATACTAACGACGGTAAATCGGTCCATTTTTCTAATTTCTTTTCTATCAAAATGGTCGAGTGGATTGAAATCTTTTATTTCACAGGCAAATCGGGTCTTAAATTTTTCAGCATCAAATTGAGTAATCGCACCAGCGCCACTGACTCCGTTCTGCAAACCTGAAAGGTATTCTGTTGCAGTATTTCCAATGGGCGTAATTGCGCCAAAACCAGTAATGACAACCCTTTTCATAGACAATTCTTATTGGAAATTGGACAAATTTCTAAACAATAATGTAGCGTTCACGGATGTGATGTTATAAAATACTTGATAAAGCTAATCAAATATTTTATTTGTCCAAGTTGATATTTCAAATTTACAAAAAAAAACTTTTTTATCTTTTCAACTGAATGTATATTATTTCAGTCAAAATAGAGAAAAGAAAAAATTATCCCGACCAAGAGCCAGGATAATTTTTTTTTGTTCGTTAAAACACTTCGTTGTAGAAACGTCAAAACTTACTTGTCAGCAGATTCTTTTTCCAAGTAAGTGATGGCATCGCCAACGGTTTGAATGTTTTCAGCTTGTTCGTCTGGAATAGAAATGTCAAATTCCTTTTCGAATTCCATGATAAGTTCAACTGTATCCAATGAGTCAGCACCTAAATCATTTGTGAAGCTTGCTTCTGCAACGACTTCGCCTGTGTCAACACCTAATTTGTCAACAATAATTTTAGTAACTCTTTCTGCTATATTAGCCATAATCAAAATTCTTTTTGTTTTTCAAAAATTTTTGCAAAGTAACACATAACTAAATTACTAACCAAAGGATTGTTTCTTTTTTTTAAATGTTTTAATTTTAAGTTGTTGATTATAAAATAATTACATATTTGTTTTTAACATAAATATTTTGAGAAATTCGTTTTTTTGGGTAAAAATGGACTTTTTTTTTAAAAAAAAATAGGTAATTTTACCAAAAAAAATTGCACTATGCTAACAGCTTTTGGCATCCGTCACCATGGCCCTGGTTCTGCAAAAAGTTTAAAAACGGCTTTGAAAGACCTTTCGCCCGACTGCATCTTAATTGAATGTCCGTCAGATGCAGAGAGTATGTTGCCGTTTGTGGAAAACGAAAATCTGAAACCGCCTGTAGCGTTACTTATATATAATCCGAAAATGTTGACGCAGGCGGCGTATATTCCTTTCGCCAGTTTTTCACCTGAATGGCAAGCCTTGAAATATGCAAGCAAGCATGAAATTCCAGTCCGGTGTATGGACTTGCCGATGAATTTGACTTTTACCATTAATCAACAGGAAGCAGAAAAAAAGCAACTCAAATTTGAAACAGACAATCAATTAACGACTGGCGATAAATCGTTTAGGAAAGACCCGTTGGGGTATATGGCAGAAATTGCGGGTTATAAAGATAGCGAACGTTGGTGGGAAGTAACGTTTGAAAGTGCTGATAATGAAACGGAAATTTTTTCCTCTATTTTAGAAATGATGACTGCGCTGCGGCAAGAGGAAGCTCGCAAAGAGTCCGTTGAAACCTTGAGACGAGAAGCCTACATGCGGAAAATTTTGCGGAAAGCTATTAAGGACGGTTTTCAAAATATTGCGATTGTTTGTGGGGCATGGCACGCTCCCGTTTTACACAATGTCGCACATTACAAACAAAGTACGGATAATGCTATTTTGAAAGGCATTAAAAAAACGACGACGAAGACAACTTGGGTACCGTGGAGTTATGACCGTTTGACTTATTTGAGTGGTTACGGTGCTGGTGTATTGTCGCCTGCTTGGTATGAATTGTTATTTGCCAATCGGTCGGAAGTGACGATGCGTTGGATGACGAAAGTAGCGCGAATGTTTCGCAAAAAAGACTTGGATGCGTCGGCGGCTCACGTGATTGAAGCGGTACGGTTGGCGAATACTTTAGCGACTTTACGAGGACTTTCTTTGCCAGGTATTGAGGAGATGAAAGAAGCTGCGGTGAGCATTATTTGTGAAGGCGATGAGTCGCAATTGCAGTTGATTGAAAAACAATTGATTATTGGAAAAAAGGTTGGAAATGTGCCACCTGAAATTCCTGTCATTCCGCTACAACAAGATTTGGAAAAAAAGATAAAAACGGCGCGACTGTCTAACTATTGGAAAAATACGGAAGAACTTTGGCTAAAAGCAAATGCGAGTAATCCACGGGGCGGTATTGACCTTCGGGAAGAGAAAGACCGATTGAAAAGTCATCTCTTACATCGACTGAATTTGCTGGGACTTCATTGGGGAAAATTACAAAAAGAAGGACGCTACGACCTTGGTAGCTTCAAAGAATATTGGAAGTTGAAATGGAAAGCAGATTTTTCTATTCGTATTATTGAAGCGGGCATGTGGGGAAATACTGTTTACGAAGCAAGTGTCAATTTTGTTAAAAAGAAGCTACCCGAAATTGAGCAATTACCAGAAGTAACTGCGTTGGTAGAAGAAGCATTGAACGCGAATCTGGAAGATGCCATTGACGACTTGATTGCGCATTTGCAAAACCTCGCAGCGGTCACACAGGACGTTTATCATTTGATGGATGCGTTGCCGTCTTTAGTCAATATTGTTCGTTATGGGAATGCTCGAAAAACGGATATTCAACTCGTTGCACAGGTGGTCGAGCGCATCATTCCAAGAATCTGCATTGCTTTACCAGGCGTTTGTGTTTCCTTAGATGAAGATGCTTCGGAGATGGTTTTTGAAAAATTAATGTCCACCCATCGCGCCCTCGGTTTGCTAAATGATGCGCAACACAACAATGCCTGGTTTCAGACTTTAAAAAACATCGCTCAGATGCAAAAAGTCAACGGGCGACTGAACGGGGCGTGTACGAGACTGCTGTTTGACAAAGGACTTTTTGATATTCAAATCACGACCACACAGATGCGGTATCATTTATCAAAAGGTAATGATACATTGCATGCTGCTTCTTGGACGGAAGGTTTTTTATACGGTAGTGGACTTTTGTTGATTCACAATCCGTCGCTTTGGAATATCTTGGATGAGTGGGTTGAAGAAATGGATTGGTTGGATTTTAAGGCGATTGTTCCGTTGTTGAGACGAACATTTTCGCAATTTCCAGCAGGGGAGAAAGCGAAAATGATGGAGTTGGCGAAGCGGGGACAATTGACGGAGGAAATGGTGACAACAGCAGAAGTTGTTTATGATTTGGAACGAGCAGAATCGGTTTTGCCCGTTGTGCAGTTGCTACTGGGGATTGAATGATTTTAAGAGGAAAGCATAACTGTCTTATCAAAAAAATAGTAATTTTGGCAATTACTTTTTAAATCAAGAAATATGAGTGGTTTAACAGAAAAATACATCAATCCTTTGACGGATTTTGGATTTAAAAAATTGTTTGGTTCAGAACCTAATAAAGCTTTGTTGATTGATTTTTTAAATGAAATTTTACCTGATAAAAAAATAAAAGACCTTTCTTATACTTCTACCGAAAACTTGGGGATAACAGAAGTTGACCGCAAAGCAATTTTTGACCTTTATTGCATTGGGGACGATGGAGACCGTTTTATTGTAGAAATGCAAAAGGCGAAGCAAAACTTTTTTAAGGATAGAAGTGTTTTTTATGCTTCGTTTCCAATTCAAGAACAAGCTAGAAAAACACCGTGGGATTATAAACTACAACCTGTTTATTCTGTTGGTATTTTGGATTTTATTTTTGATGACCACAAAGACGATAAAGAATTGTTGCACATTGTTCAATTGAAAAATCAGCGGGTAGAAGTGTTTTATAAGAAACTGATGTTCGTTTATCTGGAATTGCGAAAATTTAAGAAAGAAGCACACGAATTGACGACGAAGTTTGATAAATGGCTATACGTTTTGCGACATTTATCAGATTTAGACAAGCGTCCGCCAGCGTTGAAAGAACGAGTATTTAAAAAATTATTTGAGGTAGCAGAAATTGCTAAATTTTCACCTAAAGAACGGGATGCTTATGAAAGCAGTTTGAAATATTTTCGAGATATGCAAAATGTAATAGATACGGCAAGGGAGGAAGGGGAAGAAGTTGGATTTGCAGATGGACGGGAAATGGGACGTGCTGAAGGACGTGCTGAAGGACAAGAAGTTGGTAGAAAAAACATGAAAATCGAAATGGCAAAAGAAATGAAAGCTGCCAACGAATCTATTGAAAAAATTAAAAAATATACTGGATTATCTTCGGCTGAAATTAAAGAATTATAAAAATAATACCAACTATGATTTCAAAAAAAATGGAAAAAGCGTTGAACGATCAAATCTCTTTGGAAGGCTACGCTTCTTATTTATATTTATCAATGGCATCTTGGTGCGACGAGCAAGGGATGAATGGTTGTGCAGCGTTTATGCACCGTCAATCTATCGAAGAACGGGAACACTTGCTGCGCTTGTTTCACTACATCAGCGAAGTGAACGGACGGGCAATTACACCAGGCATCAAGCAACCGCCTCACGATTGGGAATCCATTCAGATTATGTTCAATGAAGTATATGAACATGAGCAAAAAGTAACCAAGTCTATCAATAAATTATTGGATTTGTGCTACAAAGAAGAAGACCACGGAACGCTGAATTTTCTACAATGGTATGTGGAAGAACAGCGGGAAGAAGAGGCGTTGATGCAAACAATTTTGGATACGCTTAAATTAATTGGTACTGGACCACAAAGTCTGTATTTTATTGATAAAGAAATTGCGGCGGTCAATGCCGTAGAAGAAGCAAAAGAAGCAGCGGAAACAGAATAGATTGATGTATTATTGAACTGTTTTATTGTTATTGAACTCAGTGTTCAAAACAATGAAATAGTTCATCAATAAAGTGATTTCACTTATTTTAAATTAGAAATGAAAGAAAAACTTCAGTATAAAATACTCGCAGCAGAGTTGCAAACTTACTTACCGGCCTTAGCCGAAGCAGCAGAAACTATCGTGACAAATGACGTTTCTTTATACCCTATTTTTGTGATTCACCAGCATTTTGTCGATATTGGCATACAAATGGTGGATAGAGATAAGGTAAGCGGTAATTGGTCAGTTAATGCTTCGACTTTAGAAGAGTTTGCAACGAAGCAAATTATTACTTCAGAAAAAGTCGATGCATTTAGGAAAGTCTACAAAGGAAAGCAAAATGAATTCTGTCTATTCGTCTTGAGCGAATTGGGCGCAGATTTTATTTTTCTTCCTAAAAATGGAGATATTTAAATGGTGTTTATGTTTTTTCCACTTCGGTTGAAATGACAACTTTAGAGTTTTTAATGTAAAAGAATTCGTTTAAATATCATTTTTTAGAAAATCTCGCCGTCCAATGATTGACCGCTAATAAATGTTAAAATAGACTCCTCGTTCCTCCCTCTGGCAATTTTTGCTAACTTTATACCCTGAGCAAAAAGAATTTAAATATATCTTTTGCAATTTCCTCTTGTCATTGTTTATTAATTGAGCATTGACTACAATATCGGGTTCTCACTTTTTAAATTATCGTCGTGAACACAAACTACACACATACGAATGCGAGTGCAAATCAATTAGCCGTTCAGGAAAACGCGCCAATGACCAATCGGGTTTTGCTGATTGAGGACAACCCTGGAGACGCGCGGTTGGTCGAGATTTTATTGATGGAATCCGATTTGTTAGAGTGCGAGGTGACTAACAAAACTTCCCTTGGTGATGGAATGGCACTGTTGGAAAAAGGAGAAGTATTTGCGGCAATTCTACTGGATTTGACACTACCTGACAGTCGCGGATTTGAAACTTTGGAACGATTGCTTTCTCGTTTTCCAAATAACAATGTCATTGTTTTGACGGGTTTGGCAGATAAGAGGTTGGGATTGATGGCGGTGAAAGCAGGAGCGCAGGATTTTTTAGTAAAGGGTGCTTTTGACTCAGATTTGTTGGCAAAATCATTGCGGTTTTCGATAGAGAGAAGTCATGTTTTAAAAAGGTTGGCAGAAACTCAACGGATTGCCAGTATTGGGAATTGGGAATTCAATCCGTCTTCAGATGTTTTTCAGGCAAGCGAAGAAATTTATCGGATTTTTGGTTTCCCACGAACGACGATATTTACGGCAAATGACATAAAAACACCACAATCCCCTTTCCATTTATTTCATCTACTACATCAGGAAGTTTTAGAAGTAGGCAAAATGAAAAAGGATGTCAAAATTCGGCAGCAAAATGGCGGAATGCGCTTTGCATACGTACAATGTGAGGTAAGTAAAAAAGCAGATAATTCTTTAATCATTCATGGGATTTTACAAGATATTTCGGATAGAAAACTGACGGAACAAGAGATGATTAAAAGTCAGGAACGCTATCAGGAGATTTTTTCTCAAAGTAAAGATGCAATTTTTATTTGTACGCTAGATGGAAAATTTGTTGATTTCAATCAATCGACAATTGACCTTTTCGGGTATAAAAAAGAGGAGTTATCCGTTTTAAAAGATGCCCATGATTTGTACTATCCTCCTGAAAAAAAGAACGAGTTTTTGATGAAGTTGAAAACGCAAAAATCAGTTAAAGATTTTGCGATTCAAGTAGCGAATAAGCGAGGAGAAGTACGACACTGTGTGATTACGGCGAATATTTTGATAACGGATGATTTCATTGGTTATAACTGTATTTGTCGGGATGTAACAGAGCGGAAAAGTGCGGAAAAATTAAGAAAAGCAAGGGATTTAGCCAATCAGTCTGCCAAAATGAAAGAGCAATTTATCGCAAGTGTCAGCCACGAGATGCGGACACCGATGAATGCTGTTTTGGGAATGAGTAATATTTTGGTGCAAATGGAGTTGGCAGAAGAACCTATGAACTTGGTAAAATCCATCAAGCAATCTTCTGAAATATTACTTGGGGTAGTCAACGATATTTTAGAAATCTCTGCCATTCAAAATGGTAAAATTGTTTTTGCTAATCAGCATTTTGACCTACACAGCATCATGAGCAATTTGGTGAATGTGATGCAATACAAAGCGCAAGAAAAGGACATGTTTATTGAGGTGGTAATGGGAGAAGAGATTCCGCGTTATTTGCAGGGAGACAAACTGCGGTTGAACCAGATTTTATACAATTTGGTGGGCAATGCTATCAAATTTACAGATGAGGGCTATGTGAAAATTTATATCAAAAAACTCAACGATATTTTAGATAGCGTACAGCTACAGTTTATTGTAGAAGACTCTGGAATTGGTATTGCCGCAGATAAAGTGGAAGCGGTTTTTGAGACGTTTACACGAATTCGGCAGAAAGACCGAATTTTTGAAGGAACGGGTTTGGGGCTGTCTATTTGTAAAAATTTGGTGGAACAGCAAGGTGGAAAAATCGGCGCAACCAGTATTGAAGGAACGGGGTCGAAATTCTTTTTTGATTTATTTTTTGAAATCGGCAACCCTGCGTTGATTGACGATGGAACATTGGATGTAGAAGATATTGATTTTGATGAAGCTCAATCCTTCAATTTATTACTGGTAGAAGACCATAAAATGAATCAAATCGTTGCCAAGAAGACTTTGACACGGCGATTTGAAAATATCAATTTAACGATTGCTAGTAATGGACAAATTGCGGTTGATTTGCTAAAAATAAAATCTTTTGACATTGTTTTAATGGACATTCAAATGCCCGTTATGGATGGTTACGAAGCGACTAAATATATTCGCGAAGAAATGCCGCATGAGGTGGCTACCATGCCGATTCTAGCGATGACTGCACATGCACATATTGCGAAAGATGAAAAATTTAAAGAGTACGGCATGGATGATTTTGTCTTAAAACCCTTTGAACCAGAAGACTTGTTTTATAAGATTAAAAAATATATTTCGAAAAATAAAAAAGCAGAAGTCAAGCGTCAGAAATTACAATAATTGCAATCTCTGACTCCTGACTCCTTAACACAAATTATATATCCAATGAGTACTGCGACTCCACACAAATTTATTGATTTATCCTATTTGGAATTAATGTCTGACGGTGACGAAGACATGAAAAAAACCATGTTGGAAATGCTGCTGGAAGAACTACCAGAAGAGATTCAGAAAATGACGGAATTGACTACTGTCCAAGATTGGGAAGAACTGAGTAGCGTAAGTCATAAGATGAAATCAACACTTTCGTTCGTTGGTTATGAAGCGATGACAGAACTAAATAAGGAACTCGAATTGTTGTCGAAACATGGGGAGAATCCGAAGCGGATAGTAATTTTAATGAAGCAACTGGAAGAAAAAGCGGCAGAGGTAATGCCAGAGATTCAAGCGGAATTTGATGCTTAGGAACGCGAAATAAATAAATGTCGTTTCTTGAGAGTGAGATTTCGTTCATAGTTTCTACTTTAAAAGTGTGATTTATGTTGATATAATGAGCATTTTCAAAGTGAAAAATATGGACTAAATATCCTATCAAAAAACGACGTTTATTTATTTCGCGTTCCTAAGATAAAAAATTATTGAAAATTTAATCTGCTTAATATTACTTCGCTCGAATTCCTTCTTTAGCCATCCATTGCTGCAAATTCTCTCTTTTAATCGCTGAAGCCATCAAATCTGGAAATTTATCAGGCGAACAAGCGAAGGCAGGTAACCCCAACGCTGCCATTTTCACTGCAATTGCCTTATCATAAATCGGCGCACCGTCATCATTCAAAGCCAAGAGCGTAATAAATTGCGCTCCTGAATTTTGAATAGAGGAAACCTTTTTCAATAATTCATTCACATTTCCCCCTTCAAACAAATCAGAAATCAAAACAAAAATGGTATCGGCAGGATTTTGCACAACTGTCTGTGCATAGCCAAGCGCTTTATTAATATCTGTACCGCCGCCAAGTTGTGTTCCAAAAAGTAATTCAACGGGGTCGTCCAATTTTTCAGTCAAATCCACTACAGACGTATCAAAGACAATAAAATGCGTTTTGACTGACCGCAGAGATGCCATAATTGCACCAAAAACGCTGGAGTAAACCATCGAAGCTGCCATTGAGCCACTTTGGTCAATGAGCAAAATGATGTGTTTGAGCGATTGTCCTTTTCTCCCGTGACCAATCAGATTTTCGGGAATAATGGTCTTGTATTCTTCCTGATAATTTTTCAAATTGGCGCGAATGGTCTGATGCCAATCTATCTCTCTAAATTTTGGTCGCCGATTTCGAACACTGCGATTTAGTGCGCCTTCAATGGCTTGCCGCATCGGGTTTTTTAGGCGTTTTTCTAATTCTTTTACGACTTTCCGAATGACTTCTCGCGCCGTTTCCTTTGTCTTTTTGGGTAAAATTTTATTTAAAGAAATTAGGGTTGCTACCAAATTAACATCTGGTTCGATGGCTTCCAACAACTCTGGTTCGAGCAACATTTGATTCAAATTCAGCCGTTCCAACGCATCTTTTTGCATCACTTGCACCACCGAAGTAGGAAAATACTCGCGAATATCACCCAGCCACCGATTGACATTCGGAGACGAACCACCCAAACCACCTTTGCGCTCTGCATCATACAAAGCTTCCAACACATCATCCATGCCTGCGTCGTCACCTTCGCCCATGTCCATCTCCTTTGCAGGGTCGGCTTGTTGACCGAGAATGAGTCGCCATTTTCTTAGTTTTTCGTCCATGTTTTGTAATTAAAGATTTAGTAACTCAGATTTTATTGAAATTCAGAAAATAACCCCGTGTTTTAAAAATTGCTAGAGTCCCTTGGTGTGTAGACTTCAGTCTACGCTATAATGTACTTTAGCGTAGACGGAAGTCTACACACCGGAGCATCCAAGTTCATAAAGAAATACTGGCATTGATTTCTGAATCTCAATTTAATCCGAGCAGTAGATTTCACTATTCTCCTTTTCAATCATCGCAAACAATCATTTTCAAATTAGGAAGTTTGTAAAAAATAACCTACCGATTTGAAAGGATAATTGTCCGTCTAAAAAACATAAAAAATAGTTCCGTGATGCAGACCATAAAAAAATGCATCAGACTTTTATAAAAAATCCGTTCTTATCCCTTGCATCCGTCAAATCCGTGTAACCATCCTATCTAATTAGGAGTCATTCAACAACAAAACCCAATTTCTGAATATCTTCCCAAAAAGCTGGATAAGATTTTTTCACCACCATTGGTTCTTCAATTTCGACAATGCCAAGCATTCCCAACGGCGCAATTGCCATCGCCTGCCGGTGGTCTTCATACGTCGGAAAAACGGGTGTATTTTCAACTACTGCTTTACCTTCGATTTGATAAAAAGTCTTACCTGATTTTTTTGAAAACTGTGGAGGTAACTGCGATAACCAAACCTGCAATTTGCCTAATTCATTTTTCATCGCTTCGATGCGGTCAGTTTCCTTAATTTTTAAAGTTGACAAACCCGAAAATAATCCTTGCACACCGAGTCCACCACAAACCACAAAAATAGTCTGTGCCAAATCTGGGCAACGAATAAAATCATATTCAAAAAATGGACGAGGTTCTCCAGATTTAGAGAGATGTACACCTTTTTTATTAAAAGTGGTTTGTACCCCAAATTTGGTCATCATTTTCACTAAAACAGCATCTCCTTGCACGCTATTTTCAAACAAACCATTGAGTTGCAAATCCAATTTTTCGGCAAAAGCCGCCATTGCATAATAGTAAGAAGCGGCTGACCAATCTGCTTCTACCGTAAATTCTTTGGCTTGATATTTTTGTGCTTCGATTCTAATGACATTGCCTTGCCAAGCGTGGGTGACGCCAAAATATTCCATCAATTTCAACGTCATTTCAATATAGGGACGCGAGACGATAGTGCCATCCAATCTTAATTCCAAACCATCTGGCAAGGTCGGTGCAATGAGCAATAACGCTGAAATATATTGGCTACTCGTCCCTGCGGAGATGGTCAATTGCTGATTTTCATTGAGTTGTTTGGCTTCATTGATGCGTAGGGGCGGGTAGCCTTCATTTTCCAGATACTCAATATCTGCGCCCAATTCCCGCAAGGCATCCACCAAAACGCCGATGGGTCGCTGCTTCATTCTTTCCGTTCCAGTCAAAATTTGCGAACCTTTTTGCAAGGATAAAAAAGCGGTCAAAAATCGAAAAGTTGTTCCAGCTGGCCCAGCATCTCGCGTTTCTTCCTCACTATTCAACAACTGCTGCATCAACTGCGTATCATTGGAATTGGCGAGAGCATTGATGGTGAAATCGTCTTCGCACAATGCTTGAATGATGAGCACTCGATTGCTGATGCTTTTCGAACCATCTAACCGTATTTCCCCAACAATGCCTTTGTCTTTTTTGGATATTTTGTAATTCATATTTGCGTTTAAAAAGTGGTATTTATAGAAGTAACTCGGGTTTCTAACCCGACACCGACGATTCGCTCTTTTAGTAAAAATCAGTTAATAAAAGGATAAGTAAGTGACCCTATTTATTTGGATAATTTGAAAACATCTTTATTCCGATATTTTCCTCTTAAAAATAGTTCCGTAGCGACGGCTATGCAACGATTTTTAAGAGAAAACTATCGAAAAAATCTTGACTTTAAATTTTATCCAAATAAATAACGTCACTTACTTAAGTACCCGGACATAATTATTCATGGAATTTTAGAGC
>Ga0114952_1002581_pt1 | contig 13731 bp, 14 predicted proteins | sample SidtaG_2_FD_87303 | JGI IMG/M metagenome (GOLD analysis project Ga0114952, IMG submission 87303) | Marine algal microbial communities from Sidmouth, United Kingdom - Sidmouth_Asex2 metaG | ecosystem: Host-associated > Algae > Red algae > Unclassified | place: Sidmouth, United Kingdom | collected... | reverse complement strand
TTATAATTATACCATCAAATTCATCCTTCATAAAAGTTGTTTTTGCGGCGTGCTCTTTATCTATTAATATATATTTATAACTTTTTTCAGCGTTAGGCCAAGGTTTTGTTATTTCTAGAAGAGTATACTGTTCGTATTTAGTGGTGCTAAATCCCTCGGCATATTTGTTTTCTATTTTTTCAACATTAGAGGTTGGAAGTTTCTTTAAAAACGTTTTATTTTCTTTACAGGATAAGATTATTAAAAAGAGTAATAGGATCGTAATTTTTTTCAAACCATAAATTTTATGAAATCAAAAGTAATATTATTTAATGTTTTTAATGAAACATTAAACATAATGTTTACTTTCGCACCGAAATTTGGTTTTGCTCGCTTATAGCGAACAAATTAAAAGGGAATCTGGTGAGACTTTAAAAGAGTCAATTCCAGAACTGTTCCCGCAACTGTAAGTTTATGCTGAATTTATTTCAGTACTTCTATAGAAGATGTTATTAACTGCACACCACTGGTCATGTACTGGGAAGGTAAAGTAACATAAAACGAGTCAGGAGACCTGCCTTATTTTGTTAATTCAAAAAAGCTTTCGGGAGAAAAGTATTTGATATTATGAGACTATTAGTTTGTGTTTTTTTTATTTCTGTTTTCAGCATATCATTTTATGCTCAATCGCCGTTGGATTCTATTCAAAAACTAGATGAGGTCGTTTTAAGTGATGTTAAGTTGAAGCGTAACGCTAAAGGGTTTAAGGTAACGGTTTTATCGGATTCTATACTTAACAAAAATAATACATCTTTAACTGATATTTTACGTTATAATTCTAGTATTTATTTTAAGGAAAATGGATACGGAATGGTCTCTTCACCATCATTTAGGGGAACAAATGCTTCTCAAACTGCTGTTATATGGAACGGTATTAATATAAACTCTCAACTCAATGGTCAAGTAGATTTTAATACTGTTAGTTCAAGCAATTACAATTCTATAGCGATACGAAGCGGTGGCGGAAGTGTACAATACGGAAGTGGCGCCATTGGCGGAAGTGTGCATTTAAACAATGATCTGAAATTTGGTCGTCATTTTGATAATAGATTGAAATTATCTTACGGTAGTTTCAATACAAAAGAAACTGCTTTAAATTCTTCTTTTGGTGAGCGGTTATGGACAGCAAATATAGGCATAGCTTATAGAGATTCTCAAAATAATTACAGGATTTTAGGCACAGACAGAAAAAATAGAAACGGTGCTTTTAATAATTTAGACCTAAATGCCAATCTTGGTTTTGTGATTTCTAAAACTGATGTGATAAAATTATACCATCAAAGCTTTAAAAGTGATAGAGCGTTTTCTGCTACATTAGTTGCCCCATCCAACAGCAAGTATTTGAGTGACGATTATAGGACTATGATTGAATGGGCTCGTGTTTCAGGTAGTTTTAGTAGTAAGTTAAAGGCAGTTAATTTAAGAGAAGAATATAAATATTTTGAAAATAAAAATACTGATAATTTTTCAAAAGGTGCTGCAACAACTTGGTTATTAAAATATAGTGTAAACTACAAATTTTCAAAAACCTTGGCTTTAAATACTATTGTAGATTATACTATTATAAAGGCCCAAGGTAATAGTTTCGATAACCCTAAACGTGATGTGTTTTCGGTTACTGCTATTTTAAGTCATAAGCCTCTTCCTAAATTACAATATGCGTTTAGCGCGCGACAAGATGTAAATTCCGATTTTAAAAGTCCACTTGTTTTTTCAGCGGATGCTAATTTTAAGGCATTGGAATATTATACTTTAAAACTAAATGCATCGAAAAACTTTAGAGTGCCAACATTTAACGATTTGTATTGGCAACCAGGAGGAAATTTAAATTTGAAACCTGAATCCTCTTTACAGTTAGATTTAGGTCAAGTATTACGCATTAATAATTCAGAAATACGTCTAAACGCATTTTATATAGACAGTTCGAACTTAATACAATGGCGTCCCAATAGCGAAACAGGCTACTGGAATCCAGTTAATGTAGCCCGTGCTGCGAATTATGGATTGGAATTAGATACTTCAATAAGAAAAGAATTCGATAAGCATATTATTGCGTTAAATTCTAATTATTCTTATACCATAGCAAGAGATTTGGATAAGAATGTGGATTTGTTTTATGTGCCCATGCATAAGGCCAATGTCTCCATATCTCATAATTATAAAAAGTTCACAGCCTTTTACCAACACTTATACAATGGCGAAGTAAACATCATAGGCGATAAATTAACCAGTTTTGATGTGGGGAATTTAGGGATGGCCTACCATTTTAATGCAAATGGAAATAATCAATATTTATTAGACTTTAAAATAAACAATTTATACAATACATATTACGAAAATGTGTCTCTTAGGCCTATGCCTAATAGAAATTTTACTTTACAATTAATAATAAAATTTTAAAACGATGAACTTAAAAAAGATTGCAGCATTATTGGTATTAACGACTTTTATTTTTACATCATGTACTAATGATGATGATGTAAGCCCACCATTACCAAAAGGAAATTACGATAACGGTATTTTAGTATCTCATGAAGGGAATTTTGGAAAAGGAAATGCTTCTGTATCCTTCGTGTCTTATGATTTGGATACTGTTGAAAATGATATTTTTAATGCAACAAATAGTAGACTTTTAGGAGATACTGCTCAAAGTATGGCTTTTAACAACGATTTAGCATATATTGTTTTAAACGTTTCTAATACTATTGAAATCGTTAATCGCTATACTTTTGAATCGATCGCAACAATTGATTCTGGGTTGAGTAATCCTAGATATATTGCTTTCTCTAACGGAAAAGGCTATGTAACAAATTGGGGAAATGGTAGTGACGCAACAGACGATTATATTGCCGTTTTTGATGTAGCAACAAATACATTATCTAGTACTACGATTTCTGTAGTTGAAGGTCCAGAAGAAGTGTTAGCTATGGATAATACTATTTATGTAGCACACCAAGGCGGTTTTAATCAGAATAACAAAGTTTCTGTTATTGATACTGCATCTGATGCTGTTAATACAACAATACTTGTTGGAGATGTACCAAATTCATTACAGGCGGATGCATCTGGAAATGTTTTGGTTTTATGTGGTGGAAAACCATCATGGACAGGAAGCGAAACAGGAGGGCAGTTATTTGAAATTAATACATCTGATAATACAACGACTTCAATAGATTTTGCATCTACAGATCATCCAAATTTCCTTAAAGTAGTAAATAATGATTTATACTATTATTTAGGAGGCGCTTTATATAAAATGGATAGTGCAGAAACAACATTGCCAACTGCTACAGAAATTACAGGTCTTAGTTTTTATGACATGTCTATAAATAATGGCATATTATACGGTGTAAATGCTGGAGATTTTACAAGTGAGGGAACCTTATCGTCTTATGATTTAACAACCAATACTTTAGTAAAAACGGCCACTGTAAATATAATTCCAGGCGGCGTTTATTTTAATAACTAATTATAATTTTTATTTCAAACTAGACAATAGATAATGGCTTATAATTATTATTTACTTGCTGCATCACTTTTAGTAAGTTTTATTCTATCAGCACAATCCTACGCGCCACCCGCAGGGCAATCAGGAACAACAGCTATAAATGAAGATTCGGATGTTTTTAAAGCTTGGGTATCAGGAATAACTGTTGTTAGAGGACCACAAAATGTTACAAACCCCTTTGGTGCAAAGGCTAGTGCTGGAAGTCCTCAAAATGGTATAGGTGAAGCTAACGGACAAATTGTGAGTTTAGGTGATGGCGGAACAGCTGTTCTGACATTCGCAAATGCTATAGCGAATGGTACTGGTTTTGATTTTGCCGTTTTTGAGAATAGTTTTAGTGATACTTTTTTAGAATTGGGTTTTGTGGAAGTAAGTTCTGATGGTTCAAACTTCTTTAGGTTTCCTGCACATAGTGAAACACAAACAGACACTCAAGTTGGCGGTTTTGGAAGTGTAGATGCTACTTATATAAATAATTTAGCAGGAAAATATAGAGGAGGATTTGGTACGCCATTTAATTTGGATGATATTGTAGATGATCCTTTATTGGATAAAAACAGTATTACACATGTTAAAATTATCGATGCCATAGGAACTATTGATCCTGCTTTTGCAACATACGATAGTTTTGGGAATATTGTAAACGAGCCGTACGCCACACCTTTTGGGTCTGGTGGATTCGATTTGGATGCTGTTGGCGTAATTAATCAAAATACGTTAGGGTTAAAAGGTTTTAATAAGCGTAATGTGTTGTCGTTAAATCCAAACCCAGCAACATCAAAATTCAACGTTTCAAAAAAAGGGTCCCTAACTATTTATTCAGTAACAGGAACGTTGGTTGTTAATAGAGTTCTTATAGATAAAGAAACTTCTGTTTCAATTAAAGAGCTTAGATCTGGTATATATATTGTTAAATTAATAAATACAGAGGGTGTATTTACCCAAAAGTTAATAAAGAAGTAAATACATTTTTAGTCTAATTTTTAGACCTCATAAGTTTTAGGATTTATGAGGTCTTTTTTTTGAAATAAACAAAAAAAATTCACCAAACTATTTGATTAGAAAGACCTTGCAGGTTTTTATATTCAATACCTAAAAAGTTTTAAAGTTTCAAAGGATTTATATTACGAATTAAGTTTTTATAATTTTAATTAGTTTGTTATTTCTAATAATTAACTTTATAAATGAAAGTTTTATATTTAACACCGACTATAAAACTCCAAATTACTATCTATGAAAACACTTGAATACTTAACAGGTCAAGGCGGCGTAATGATTCTAGGCTTAATCGCTATAACTATATTTATATTTAGGAAATATAAAGAAAGACGCTATTTTAAAGATGTTGAAAAGCGAATGCATAATAGAGATAAAAAGCGGGTTGATAAATAATATTTTGTTTGCTATTTATGGAACCAAATCACAATACCATACTCCATATTTCTCTGAATCACTTTTACAAACAGAATCGTCGTCGGTTTTAGGAGTATCATATTCGCGATATACTTTTTCTCCTATTGTAAATGGAATGGGTTTTTTAAAAATAGGCCCATCGAAACAAAAGGTGTGGAATTCTCCGTTTTCGCCACAAGGATCTACACCTTTAGGTAGGTTTTCTATAAAGTTTTTACTTATTACGGTACCCACAAAATCTTCGTCAAAGTATTTAGAATTGGCACAAACAACAATGGTTTTGAACCCTAAATCTAAAAACTCATTTAGGAGTTCTTTTGTGTCTCGTTTCCAAATAGGGAACACGGCTTTTATATCTTGTTTGGCGAGTTGCGCTTCTCTATACATCCTTAAGTCTTCCAAAAAAATATCGCCAAAAGCAGTATGCGTAAAACCATCATTTTTTAATCTAGAAACGGTTTCTAGCATTTTTTGTTCATAAACTTCCATACTTGGCATTTCTGGAAGTTCTATTATACTGGCGGGAATATTTATGGCGTTGGTTTGAGCGAATAACAGTTCCTTTCGCAAACCGTGCATGGACACACGGTTATAGTGACTGTTTACTGTTGTGATTAATTCATCAACAGAAAAATGGTTGTCTTGCAATAAATGGTATAACGCTAAAGCGGAATCTTTTCCGGAACTCCAGTTAAAGTAAGTTTTGTATTTATTCAAATACGATATTTTTAAATAACTCTGTTGGAATTTTTTTATCTGAATACATACCTAATTCTGAAGGTATATAATCTTTACTATGACTTGTAATTTGAATTGAGTTTGTTTTTTGTGATATAAAACGTCCTGTATTTCCTGTAATATCTCCTATTGCTGCTGCGAGTAAAGGTTCGTTTTCATTACCTAACACACCTAAATTATTTATAGTTTCTGATAACGTGATATCTGGTGCTAACCCATCAAAATAATCAGTAACACCATTCACATTTAATGATTTATATATTAATGGTAGCATGGCATAGGTATGTCCTGGATTTGCACCTTGTCTTTTATAATCAGGAGAATCATAAATTACGGTAGAGGCTTGGTATTTTCCCGTTGTAGTTGTACCAATTTGAACCACTTGAATATATGGTCTTAATGCGTTTATAATAAGTTCGCTTGCAGAAGCACTTCTGCCAGTGGTTAAAATATAAACTTTAGATAAACCTAAACTATTTATCGGGGACTTATCGTAACGGTCTATAAATCTGTTAATAAGAGCTTCTGGATTTCTACTTTGAAAGAAAGCCTGAATTTCAGAATTCCATTCTTCAGTAATCATTATCTCTCCAGTAAATTGTCCTGTTATTAAACTTGCTAATAAGGTAGCACTAGCTACGGAGCCTCCAGAGTTATATCTTAAATCTAAAACCAATTCATCGATATTCGAACTTTTGAACGTACCAAAAACAGTGTTTAATTCACTATCATACGGACTTACAAATCCATTGTAGATTAAGTACCCAATTTTTTTACTTTCGACATTTAAAATATTGTTTTTGAAAATGGGATTTTCTGAATATTGAGATTTACTTAATGTAATTGTTTCTGTAGTATTATCTATGAAATCGTCTGAAGAATCATCAGGTGTATTATTATCATTATAGTTACCTATATTAATAGTGTAACTACTTGAACGTGTTAATTGCGAACGATTTGAACTTGTAAGCTGTGTACCATTAACACCATAAAAAATATCACCACGTTTTATACCTTGAGATGCTGCACTAGTATTCGGTAATACGTGTGTTACTATGGCATATCTATTAGTATCTGTTGAAGAGAATGAAAATAATTGATACTCCATACCATTGGTTATAAATACACCATCTAAAAGTTGCTCTAGAGTTAGATAATTACTAAAAAGCCTACTGAATCTATCAACACTTTTTGGTTGAAATATTAATTTCTTAAAAAAATCTTCTGGAGAATTGAAATCATTTAAATAGGTGTTATATTCTTCATTATTTCCGTTAAAACGATTATTTTCTAAATCTGGCACATCATCTTTATATAAATAAAATGCGTTTAATCCGCTCCATATAAAATCGTTGATGCTTCTTTTGGTTTCAGGAATATCATCATCATCTTTATAACAACTTGTTGTAATAATTGAAACGAGACATAGTAGGATTAGGGCTTTACAATTTTTCATAGGTCTTTTTATTTCTACAAGGTTAGTCCTTGAAACCCTAAATTTACTTACATTATTTTTGAATAAAAAAAATATTGATTAAATTTTAGCTAAAAGTTAGTAAATACGCCCGCGTAAGGGATTGTATTGGAAAGCCCACAGCGACCATTTGGGAGCGAGGACTTGTAAAGTAAAGCCCGACCCCTTGCGGGTTACGCCCAAATTTTATTTATTTTTAATGGCTGTGTAACAAAATGAATACATGCTCGTCGTTATAGAAATAGCAGTAACCAGCTAATTTAATTAAAACCAAACCAACTAAGTTTCTCCTTTGGGGAAATGTCTGAAAAGACAATGGCTTAAACCAACCAAAATGACTCAAAAGGAGTTTTTAGATATTGTAATGCCTTTTAAGGATAAAGTGTTTCGTTTAGCAAAACGATTGCTAGTATCTTCGGAAGAGGCTGAGGACGCTACGCAAGAGGTGTTGTTGAAATTATGGAATAATAAAACGAAGATTGCGGAATATAAAAATGTGGAGGCTTTTTCCATGACGATGACTAAGAATTATTGTTTTGATAGATTAAAATCGAAACAGGCAAAAAATTTGAAAATTGCACATAGTAATTATGAGGAAAGAAACACACCGTTACTAAAGCAGGTTGAATTAAATGATAGTGTGAGTTGGGTAGCGAAAATCATAGAAGATTTACCTGAACAACAAAAAATGATCATTCAATTACGTGATATAGAAGATTATGATTTTGATGAGATTGCAAAAATGCTGGATATGAATAATACAGCGATTCGTGTATCTTTATCGAGAGCACGGAAAACAATAAGAGAAAAATTAACAAATACACATAATTATGGTGTTAAATAATATAGAAAAGTTACTTGAAAAGTACGAAAACGGAGAAACAAGTCTTAAAGAAGAGCAGGTATTAAAAAGCTATTTTACAAGTGATACTGTTGCACCACATTTAGAGGTTTACAAATCGATGTTCACATATTTTTCGGTAAACAAGCAAGCGCAATTTACTAAGGACATTCCATTGACTTTGATAAATAAAAAGGGAACTCGTAATTTTAATTACAAATGGATTTCTGTTGCTGCTTTAGCGCTACTTATGCTAGGTTTTTATTTTGGAACTTCGTTACAAGATGGTGATTTAGGTACTTATGAAAATCCGCAATTGGCTTTTAATGAGTTTTCAAAATCTATGGAAATGATTTCTACAAAATTTAATAAAGGTGCAGTAACGGTAAGTTATCTTAACGAAGTAAATAAAGGCACGTCGACTTTAGGATATCTTAACGAAATTGAAAATGCAACAAGTATAATTTTTAAATAAACAAACGTGTGCTGAACTTGTTTCAGTATCAAAAAAAATAATTTATGAACACAAATACTCAAATAATAAAAAAAATAAAAACGATGAAAAATAAATTAATAGTACTAATCATGGCCATTATGTTATTACCATTTATGGGAATGGCTCAGAAAGATATTTTTGAAAAATATAGTGATAACTCTGATGTTACTTACGTATCAATTAAACCCAAAATGTTTCAGATGATTGCAAAAATGGGTATTAATATTGATGATGCCGAAGCAAAGGCATATATGGATATGGTAAAAAGCATTACAAGTTTTAAAACAATTGTTACGGATAGTAAGTTGATTTCTGCAGATATTTCCAAATGGGTATCGTCTCGATCTGGAGGCTTAGAAGAATTAATGGAAGTGAAAGATGATGGTTCTGAAGTTAAATTTTATGTGAAAGAAGGTAAGGATGCAGATCATGTTAAAGAGCTTTTAATATTTGTAAATGGTATTGATAAAATGATGGATGATAAGATTGAAATTAATGGGAAAGAACGTAAAATTGAAACCGTAGTTGTTTCTATGACTGGAGATATAAACCTTAATGAAATCTCCAAACTTACAGATAAAATGAACATACCAGGTGGTAGCCATTTGGATAAAAAGTAATAAGTAAACCATCAATCATGCAACGAACAATCAAATATTTAGCATACACATTATTTACTGCAGTTTTTTTTATAAGCTGTAGTAATAATGTTAGTTTGCAACGCTATTATGTAGATAATCAGGAGTCTAGTAATTTTATATCGCAAGATATTCCGCTTTCTTTATTAAATATTAATACATCTGTTTTTACAGAAGCTCAAAATGAAGCTTATAAATCGGTTGATAAGTTGAATTTTTTAGGGTATAAAATAAGTAACACTGATACTGAAACTTTTAAAGCTGAACTTATTAAAGTGAAAACTATTTTAAGCGATAGTAAATACAACGAGTTGATGGAGTTTAGTGATAAAGGCAATAAAATTTCTGTTAAGTATATTGGTACAGAGGATGAAGCTGATGAGATTGTTGTTTTTGGAACCTCTATGGATATGGGATTTGGAATTGTTAGAATTTTAGGTGATAATATGAGTCCTGATAAAATGGTGACTTTAATTAGTGCATTACAAAATGCAAATATTGGAGAAACCCAAATAGAAAATATTATGAATTTCTTTAAGTAATTTATAGTACTTTGTTTATTGTTAAAACCCCTTGAATATTTATATTTAAGGGGTTTTAATTTTTTTTGTATTTGGTTTTCCAAAAAGAAAGTTTGTTTATTTGGAATCTGGTGAAGAGTTCTCTTTATTTTTTTTACTTATATAATCTTTATTAAATTTATGATAAAAAATATTTAAAATAATAACAAAAAAAACAACTGTAAGTGCTGTTAAAATCATGAAATTCTCCAAAAGATGGAGTAGCCCAAAAACAAAAATACTACCAGCCATAAGTCCCGTAAGCACTAAAGATTGTGTGTCGTTTAACATAATTTGTTTTAAATTCCTGTATAGTTACTAGGAGATATAAGCTTTAATTCCTTTTTTATTGTGTTTGATACTTCTAAGGTATCAATAAAATTAGAAATAGAATCTTGATTTATTTTAGCATTCGTTCTAGTTAACCCCTTTAAAGCTTCGTATGGATTAGGATACCCTTCGCGACGCAAAATGGTTTGAATAGCCTCGGCAACAACCGCCCAATTGTTTTCTAAATCTTGAGCAAATTTACTTTCGTTTAATAACAATTTTTCTAAACCTTTTAAAGTGGATTTAAAGCCAATTAATGTATGGCCAAAAGGGACACCAACGTTTCTTAAAACCGTACTATCCGTTAAATCACGTTGTAATCTAGAAACTGGTAGTTTCGCTGAAAGGTGTTCGAAAATAGCATTAGCAATACCTAAGTTTCCTTCAGAGTTTTCAAAATCTATAGGGTTTACTTTATGTGGCATAGCAGAACTACCAACTTCTCCAGCTTTTATTTTTTGTTTAAAATAGTCCATAGAAACATACGTCCAAATATCTCTATCTAAATCAAGAATAATCGTATTAATACGCTTCATAGTATCAAACAAAGCCGCCATATGGTCGTAATGTTCAATTTGCGTGGTGGGAAAGGAGTGTTGCAAGCCTAATTTTTCTTGAACAAATTCGCTGCCAAAAGCTTTCCAATCAATATTTGGATAAGCAACATGGTGTGCGTTAAAATTCCCTGTTGCACCACCAAATTTAGCAGCACTTGGTATATCGTTTAGCAAATTAAATTGTTCTTGTAAGCGCACCACAAAAACTTCAATTTCCTTGCCAAGTCGGGTAGGCGATGCAGGTTGCCCGTGTGTTCTAGCCAACATGGGGATATGCGCCCAATCTTCAGACAAAGCTTTCAGCTTATTTAAAACGATAAAATATTCAGGAACATAAACGTCGTTCATAGCTTCCTTAATACTTAAAGGAATAGCGGTGTTATTAATATCCTGAGAGGTTAGTCCAAAGTGAATAAACTCTTTATACTCACTCAAATTTAGCTTGTCAAATTGTTCTTTTATAAAATACTCAACCGCTTTAACATCATGGTTGGTAACACTTTCAATTTTTTTAATGGCAAGCGCATCTTCAGAAGAAAACGCTTTATAAATAGCTCTTAAACTATCAAAAACATTACTGTCAACAGATTTAAGTTGTGGTAAAGGAATTTCACAAAGCGCAATAAAATATTCAATTTCTACTAAAACACGATATCTTATTAAAGCTTGCTCAGAAAAATACGGCGCCAATTCATTCACTTTACTTCTGTAGCGTCCATCAATTGGAGAGATGGCATTTAATGCTGATAATGACATAATTTTGGTTTGATTTTAAGAAGTTGCAAAGATAGGAAAGAAAGTTATAAATTTAGAAGTTACACCTGTGAAGTTATTAAAGCAAATTCACAATAATTTGGGCGTTACCACAAGGGTCGGGCTTTTCGCTCCAAGTCCTCGCACCTCCTAAAGTCGGGCTGTGGGCTTTCTACTTCAATCCCTAACGCGACTTAATCCGCTAAAGTTCATGTTTACACTATGAAATCGTTTATCTAACTCATTAAATTATTTTTGTTTTCGCTTAATCTTTTTTAATATCTGTCGTGCTCTAGCTTTATAAGCAGCGCTTTGTTTTGTAAAATCTTCTTCTAAAATACGAGCCAATTCAGGATGTACCCAATCATATTCTTTACCTAATAAAAAAAGAGTCGTCATAGAGTATGCCTTTGCAGCAACTTTTTCATCATTAATCATGTAATCAAAACAGTTTTCTATAATACGTTCTTTATGGATTTCTGTTAAAATATTTTTAATATAAATATTTTTTTTTAATGAGTAAGCTGTTACCAAAAGTTCACAAATTTTAGCCACAGGACGAACAGCAGAATCTATATGAACCTTATGCATATTTTCAGTAAAAATATCTAAGTAAGGAACTATAGTTTCAATTTTATGATTGCACATAAATTCAAAAACCCAAGCAGCACGAGGGGATATTTTATCATCAACCGTAAAAAGAATTTCTAATAATTTTGGAACCAGTTTTTGATTATTTTGCATTAATTTGGCATAAAACAATCGTTTTTCACGCGAATGATTTACGTAATTTAATTCCTTATAGAGTTGCGCTGTAGTCAAAAGGTTTTCTTATTTTTAAACCTTAAAATTACTTAAATGAAAATGATAAAAAAAATATTGGTTTTACTTTTAGTTGTTTTTGTAGGTGCACAATTTTTTGGACCAGATAAAAATGAAGGTGATTTAACCTCCATTGATGCTTTTATGGCTGAAACAAAACCTCCAAATAATGTTAAAATCATTTTGCAAGAAACCTGTTTTGATTGCCATAGTAATGTTACACGCTACCCGTGGTATAATAATATTACTCCTGTAAATTATTGGTTAAACAACCATATTAAAGGCGGTAAAAAACATTTTAATGTTTCTAATTGGGAAGGAAATTCTATAAAACGAAAAGACCATAAATTTGATGAGCTGATTGAAATGGTTGAAGAAAAATACATGCCGTTAAACACTTATACTTGGACGCATAGTGAAGCAAATTTGACTGATGAACAAAGAAAATCAGTTATGGATTGGGCGAAGTTAGTAAGGGTTAAATACGGTTTGGAACCGAAGGCGGAATAATGGCCCCAACCTATCTTTCCTCAAAGGGAAGCGAAAATAAGCTGGAGTAAATTACCAAAAAGCAAATTCAAAAAAAAATAAATTCCAAATTCAAAGGAGATACGTTTTACAATTGGGGTTTGTCTTTTATATTGTGAGGCTTAAAAATTTTTATGAAAAAAAATTTATTAGTTATTGGTTTTGTATGGCCAGAACCAAAAAGTTCTGCGGCTGGTGGTAGAATGATGCAACTCATTGAAACGTTTCAATCTGATAATTATGAAATCACATTTGCAAGTCCATGTGCTAAAAGTGATAATGCTTTTAACCTTGAAATTATTGGTGTTTTTCAAGTCACTATCGAATTAAATAATGCCTCTTTTGATGATTTTGTAAAAAAATTAAATCCAAATGTGGTTTTGTTTGATCGTTTTATGATGGAAGAACAATTTGGGTGGCGTGTTGCTGAACAGTGTCCTGATGCGTTGCGATGTCTTGATACCGAAGATTTGCATGGCCTGAGGAAGGGAAGACAACAAGCTTTTAAAAAAGAAAAACCATTTGATGAAACGGACCTGTTCAGCGATATAGCAAAGCGAGAAATAGCCAGTATTTATAGAAGCGATTTTAGTTTGATTATCTCTGAAGTTGAAATGGATATTTTAAAACATAAGTTTAAAGTTGATGCATCACTTCTGTTATATTTACCATTTATGTTAGATGCCATTTCTGAAGAAAATATCAAAACACTCCCAAAGTTTAAAGAAAGAAACGATTTTATAACCATAGGTAACTTTTTACATGATCCCAACTACAACGCCGTTTTATATTTAAAAGAAACGATTTGGCCATTAGTTAGAAAGCTATTACCTAAAGCTGAATTAAATATATATGGTGCTTACGCATCTCAAAAAGTGAATCAACTTCACAATAAAAAAGATGGGTTTTTGGTTAAAGGTTTTGCCGAAGATGTGAATGCTGTTATGCAAAGTGCAAAAATTTGTTTAGCACCCATTAGATTTGGTGCAGGTTTAAAAGGAAAATTGGTTGATGCGATGAAGAATGGAACACCT
>Ga0114952_1002580_pt1 | contig 13731 bp, 13 predicted proteins | sample SidtaG_2_FD_87303 | JGI IMG/M metagenome (GOLD analysis project Ga0114952, IMG submission 87303) | Marine algal microbial communities from Sidmouth, United Kingdom - Sidmouth_Asex2 metaG | ecosystem: Host-associated > Algae > Red algae > Unclassified | place: Sidmouth, United Kingdom | collected... | reverse complement strand
GAGAGCGCTCGGAGTGTTTGCGGGATCGTGCCGTTGCGCCAGTTTCGCTTCGCAGCCTGGCCAACGACCTGACGCATCGTGACGTCAGCGTCGACGGTGTCGTTCTGGAGCACTTTCGCCATCCCCAAGAGATGGCGTAGGAAGTGCACCTGGGCGTAGGAGCCAACGGCAATGCGTTGCGGGTAGCTGCCGACGATCGCCTCGTAGGCATCGAAGGTGACGGTGCGGTGTTCGATCTCCTCGGCCAGGTGCCAGGCAAGAAGATCAGCCCACGCCGGCACCACCCCCTCGACGTCAGCGAGCCTCAGCACCGACCGGGCGAGAGCGAAGGTCATCGCCTCGAAGCCCTCGGCATAGGCGAGGTTGAACGCCAGCGACTTCTCGGCGCTGAACCGGCGATAGTCCGCATCCAGCGCATCTTCGAGTGCAGCCATCCGGGCGGCTCCATCAGCACTGAGTTGTGACCGCACGACGTCGTTGACCCTGGCGTGGTTCCTGTAGTGCTGTGCCTCCTGCCCGGAGAACGCCTTCATCTCGGCTGCCAGGTCGGCGTCGAGGTCTTCCTTGGCCGCCATGCGCATCGTGCGAATCAGGTAGGGCTCGAGGTACGGGAGCGTGAACGACAACGCAACGAGTTCGCAGCTTCGGGACGGGTCATCGGGCAACGGCAGTACGGGTAGGTCGCTCGGCCACTCGAAGTCGGGGCGACGGATCGTGAGGGTTGTCATTCAGCAACGCTACTGCACGCGGCGATCAGCAGCCCTAGGATCCTCGCCCGACCCCGGAGCATTCCATGACAACGGTTTCCCTCACGCTCGACGAGATTCACGTTCTGGCTCGTACATGCCTGCTCGCCAACGGTTGCGATGATGCCAACGCCGACGCCGCAGCCAGAACGATCACCGCTGCGGAACGAGACGGCGCCATCTCGCACGGCTTGTTCCGGCTGCCGGGCTACCTCGCGTCGCTTCGAAGCGGCAAAGTCAACGGCGCTGCTCGTCCTTCCGAAACGAATCTGACCCCGGCGGCGATTCGGCTCGACGGCGATCGCGGCTTTGCCCCTCTTGCCATCGAGTACGGCATCCCCAAACTCGCCGAGGCCGCTGCCAGTTCCGGCGTTGCAGTCCTTCTCATTCGCAACAGTTTCCACTTCGCCGCACTTTGGCCCGAGGTCGAAGCCCTCGCCGCACAAGACCTGGTCGGTCTTGCGTGCACTGTCCATACGCCGATGGTCGCCCCGTTCGGAGCCGCCAAGGCGTTCTTCAGTACCAACCCCATCTCGTTCGCCTATCCCCGACCCGGGAAGACCCCGTACGTGTTCGACATGGCGACCGCAGCCAAGGCCAGAGGCGACATCGGCGTGGCGGCCCGAGATGGCCACGAGCTGCCCCCGGGCACCGGCCTCGACGCAAACGGCAATCCCTCCACCGATGCCAAAAAGGTCTACGACGGCGGCGTGATCCTGCCCTTCGGTGGTTACAAGGGCTCGGCCATCGCCACCATGATCGAACTGCTCGCTGCTGGCCTCGTCGGCGACTACTTCAGCTACGAGGCTGCCGCGGCCGACAACAAGGATGGCGGCCCGGCCATCGGCGGTGAGTTCATCTTGGCGATGTCACCGGAGATGCTCGCCGGGCCGGGCTGGGCTGAGCACAGTGACACGTTCCTCACCGAGCTCGAATCAATGCCCGGGGTGCGTATGCCGAGTCAACGCCGGTTCGCCCGACGCTCGACGGCCGAGCCTGTCGAGGTCGACCAGACTCTGATCGACTCCCTACGCCAATCGACCAATCGACCAATCGACCAATCGACCAATCGACCAATCGACCAATCGACCAACATGGTGACATTTCCTGCACCTGTTGAAGGGAATGTCACCAGGTTGCGGAGATGAGGTCAGGCGACGTCGAAGCCGGCTTGGTCGATGGCGGCCACGATCGCTGTCGAGTCGCCGCCCACGACAGAGACGGTCTTCGCTGCCAGGTCGATGTCGAGCCCCGTGACACCGTCAACGGCGGTCACTTCCTTGGTGATGGCGTTGACGCAGTGGTCACAGCTGATGTCGGGTACGGAGTACACGGTGGATTCAGACGCTGTTGATTCAAACATTCGGGAGTTCTTTCGTTCTGGCGATCAACGCCGGTAACCGGCGAAGCTGCGGAGTCGGAGACTGTTGGTGACAACGAAGACCGACGACATGCCCATGGCACCGGCAGCGATCATCGGGTTGAGGATGCCGAACGCCGCGAGCGGAATGGCGGCGCCGTTGTAGGCGAAGGCCCAGAAGAGATTGCCTTTGATGGTCGACAACGTGCGGCGTGACAGAGCAATGGCATCGGCCACTGCTCGCAGGTCGCCAGAGACGATCGTCAGGTCAGATGCTTCGATGGCAACGTCGGTGCCGGTGCCCACGGCGATGCCGAGGTCGGCCTGGGCGAGCGCAGGGGCGTCGTTGATGCCGTCGCCGACCATCGCCACTCGTTTGCCCTCGGCTTGCAGACGGCTGATCACTGCCGCCTTGTCGTCTGGGTAGACCTCGGCAATCACGTCATCGCCCGGACGGCTTCCGATTCCGACCGCTGCAGCTACGGCTGCAGCCGTTCGCTTGTTGTCGCCCGTCAGCAGCGTGACCGACAGGCCCTGCTCGTGCAGGGCGGCGATGGCGTCGGACGAGGTCCCCTTGATGCGATCGGCCACGACGAACACGAGCTCGGCAACACCGTTGCGACCGGCGAAGATCGCTGTCGAGCCCTGCTCCTCAGTACCCGATGCGAGCACTTCAACTGCGGCAGGCACCTCATCGAAGAGGCTCCGCCGGCCCACTCGCACCGGAGTGCCATCGACAACGGCGCTGACACCCGAGCCGGGTGTGTTCTCGAAGTCATCGACTGGAAGGAGTTCGACCTCCGCGTCACCGGGCCGTGAAGCGGCGACGGCCTGGGCGATCGGGTGCTCGGATTTCGCCTCGACCGAAGCGGCTAGCTGATGCAGTCGAGCCCGAGAGGAAAGGTCGAGACCCGCATCGAGGACATCGATGACCGACATGGCACCTTCGGTGACCGTGCCGGTCTTGTCGACCACCACGGCGTCGATCGACCTCGTGTCCTCGAGAACTTCGCCCCCCTTGATGATCACGCCGAGCTGAGCTCCTCGACCGGTACCGACCATGATCCCGAGTGGTGTGGCCAGTCCGAGCGCACACGGGCATGCGATGATCAGCACGGCGACCGCTGCAGTGAAGGCGTCCCCGGCCGCATTGCCGAGAATCAGCCACAGCGTCAAGGTCACGAGGGAGATCAAGATCGCGAGCGGAACGAACACCGCTGACACTCGATCGGCGAGGCGCTGGACTTCGGCCCTGCTGCCCTGCGCTTGGTCGACCAGTCGAATGATCTGCGCCAGAGCAGTGTCGGCACCGACCCTCGATGCCTCGACCACCAACGAACCGTTGGCATTGATCGTGGCACCGATCACCTCGTCGCCCCGCTCGACCTCGACCGGCACCGGTTCACCGGTGACCATCGAGGCGTCCACCGCCGACCGACCATCGATGATCACACCATCGGTGGCGATCTTCTCGCCGGGGCGCACCACGAAACGCATGCCAACGGCGAGATCTTCGAGAGCGACCTCGCGACCATCCACCAGCTGCGCCGTGCGAGCGCCGAGGTCAGCGAGGGCGCGAATGGCATCGCCGGACCGGCGCTTGGCCCGGAGCTCGAACCACTTGCCCAGGAGGATGAGCGAGATGATCACTGCGCCGGTTTCGAAGTAGACGTGGCCGTCGCCAACACCGCCGACGAGCACGACCAACGACCACACCAACGCCGAGAGCGAGCCCATCGACACGAGCGTGTCCATCGTGGTCGAGCCGTGCCGGAGGTTCATCCACGCAGCGCGATGAAACAGCCACCCTGACCAGAGGATCACCGGAGTAGACAAAGCTGCGACCAACCACTCCCACCCGTCGAACCGCAGCGCCGGGATCATCGAGATCAACATCGCTGGAAGCGAGAAAAGAACAGCGAAGATCAAACGACGCAATAGGTCGGCTTCACGCGCCTCCTCGGCCCCGCTACTGGCCTCGACTTCGATCACGGCATAACCCAGCGCCTCGACCTCGGCGGTCAGCGCGGCATCGTCGACCGAGCCATCGTGGGTGACCGTGGCCCGTCCCGTGGCGAAGTTGACCTGCGCTGCGGCTACTGCGTCGAGCTTGCCGAGCCGTCGCTGGATGCGATTGGCACAGGCGGCGCAGGTCATCCCATCGATCGCCAGATCAGAGCGAAAGAGGGTTTCCACGGCCATTCTCCCAGTGTAAACCTTCCATCTCAGTGGAATGTCACGACATATCTCAGCGAAAAGCGACGGCGGAACGTGGACGTTCGGCGGCGCCAAACTCGGTCAGTGAGCGAAGCGAACGGCGATGACCTGGCAGCGGTTGGGGTCGGTGCATGAGGCGGGATCGAGTGACTTGGCCCTCTCGGCCAGGGCGACCAGGTCACGCCGGGCTGCGGTGAGCTGTTCGATCTGGCGGTCGATGGCGGTGAGATGGGCATCGATCAGAGCGCTGGTGTGCGCACACGACCCCTCCCCCGCCACCTTCAGTTCGAGCACTGATGCGATCTCGCTGAGCGTCAGCCCGGTGGCCTGCGCATCCCGAATGAAGCGCAAGCGCTCCACCGCCTCATCGCTGTAATCCCGGTAGCCGCTGGCCGTGCGTCCAGGTTCGTCGAACAAACCAATCGACTCGTAGTAGCGAATTGTCTTGGTCGTCACGCCGCAGGCATCACCGAGTTCACCGATCTTCACCCGTTCGAGCGTAGTTCCCCTTTGCTGGCCGCTGCCTCGATCGAGCGGAGGTAGGGCTCGGGAATCGATTCGGAGCGCAGGGCATCGAGGGTGAACTCAGCAACATCGGTGTGCTCATCGCTGTACCCCAGATCTACCGGACGCTCCGCGTTACAGGAGTAGGTCAGAATCAACACTCGTTTGCCTTCGACGTCGTAAATCCACGAATCGACAAGCGGACCGACCTCGACATCGAGCCCCAGCTCTTCGTTCATTTCCCGGCGTAGCGCGGCGGCCGGGCTCGCATCGGTGGCATCAAGGCGCCCGCCCGGCAGCTCCCACTCACCTCTGTTGTTGCGCAGCACCACGACGCTGCCTTCCCAGCCCAACACACCCTTGACCGACACCGACCACCGATCGTCGACCCACGCATCTTCAACAATCTCGAGCTGGCGTTCGGCAAGAGCTGCTTCGCACGATGCCGAAACCTCGGCGACAGATCCGTTGGAGTCGACGACATGCGATTCGAGCTCACCCAGGTCGGCGAATTGATCCCACAGCACCGCCGCCCCGGAGGTCTCCATCGTCCCATCACGGTCCCGTACGCGGCCGAGGGCGACCTCACGCTCGGCCCTCACGACCAGGTAGCGGAGCCGCACCCCCCGAGCGGCGAAGCGGCGGGCGATCCGGTCGAGGAACCACGGCCCGACAACGCCGTCCCACACCACCGAGTAGCCGCCTTCGGCGAACGCCACTGCAGTGTCGACAACGACGTCCATCACCGCGGTGTTCTGGGCGTGCGCCTCTGACAGGTGCGGGGCGATGAAGCCGGATCTGATCCGGCGATAGAACCAATCCGACTCGAGGTGGACCCCGAGAGGTGTCGATTCTGCGAGTCGGGAGGCCACGGTTGTCTTGCCCGATCCCGGTGGGCCGGAAACGATCAGCACTTCACCGGAGGCTGCCATCAGGCAATCGTAGAACGATCGTCAAACGCGATTGGGCACGAGACGGATCGTCGAGCTCGCCTTGGCCAGCACGTTGCCGTCGCCGTCGAGCAGTCGCCCCTCGGTGAAAACCGTCTGCTTTCCCGCTCGCTCGATCCATCCCTCGGCAACCACCAGGCCGGGGTTCGCCGGCTTGAAGAAGCTGACCTTCAACTCGAGCGTGGCAATCCAGAAGTCGGTTGTGTAGCGGGCGATGCAGGCGTGTGCCATCGCTGCGTCGATCCACCCGGTGACGAAACCACCCTGGGCAACGCCACCCGAGTGACACATCGCCGGGACGCACGTGAATTCGATCACCGCTCGGCCGGCCTCGCCGTCAGACAGCGTCACCCGTCCGTTGCCGAGGGTGGCGAGGACCTCGGGCCCCTCCAGGCTGTCCGAATTGTTCTCGGTCTCGCTCATTCGACTTCACCCTTCTCCGACCGAGGCGTCCGCCCCAGCGACCACATCATCCGACGTTGGATGGGTTCGCTCCAAGTTTGTGAGATCTCGTTCACCTGTTGAACGAATCCTCGTCAGCAGGGGCGACGAGCATCACGAGCGCCAACTGCGAAGCCGGTCGTTGAGGAACACACCAGCGGGATCGACGGCATTGCGCTGCGCCCACCACTCGTCCCACCCTGGCGTTGCCGCTGCGAGCTGCGCGCCGTCCAGGTAGTGGACTTTCCCCCAATGCGGCCGGCCTTCGTATCGGAGAAAGACTGCCTCGCAGGCACGGAAGAACGGCTCCGCTGGCAGACCGTTGCCCTGGTGAACCGAGATCGTGGCCGAGGTTCGGCCGTGGGCCTGCGACATGGCGACGTCGTCTGCTGCGACCCGGCGATACTCCACCGGCCAACGCACGTCAGGGAAGTCAGCCCGCATGAGGTCACGGATCTCGTCGAGGCAATCGAGCGAGCGTTCGACCGGGACCGAGTACTCCATCTCGGTGTGGAGATGCGGCCGATGGTTCGGCAGCACCTCGTAGCTCCAGTTGCATCGCTCGCCTTCGCCCCGCACGGGGTACACCGCCGGCTCGTCGGTGACATCCATGCACTTCGGATGGGCTGTGTCATTGAGCGGAAACCAGAAGAACTCGAAGTGACGGTGCTGCCCGCTCAGCTCGTCGATCGATGGTCGAAGCTCGTCGTACTTCGCCTTCCACTGCCGCTCCTTGAGGCGGAAGGCCGGCTTCACCGACATCTCGATTTCGGTCACCACCCCGAAGGCGCCCAGCCCGAGGCGAGCGGCTCTGAACAGATCGGTGTTCTCGTCCGCGCTGCACCGAGTGGCTTCGCCGTCGGCGCCGACGATGGTGAGACCCGCCACCATCGACGACAGATTCCCGAGGGCCTGACCCGTGCCGTGCGTGCCGGTACCGACCGCTCCAGCGAGCGCTTGGCGATCGATGTCCCCCTGGTTGGTGAGCGCCAGACCAGCATCGTGCAGTGGACGTCCGAGCGCGAAGATCGTCGTCCCGCCCCAAACCCGAGCCCGGTGGGCGTCCACGTCGGTGTGAACAATGCCGGTGAGTCCGGACAGGTCGAGCACCACCCCGTCGGTGGGCACCAGCCGGTAGTGGCTGTGCCCCGAACCGGCGACGCGCACTGACTGCCCGCGCTCGGCGGCTTCGACAACGACGGCGCTGACGTCTTCGGCGCTGCGAGCGAAGTGCAACTCCGCTGGCTCACACGTTTCGCTCTCGGACCAATTGGACCAGGTCATGCTCATCTGTGAACCATAAGGCGATCAGGTCTCGGTGTCGGACTCAGACATCGCCTTTCCTTTACGAGCGGCGCCGCCCATGAGGTGGCGATTGCCCTCCTCGCGGATGAGTTTCAGCCGAACGGATTGAAGCTTCCAGCCGTCTGGGGTTCGAATCGCCTCATCGAAGTAGGTGCCGTACATCGTGTAACGATCACCGCCAGCGTCGCTGGTCATCCAATGCTCGGCTCGCATGTGGGCGGTGATCGTCGCCCGTTCACCTTCGATGGCATAACGGTGCGAACCCATGAAGTGCTGCGAGCCATCGAGCCCGGCGAACATCGTCTGGATGCCTGCCACCACCTTGTCAGCCGACGCCGGCCGAACGGGGCTGCCGGGTTGATAATCGGTCATGTCGATCGTGACGGTGTCGGTGAAGACTGATCGCCACAGCACCCAGTCCTCATGATCGAGGCCAAACGCGTAACGATGGATGAGGTCTCGCAAGTCGGACTCATCTATCAAGCGCTGCACCGCCGCCGACAGCTCTGGGTCGGTCATGACGTTGCCCATTCGTCAGTGCCGAGTGCTTCGATTCCTTCGGCTGAAGTTCCCAGCCATTCGTCGAGCACTTCAACGTTGTGTTCGCCTCGGAACGCAGCAACGCCGATGTCGGAAAAGTCAGTGGTTGACATGCGATACGGATTCCGAATGACCTTGCGGGTACCGCCCGCTCGATCGTCGATGTCGACCACGGTCTGACGATGCACCAGGGTTGGCGACTCGAGCACCTCGCCGCATTCCCGTACGTCGGCCCAGGCCAGGTTGGCCGAGTCGAGCGCGGCGATCACGGCTGCCCGGTCCGGAAGACCGCACAGGTACTCGACGATGAGATGCCGTCGCGAGGCGATCTTGACCTCGATATCGCTGTCGGCGGGGGTCGGATCGACCAAGCCAGCAGTGGCCGACAGCTGATGCCAGATCCACCGCAAACCGCCGGTCATCATCTTTGGACCGTCTGCGGTTGGCCACACCTCGCCGTTGATCGACTCGGTTCGTCGCTTCCCATCGAGGACGTTGACGATGATGTCGGCCGAATACGTCATGGCATCCATCATCGCCATGTCGATGTGCTGACCAATGCCCGTTGCGTCTCTCGTGCGAAGAGCGGCGAGCACGCCGATCACGCCATGAAGGCCAGACAACACATCGGCAGCACTGAGGTCGAGGTCGAGCGGCATCTCGTCGCCGACCCCTGCCGGAAGAATGCCGGACTCGGCATGGATGATCGATGCGTACGCCGCTCGTTGACTTTCCGGGCCCTCTTGGCCGAACCCGCTGATCGACAACATCACGAGCTTCGGGTTTCGAGCGGAGAGTGCTGCCCAATCGAGGCCGAACTTGGCCATCACGCCAGGCCGGAAGTTCTCGATCACGACGTCGGCTTTGTCCGCCAGTCGAGCCACGAGTTCCGGGCCGCCAGGGGCGGACAGATCGATCGAGACGTTGCGCTTCCCGCAGTTCTGCTGCGTGAAGTAGGTCGACAGTCCTGCCGCCTTCTTTCCCCACAAACGGGTGACGTCGCCGTCAGGTGGTTCGACCTTCACCACATCGGCGCCGAGATCAGACAGCGTGCGTCCTGCGATCGGGCCGGCAAAAACTCGGGTGAGATCCAGGACTCTGACGCCATCGAGTGGGCGAGGCCCGGCCATCAGGCCAACCGTCCTTGCGACAGCGATCCATCCGGATCCATGAGATCGATCTGCTCTTGGTACAGCTTCAACAGCTTCGGGTGGGTGAACATCCAGAAGCGGCCGGTCATGATCCCGTCGAGAACGATCTTCCCGACATCGGCTGGGTCCATGCCGTTGGACAGGAAGTCGTTCATCTTCGAACCGAGCTTCTTGCCAGCGTCACCAGCGACGGCCACCTCACCCTTGGAGGCCTTGCGGTTGCGAACGCTGTTGCGGCTGATGTCGGTGTTGATCGGACCCGGACAGAGCACCGACGCCCGGTGCGGCGACTTGGCGATGCGGAACTCTCGTTCCAGCGTTGCCATGAGCGCGATCACACCGCTCTTGGCCACGTTGTAGGGGCCGGCGGCAGCGCCAGCGACCAGGCCAGAGACCGACGACGTGGTGTTGATGTGCCCGCCAGTCTCGGATTGCTGGATCAGTGGCTGGAAGACCTTGGTGCCGTAGATCGGACCCCACAGATCAACACCGAGGGTCCACTCCCAATCGTCGACGGTGACATTGAACAACTTGGCGAAGACGGCGGCGCCTGCGTTGTTGCAGAGCACGTCGACCCGACCATGGGTGTCCATCGCAGCGTCAGCCAAGGCCTGCACCTCGTCGAGCTTCGAGACGTCGGTTTGCACCCCGACCGCATCATGGCCGGCGTCTCGGAGCTCACTTGCGGTGGCCTCGATCCGGTCGGCATCGATGTCGGCGATCACGACCGACATGCCAGCGTCAGTGAACGCACGAGCCATCCCCAGGCCAATGCCACCAGCCGCGCCGGTGATGACCGCGACCTTCCCCTCCGGGTCGAACTTCGCATCGCGGATGTTCACGGCTTCCTCCGTTTCGACACCGTCCCCCGTGACCGTTGTCTTTGCAGAACGTACAAGTCTGCTGAAGGCTGATCAATGTGAACAACAACAAGCGCTCCGTCGACGGACCCAATGGCCAGGCCCTCTGGGCTCGGGCCGACCGGGTGCTTCCTGGTGGCTCGATGTATCTCACCCGGTCAGCCGACTTCGCTGGCCGAGGAAACCTCCCCGGATTCGTCGAGGCAGGCGAGGGGGCACGCGTCATTGATGCTGACGGCCGGAGTTACGTGGATTTCCTTTGCGCCAACGGCCCGATCGTGCTCGGCTATCGCCACCCAGAGGTCGAAGAAGCGGCGCGTGTGCAAACAACGAAGGCAACAAGCGCATCGCTCTATCCCAGCGCACTCATCGACTTCATCGAGTTCATGGTCGACCGCTCCCCCGCCATGGCGTGGGGTGTCACAGCCAAGAACGGCTCTGATGTGGTGGCGCTCGCGCTTCGGGTTGCTCGGGCGTCAACGGCGCGGAACAAGATCATCCAGTTTCGGTACGCCTATCACGGCTTCAGCCCCGAGGTCGTCTCGCTGGGTGCTGGCGTGCCAGATGCGCACCGCGCCGACATCGTGTGGGTCGATTGGAATGACGCCGACGGTCTTGCTGAGGCTGCCGCCGCGCACGCTGGTGATCTCGCAGGTGTCCTGGTGAACCCTCTCGAGCAGAACCCGGCGAGGGACACCATCGACCTGTCTCCTGACATGGCAACGGCGATCACGAACGCCGCTGAGGCAACCGGGGCAAAGGTGATCCTCGACGACGTTCGCCACGGTCTTCGCCTTCACCCACTTGGCTCGCACGTGGCCATGGGCATCGATCCAGATCTCGTCTGCATGGGCAAGGCGCTCGGCAACGGACATCCGATCGGGTTGCTGCTGGGCCGCGAAACAGCGAGAGCGGGGGCGCAACGATTGCTGTTCACCGCCACGTTCTGCTTCGAGGGTGTAGCCCTACGGGCGGCACAGAAGACCATCGAGGTCTACGACCGCGACGACGCCTTTCACACCATGACCAGAGCAGGCGAAGCACTGAGGGCCGGCATCGTCGAATCTGCCGAACGCCATGGCCACTCGATCAGTTGGTCTGGCCCACCCACGATGCCAACCATGCGCTTCGTCGACGACCGCGGCCAGGTGCTTGGCGAACGCTTCGCCAGGATCGCGGCACACAACGGTGCCATCTTCCACCCCCGCCTCAACTGGTTCCTCAACGCCAGCCACGACAACGCAGCCATCAGCGACGCCGTTGCTGCCGCGGATGCTGCGTTCGCCACGCTCTCATAGCGACGCTCTTGCACAACGGGCACGTCTCTTGGAGACTGGCAAACATGAACCAACCTGCTGGTGAGAAGGCCGACAAATTCGTCATGGACTTCGACACGTCGCAACGCAACGACCGGCCACCGCAGGAGTACTACGACACGATCAAGGCAAAGTTTGCCGAGGAACGCGAGCTTCGTCTCGGCTACCGACCGCCGGGAACCGAGATGTATCGAGACCTCGACGGCGCCATGGCCGAGCTCGAACGCGACCCCTACGCCGACGGCTGGGTCGAGCGCGAACCCATCGACGACACCGACAGCGAAGGCGTCGAGGTGCTGTTCATCGGTGGTGGGTTCTCCGCGTTGCTGACCTCTGCTCGCCTCCGCCAGAAGGGTGTCGAGAGTATTCGCATCGTCGAGCGCGGCGCCGACGTTGGTGGCACCTGGTACTGGAATCGCTATCCCGGCGTCGCCTGCGACGTCGTGTCCTATGACTACCTGCCGCTTCTCGATGAGATGGACTACGTGCCGTCACGTCATTACGCAGGCGGAGCCGAGATTCTCGGTCACTGTCAGGCGATTGCCCGCAAGTACGACCTCTACGATCTTGCCGTGTTCCAGACCACGGTCACCTCGACGATCTGGGACGCAGAGGCCCAGCGGTGGAACGTCACCACTGACCGGGGCGACAAGATGCACGCCAAGTTCGTCGTGTGCGCGAACGGCACGCTGGCCAAGCCCCGTCTCGCCCGCATCGATGGGATGGAGACCTTCAAGGGTCGCTCGTTCCACACGTCGCGCTGGGACTACGACTTCACCGGCGAAGACCTCGAGAAGCTCAGCAACGTGCGCGTCGGCATCATCGGCACCGGCGCCAGTGCCGTGCAGATCATCCCAAATCTCGGGGCCAACGCCAAAGAGGTCTACGTCTTTCAGCGAACGCCTTCGTCGATTGATGTCCGAGACGACTGGGAAACGAAGGACGAATGGGCGGCCAAGCTCGAACCAGGATGGCAGTCCAAGCGGCGAGCGAAGATCGTCTCCAAGCTGCGGGCCCAGGCCGACCGCAAGGGGCAACTGCGAGGTGGCATCACTCGGGAAGAGAAGATCCAACGCCAGGAAAACAACAACATCGATCACATGATGCGTATTCACAAACGCATCGATGAAACGGTCGAAGATCCGACCACTGCCGATGCTCTCAAGCCCTGGTACATGCTGATGTGCAAGCGTCCGTGCTTCCACAATGACTACCTGCCGACCTACAACCGACCCAACGTGCACCTGGTCGACACCCACGGCGCAGGCATCACCGAGATCGGTGAGAAGGGGCCCATCTTCGATGGTGTCGAGTACGAGGTCGACCTCCTCATCTACGCCACCGGCTTCGAGGTGCAACAAACTGGCATCTACAACCAGATCATTGGCGAGAACGGCGTCGATCTGAATGACAAGTATGCCGACGGCATCCGCACCATGTTCGGCATCCACACCGCTGGGTTCCCGAACATGTTCATCATGGGCGGCTACCAAGCGTCGTTCCAGTTCAACCTGACCGACCTTCTGCAGGTCCAGGGTGATCACATCTCGAGCTGCATCGATCATGCACGGACACACCAGTACGACACGATCGATGTCACCCACGACGCTGAAGAGCAGTGGGTCCAAGAGGTCATCTCCCACCGCGGTAAGACCACCCGTAATGCCGAATGCACTCCTGGCTACTACAACTTCGAGGGCCAGGAGAACCGCCGACAAGACGGCAACTACAACGGCGGGTTCCCTGCCTACATCGACCGCATCTCCGAGGTCGAGGCGGCCATGAGCGAGCACTTCATCTTCACAAAGGGCTGACCTCGGCGACGGCTGAGGGTGATCATCAACGAGTACCAGGCGCATATCGATACCTACATCAAGTCACCGCGGCCCGGGTACGAGGTCGGACCCCTGGCGATCTACTACCGGTACCTGAAGCGAATGGTCGCCAACCTTCGAGGCGTGGTCGGTATCGCTATCGATCCCCTCCCCCACATCGAGCATCTCGATCAAGGCGAGACCGACACCGACGACTGAACCCAACATGTACTTGTTGGGACCTGACCCCAGGTTGGGTGAAATTGCTGCATGGGTCCCGGGTGGGGCTGCTCTCCCAGCGTGACGCGACTGCCTCGTAGGCTTGCTCGGTGTTCATCGGGCGGATTTTCGTAGTTTTGTCAATTGTTGTTGCTTCGGTTGCAACCGTTGCGTCTGGTTCCGGTGCACAAGATGCCAGCGCAACCCTTCTCGCCGTGGGCGACATGGCGGACTGCAACAACCCGCGTGGCGTCAAGAAGGTGTCGGACCGATTGGCGGCGACAGATCACACGATCGCTGCACTGGGG
>Ga0114952_1002573_pt1 | contig 13760 bp, 13 predicted proteins | sample SidtaG_2_FD_87303 | JGI IMG/M metagenome (GOLD analysis project Ga0114952, IMG submission 87303) | Marine algal microbial communities from Sidmouth, United Kingdom - Sidmouth_Asex2 metaG | ecosystem: Host-associated > Algae > Red algae > Unclassified | place: Sidmouth, United Kingdom | collected... | reverse complement strand
CAAGGTGCATGGCCGCGACGATCGCCGGATGCGCACCGCCCTTGAACGGGGGGGCGGCGGCGACGACGCGCGGCACGCCCGCGACCTTCGCCGTCAGCACGCTCATGTGCGCGCTCGCGACCATCGGGTACTTCCCGCCCGGCACGTAGCAACCGACCGAGGCGACCGGGATGTGCTTGTGACCGAGCACGACGCCGGGCAGGGTCTCGACCTCGACATCGAGCATCGAGTCGCGCTGGTGCTGTGCGAAGTTCCTCACCTGCTTCTGCGCGAACTGGATGTCGGCAAGTTCGCGGGCGGAGACCTTGCTCATCGCACGCTCGACATCCTGCTCGCTCATCAGGAAGGAATCGGGCTCCCAGCCGTCGAACCTCGCGGAGAGCTCGCGCACGGCCGCGTCGCCGCGCGCCTCGATGTCGGCGAGGATCCCCTCGACGATGCCGCGTACCTTGGTGTCGTCCTCGCGCCGTTCGGACTCGGGCTTGCCCGCCTTCAGGATCCTGGCCATGTCGTTCGCTCTATGTCGCTCGCTCTTGGTCGTTCACGCTTCGTCGTCACGGTTCGTCGTCACGCTTCGTCGCTCGCCCCGCGATCGCGAGAGTCGCGCCGAGTCGCTTTGCACACGTATGCATTCCTACCGGACGGACGGTGTCCACGCTGAGCCGATCGTCGTCGACGAACGCCGTTTCAGAGGAACGCGCTCGTCGCGCCGATCGCGTTCGGACGCGACCGGCGGGAACCGAAGGCACGGTGTCGCTCGGGGGTCGGCCCTCGGAACCGCTCCGGCACCACGTCGTGCAGCGACGGCAGCCGAGGATTCGTCACCGCCCTCAATAGGCCGGCTCCATTCGGGAGCTCACCGGCACCTCGTGACGCTTCGCCGGGATCGTGTACAGCGAGACGAAGGCGAGGGCCGCCCGTGCCATGCCGACGACGCGCTTCGCACCACCGGCAACGCCGCCGCGCTTCTTCCCCTCGGCGACCTCGAGCGAGGCGCGCTGCAGGCGTCTCAGTCCCGGCAGCCAGCGCGGGTGCTCGATATCGAGCGTGATCGGGAACACCTGGGTGGAGATCGCCGAGGTCTTCTCGAACACCGATTGCCCGAACCAGTCGGGATCGATACCGAGCGCACGGTGGAACGCCGGACGCTGGTGATCACGAACGTACATCGTCGAGTAGACGGCGGTCAGGAAGAACTTGATCCAGAGAACGTTGCGACCGCGGGTCAGCTTCGGGTCGGTCCTCATCAGGAGGGCGAACGCCTCGCCGTGCCCGAACTCGTCGTTGCACCACTGCTCGAACCACTTGAAGATCGGGTGGATGCGGTGCTCGGGGTGCTGCTGGAGGTGGCGGTAGATCGTGATGTAGCGGGCGTAGCCGATCTTCTCGGAGAGATACGTCGCGTAGTAGATGAATTTCGGGCGGAAGTAGGTGTACTTCTTCTTCTGCGTCAGGAAGCCGAGATTGACGGCGATGCCCGCCTCGCGAAGGGCGTCGTTGATGAAGCCCGCGTGGCGCGCCTCGTCGCGTGCCATCAGGGAGAACAGCTCGGTGACATCGGGATTGGTACCGCGCCGTTTCATCTCCTTGTAGAGCACGCAGCCGGAGAACTCGGCGGTGCAGGAAGAGATCAGGAAATCGATCAGCTCGCGCTTGAGCGTCGGCTCCATGTTCTCCCAGTCGACCGTCTCCCAGTCTGCCGTCTTCCGAAAGTGCTTCCTGTTCGGGTCACTCTTCATGCGCCCGATCAGCTCGTCCCAATCCTTCCTGACCGGCGTCACGTCGATCCGGTCCAGCTCGTCGAAGTCGGTGGTGTAGAAGCGCGGCGTCAGCAGCGTGTCCTGCATCGCGATCGCCGTCGCTTCGGAGCGGTCGACGGCACTTTGATCCTCGGTGGCCGAAGCCGGCGACTGCCCGCTGCCGGGCGGCACGCGCTCGAGGACATCGGAGGCGGCCCGGTCGTCGTGCGGTTGCATGTCGATCATGATGAGAGCACCTCTTCGCTGAACGAAAACTCGCAAAGCTCCATGAATTCCAGATCGCCCGTCAGACGTGTCCAGGCGCGCTGCAGCGGCGTCGCCCGGGTGATCGTCGCGACACGCGACTCGGTGATCACCTCGCCGTAGGGAGCCATGATCTCCGGGCCGTGCACGAGCACCTCGTCGCCGGGGTGGATGACCGCCCCGTTCTCGAGCTTGAGATGCGCATGGAGGCTGTCGAAGCGGTGGCTGATCTCGACGGTACAAGGCGCCGTCTCGCGCTCGCGGGTGAACCAGCCCATCGTGACCTCGGCAGAGTGTCCAGTCAAGTTGACACTCTACTCCGCTCTCCCGTGACGGACAAGGATTCGGAGCGCCCTGCCGACGAGTGAGGAGCGCGCCGCTGCGTCCGCGCCGGGGCGCCAGGATGAGACCGATCGAACGCGGTGAGTTTCCGCCCGCGCACCGGCCGAGGGTCACGATTCGATGCCGGGGTCGACGGGCGGTGCCGCCAGGCTCGCTCGTACGCGACGGCGTCCGACGCCGGGCTCGTCGGCGGCCGCGTCAGCGGTAGACGTTCAGCTCGTGGATCGACCACCAGTAGAAATCGTCCGATCCGGATTGCTCGATCCGCACGTAGCGCGCCCGCTGCGTGACGAAACCGATGTCGGTGACCGTCTCGCCACCTCCCGCGGCGACCGCTCTCCAGCGCTCGCCGTCGTCCGACACCCTGACGGTGTAGCGGCGCGGGTAATCGTGCTCGCTACCGGAAGTATCGAGCACGACGCGACTGAACGACTCGTTCCGAGCGAGATCGAGCTCGAGCCACTGGCCCGTGCGCTGGGACCGGCGTGTCGTCCAGCGCGAGTCGCCGCGACCGTCGATCGCGTCGCCGACGCTGCCGCTCTGGTCGGCCGCGATCAGAGTCCACGCCGAGCGGTCCAGTGCCTGCCCATCCGAGGGCGAGACCGGTGTTTCGAGACGCGCCGAGACGGTGAGCTCGTGGATCGACCACCAGAGGCGCTCCCTGGAGCCGGTCTGGGTGATACGCACGTAGCGGGCGGTGTGGTTGGCGAACTCCATCGTGGTGCTGCCGCGTCCGCCGCTACCGGCGGCGACCACATCGTACGAGCGCCCGTCCGACGATGTCGAGACGCTGTACTCCGCCGGCGTGTCGTCGGGACTGCCGCCGGCGTCGAGCACGAGCCGACCGACGGTCCGGGGACTGCCGAGATCGAGCAGGAAGACTTGGCCCGGACGCTGCCGCTCCTGCGTCGTCCAGCGGGTGGAGCGGTCGCCGTCGATCGCCTTGTCGGCATCGCCCGGATTGCGCGACGCCGAGACGGTCACGTCGCTACCCTCGGTCGGCTCCGGCGGCTCCGTGGAGCCGTCCGGCCACGGCCCGTAGATCGCCACCAGCGGCCACTTCGGGCCGATCCGATCGCAACCGCTCGGACCCTGGTCCACGCGTCCGGGACAGCCGGCCTCGTCCGGCGCATCGTTGAGCGGGCCGTTGCCGCACTGGATATCGTTGTAGGGCACACGCCCGGCCCTCGGACCCGCACCGACCACCGCCTCGATGTCGGCACAGATCTGGGTGACCTTCAGCCTGCCCGCCGGCGTGTCGGCAGACTTCCGGTCGAGATTGTGGTCAAAATCTCTGCTGTTGCAGTAACAGACGCCACCGACGGCGTAGCTGTCCTGCCAGTTGGGTCTGGGGTTCCAGTCCGCCTGCGCTCCGGCGGAGGCGAGCAACAGCGTCACGGCGAGCCACCGAAGGTACCGTTCGGTCATCGAGTCATCGTCCAGGCAATCGTTCAGGGGGAGAAGCCGGCGGACGGGGCCGAGACCGTTCGGCCCGGTGCCCTACGGGCAGCCCGCCACCGCGCGTGGAGCAGTCTGACATATTTTTGACGCCCGCGGTTCGGGGCGGAATCGTCCGACCGAGTGCCGCACTCGCCCTCACGGCGTTCCGCTCGGCAGGCGTGCCGGTGTCCGCACGATCGGTTCTACGGGAAAATCGGCTGACACGCCGCCGTCAGCGCCCCTCGAGCCGACGACCCTGATCCTCGGGGGCCTGCTTCCCTACTCTTCCCAGAGCACGCTCGAGCCTTCCGCGTGGGCCGCCTCGAGCAGCCCGATCAGCGGCGTCGCCCGCGTCGAGAGCGTCACCGGCTCCACCTCGTCGTCCTCGACGTCCGGATGACCGGTACCGTCCGGGGCGAGCAGTCCCGCGCCCGAAGTGCCCTTCTCCTGCGAGGCGAGCGCGTCGCCATCGCCGCCGCGATCCAAGACCGCCGCCTTCAGCTTCTCGAGCGCGGCGGGAATGTCCTCGGCCATGATCGCACCCGGCACGTTGCCGCTCTGTCCCATCATTTTCAGCAGCGACGTCGCCGCGGTGCCGAACATGGTCACGTCGGCATGGGAAGCGGTGGACTTGAAGGTAACCAGCACGGGCGCGACCTCGTCGGAATGGGGCTCGCCCGCTCGCCTCGACCGCTACACTCCTGCGGATCGCTCGACCGGACGGGGATGGTGGCGGACTTTAGCACGCACGTTTTCAGCGCCGCGGCGCTTTGCAGTTTCGGGGCGACGTTCTGCACGAAAGTGCTCGCACTGCCGATGTCCGTAGGGCTCATGCTGAGCGTCGCGGGAATCGTCGGCGGCATCCTGCCGGATATCGACCTGAAGGTCTCGTGGCCTTCGCGACTGCTGTTCGGACTGCTCGGCGGGGTCGCGGGGCTCACTTGGCTGTTCGCCAACGTCGAGCGCCTGACCGTGCTCGAGCTCTGGTTCGCCGCCGTCGCCATCTACCTCGTCGTGCGCTATCCCGTGCACTGGCTGTTCCATTCGGTGACGGTGCACCGCGGGGCCCTACACTCGCTCGCGGCGGCCGTCATGGCCGGGCTGCTGATGGCTGCCGGCGGCCTACACCTTCTCGGTGCGGACGCCGCCACGAGCTGGCTGCTCGCGCTGTTCGTCGCCGGAGGCTACGTGCTGCACCTCACCCTTGACGAGATCTATAGCGTCGACTTCACCGGCATGACGATCAAACGCTCCTTCGGCTCAGCGCTCAAGCCGATCGACACCGATCGGCTGCCGGCCAGCGCGGCGGTACTCGCGACGGCGCTCGCCGCCTGGTTCCTCACCCCCGAGCTCGGGCCCTTCCTCGATCTCTGGACGGGCATGGGGGAACGCTGGCGCGGCGCGATCGCCCCCCTCTGGTTGACCGCCCCGCGCTGACGCGCTCCTCAGGACTGGACCTCGAGACTCTTGAGCGTCTCGTAGGTGAGACCACCGCGATCGAGCTTCATCTCGGTCTGGTAGCGCTCGATCGCGCGCAGCGTCGAGCGTCCGAGCACGCCGTCGACGGGGCCGGGGTCGAAACCTTCGCGCTCGAGCGCGCGCTGCAAGGAGCTGACGATACGCGGCGTCATGTTCGCCTCGCACAGAACCCTCCGCCACTCGAGCTTCGAGGGGGCGACCTGCTCCTGACTCACGACAGTCTTGGTGCGTGCGGGGATCTCGATACGGCGCTCATCGGCCGGGGAGACGAGACGCTGCACCTCGATCGTGCGATAACGTGCCGGCACCTCGACGATCTCGGTCTCGGCCCGTTCCTCGACGACCTGCCGCTCGACCGTCTCGTACTCCGCCGGGCGCTCGACGAGACAGACCTCCTGACCGCTCCAGGACGCGTCGCCGTCGGGCGCCTCGCCCTTGGTCAGCCAGAAGAAGCCGGCGTCGGCGATCTTCTCGCGTGTCTCGACGGAGATGTACTCGGGCTCGATCTCCACGCGCTTCTCGGAGGCGGGGGTGACCAGGCGCCGCACCTCGATGGTGTCGTACTCGGCGGGAACGCTGACGGTGCGGGTCGTCGCGGGCTTGTCGAGCACGGTCTTGGTCAGCGTCTCGTAACGAGCCGGCACCTCGACGAGGCACATGACATCGCCGGTGGTGTTGCTCACCTGCTCGACCAGCCCGCAGCCATCCGTCCTCCAGACACTTCGTGCCGGCTCGACCAGCACCGATTCGGTCTCGGTACGGTAGACCGCCGGCACGTCGACCACCTGGCTCGAAGCCTCCTTGACGAGCACGCGCTCCTCGACCGTCTCGTAGACCGCGGGAGTGGTCTCGACCCGTTCGCTGCCCTCCTTGACCAGGACGCGACGCTCCCCGACGCGGTAGTCGGCGGGGGTGAAGTACTCGCGGAAGCAGCTTCCGGGCTCGACCGAGTCGAGCTCGACGCCGGAGCGCTCGATACCGTCGAGCGCTCCGGGGCTCGCGGGCTTGTCGAGCTCGGCACGCACCGTCCAGAGCGTCTCGGCGGGGCGAACCTCGACCTCCTCGGTCACCGTCGAGAAGACCGCCGGCTTCGCCTCGATCGTCTGACTCGCCTCCTCGACGACGATGGTGCGCTCGGTCGTCTCGTACTCGGCCGGGATCGTCTCGACGCGCTCGGACGCCTCCTGCACCACGACCTCCTCCGTACGGGTCTCGAATTTCGCCGGGGTGATGACCTTGGCGAAGCAGTCGCCGGGCTCGGCATCGGGGAGGATCTGGGTGTTGTCGACCTCCTGGGCACGAGCGGTGCCGAAGGCAAGGCCGGTGACGAGGATCGCGAGCGCGAGCGAGGTAGTGGGCGAATTCACGATAGCGGCTCCGGGCTGGGACGGATCGAGACCGTCCTGGATGTTCGCCCGATTGTCCGACCGAACGAGAAACTTTTCAATAACGGGAGCCGATCCCGCATTCCGGGAGCGCTCGCGCGTCGAACCGGCCACGGTCGAGCGGGAGGGTACCGTCGACGATTTCCCGCTCGAAACGGCGTGACCTCAGTCGTCTCCGGAGCGCCTCGGCAGCCGGGCGAGGAGGCTGCTCGTGTCCCAGCGCGACCCGCCCATCGCCTGCACGTCGGCGTAGAACTGATCGACCAGCGCCGTGACCGGCAGGCTCGCGCCGTTCCGGGAAGCCTCCTCGAGCACGATACCGAGATCCTTGCGCATCCAGTCGACCGCGAAACCGTGCTCGAACTCCCGATCGAGCATCGTCTCGTAGCGGTTCTCCATCTGCCACGACTGCGCCGCGCCCTTGGAGATCACCTCGACGACCGCTCGCCCGTCGAGCCCGGCGCGCTCGGCGAAGTGCAGACCCTCGGAGAGTCCCTGCACCAGACCGGCGATGCAGATCTGGTTGACCATCTTGGTCAGCTGGCCCGCCCCGCTCTCCCCGAGCAGCCGCACCGAGCGCCCGTAATGTCCCATCAGCGGCTCGGCGCGAGCGAACGGCTCGGCATCGCCCCCGACCATGACCGTCAGCACCCCGTTCTCGGCGCCCGCCTGACCACCCGAGACCGGCGCGTCGAGAAAGGCGAAACCGCGCCCGGCGGCCTGCGCGTGCAGTTCGCGCGCGAGCGCCGAGGATGCCGTGGTGTGATCGACGAACACCGTCCCCTCCCCCATCGCCCCGAACGCGCCTCCCTCGCCGGTCGTGACCGCACGAACGTCGTCGTCGTTGCCGACACAGGCGAACACGACCTCGGCACCGCGAGCCGCCTCCGCCGGCGTATCGTGGGCCGAGCGGGCCCCGCTCCCACCCTCGCCGGCAACCCAGCTCTCGGCCCGCTCGGCGGTACGGTTGAAGACTCTGACATCGAGCCCCGCCTTGGCCAGATGACCCGCCATGGGGTAGCCCATGACGCCGAGACCGATGAATGCAACCGTTGTTGTCATGACGCTTCGGAGTGTATGTCGTAGACGGAGAATATCATCCGCGCGCGCCATCTCCGGCGGCGCACCGGCTTCGCCGAGATGCCGGCGCGCGTCTCGCGAGCGAGGAACCGCTCGGGCGGCTCGCGAGCGTCGCCCCGATCGCGCCTCTGCCACCACCTGGCTGGGTGCACGGACGCATTCTCCAGCAGCGGGTGTTCGCGAGCTCGAGACGACACGACGCCGGGCATCCGTCGGCCGCGTCCGCCAGATCCGGATCGAGCGTCTCGCCGAACCGCAAGCCTGGTGACTATCGAACCTGGCGCTGACGGAGAATCCGCTCGGGGCGATGCCGTTCGCGGAATTCGGCACGCCGCCGTCAGTGTAGTTTGGGTCGGACCACGGGTGACTCGACCCTAGAGCACCTCCTCGGCCGGTCGGTAGTCGAGCGACTGAGCTTCGGCCACCTCGGCCAGGGTCAGGGTGCCGAGGTGGACGTTCAGCCCGCGCAAGAGGTGCGGATCGTCGCCGAGGGCTTGGCGGTAGCCCTTGTCGGCGAGTGTCAGGACGTGGGCGAGCGTTGCGTTGTTCAGCGCGTAGGTCGACGTCTTGGGCACCCCACCGGGCATGTTCGCCACGCAGTAGTGGACGACATCGTCGACGATGTAGGTGGGCTCGGCGTGCGTGGTCGCTCGTGAGGTCTCGCAGCATCCGCCCTGATCGATCGCGACGTCGACGATGACCGACCCCGGCTTCATGCGCCGAACCATGTCGGCGGTGACGAGCTTGGGGGCGGCCGCTCCGGGGATCAGCACCCCACCGATGACGAGATCGGCCTCGAGCACGTGCTTCTCGAGCGCGTCGCGTGTCGAGTAGACGCTGTTCACGCTGCGCCCGAAGTGGCTCCAGAGACGCTCGAGCGTGTCGTTGTCGCGATCGACCACCCAGGTGTCGGCCCCCATGCCCACGGCGATGTGCGTCGCGTGCGTGCCGACCACGCCGCCGCCGATGACGACGACCTTGGCAGGGTCCACCCCGGGCACGCCGCCGAGCAACGTACCGAGACCGCCGTGCGGCTGCTCGAGGCAGTAGGCGCCCGCCTGGATCGCCATGCGCCCGGCGACCTTGGACATCGGCGCGAGCAGCGGCAGGCCGCCGCGCGGCGAGGTCACCGTCTCGTAGGCGATGCAGACCGCCCCGCTCTCGATCAGCTCCTTCGTCTGCGTCGGGTCCGGGGCGAGGTGGAGATAGGTGAACAGCACCTGCCCCTCGCGCAGCATGGCGCGCTCGACCGCCTGCGGCTCCTTGACCTTGACGATCATGTCGGCGGCGGCGAACACATCGGCCACCGCGGGCGCGATCGTCGCACCCGCCTGCTCGTAGTCCTCGTCGGTGGCGCCGATGCCCAGCCCCGCACCCGTCTCGACGAGGCACTCGTGGTCGTGGAGCACGCATTCGCGCACGCTCGAGGGCGTGAGCCCGACCCGGTACTCGTGATTCTTGATCTCTTTCGGTACGCCGATCAACATGTCCGCTCCCCCTGGGCGTTGTGGACGGCGCGATGATGGAGCGCGTCGTGGCGCCGTTCCAGTACCAGAGGGCGCGACGGCATGGTCCACTGGGGAAGGTCAGAGCGTCCCGATCAGCGCCGCGAGCCGTTCGATGCCAGGGGCGATGCGGGCCTCCTCGATCGAGGAGAAGCCGAGCCGGCAGTAGTGCTTGGGACCGTCCGGATCGGCGAAGTAGTGATCACCGGCGTTGACGACGATACCGACCTCGGCCGCGCGCCGCACGAGCTCGCGGGCCCGCACATGCTCCGGCAACCGTACCCAGAACGAGGAGCCGCCGAACGTCGGGGTCAACGACGACAAGGGTGCGTGACTCGACAGAGCCGTGTCCATCGCTCTCCAACGACGCTCGAACGTCTGCTTCAGGCGCAGCAGCGCCGAGTCGTGGTGACCGAGCGCGAGAAAGTGAGCGACGGTGCGCTGGTTGTTGGTCGGTGGGTGACGGTACATCAGCCGTCTGAGCGCGCGCGCTTGGCGGATGAACCCGCGAGGGCCGACCATGAAACCGACACGCAGCCCCGGAGCGAGCGTCTTCGAGAGACTGCCGACGTACAGAACGCGCTGCTCGGTGTCCAGACTCTTCAGAGCCGGGGTGGGCTTGCCGACGAAATTCAGCTCGCTCTCGTAGTCGTCCTCGACGATCGTCACGTCGTGCCGCGCGGCCCGTTCGAGCAGCTCGCGCCGTGCCGCGAGCGGCATCGTCGTCGTCGTGGGGCACTGGTGACTCGGGGTGACGTACACGAGCCGGCAAGCGCTCAGGCGCTCGTCGGTGACCACGCCCTCCTTGCCGACCTCGAACGTGACGCGGTGGGGCGTGAACAGCGAGAACATGTTGCGCGCGTCGGCGTAGCACGGATCCTCGATACCGACGACGGCGGAGCGGTCGAGCAGCAACTGAGCGATCAGGTACAGCGCGTTCTGGGCGCCCGTGGTGATCAGGATCTGGTCGGGCTCGGCCCAGACCCCACGTCGCGGCAGCACCCGTGTGTGAATCTGCTCGATCAGGAGCTCGTCGTCTCGATCGACGCGATCGCGTGCCCAGCGCTCGATCGCGTCGACTCGCAGCGACAACCGGCAGGCCTCGCGCCAGTCGTTGACGGGGAACAGGCGCGGATCGACTTGCCCGTAGATGAACGGGAACTCGCTGCGCTGCCAGTCGGGCGGATGCTCGATGTTGCGTTGCTCGAGCAGATCGACGACGGTGGGAGGGCCGATATCGTTCCCTGACTCGCCGTCCGCCCTCCCGGCCGTCTCCGGTCGCGCGTCGACTCGTCCGTCGAGCATGTCGGGGTTGACGAAGTAGCCGCGTCGCTCGCGCGAGACGAGATAGCGTTCGTCGACGAGATGCTGGTAGGCGAGCACGACGGTATTGCGTGCGACGCCGAGCTCGCGGGCGAGCTCGCGAGAGCTCGGCAGAGCGGTTTGCGGCGGCAAGCGCCCGTCGAGAATCGCCTTGACCAGCGCCTGGCGAAGCTGAGCCTGCAAGCTCTGTCCGGCACACGGGTCGAGCCGGAACAGGCGATGCCACATCGAGTGCCCGTGAGCGCCCGGTCCGCTAGCCATCGGCGTCGCCGAAGAGCTTCCGCGTGTCCAGCAGGTCGAGCTCCGGTTCCTCGGCGGCCTCGGAAAGCCTCGATTCGGCCGGCTCCGGGGGGCCGAGCGCTGTGTCGGCGGGCGAGCGGGCGGCATGCTCGGCCCTGCCGACACGGCGCTTGAGCACCGGCAGGTGGTCGTCGCTGAGAAGCACCGCCGACGGCCGTGGGCGCTCGGCGCCTCGTGCGCGGCCGGTACGCTCGCCCGCGAGATCGCGCTGCGTACGAGTGGAGCGCCCTTTCAGATCGAGTAGCTCGGCTTCGAGCGACCCGAGTCGGCGCTCCTGCTCGCGGGCGTGCGCGGCGAGCGCGTCGTGACGGACGATCGCCTGCTCGGCCCGCGCCTGCTCGCGCGCCGTTCGTTGCCGCTCTCGCTCGGCATCCTCTCGCAGCTCTCGAAGGGTTCGAACGTGGCGCGAGACGAGGCGCAGGTGCCAGAGACACGCCCCGATGCCCGCACCGAGCAGCGTCGCGGCGAGCAGGCAGAACAACGTCAGCAACGGCGTCGGTAGCAACGGAGTCACCGGTCTTCGTCCTCTACTTGCACTTTGACACGATGTTCTCCGAACGGCAAATCACGGCCGTCGCCGGTCCCGACCGCGAGACGTTCCGGTTCGATCCCCCTGGAGACGAGATACTCGAGGATACGCTTGCCGCGTTCGCCGGCGAGACGTCGATCGGAGAGCGCGTCGCCCGTCTCGCGCGCGTGCACGACGATCTCGAGACGCGTGTCGGGGTAGAGAATGAGAATCTCGAAGGCCCGCTCGAGCGGATCGCTCGCCGAACCGGCGGGCTCGCTGCCGAAGCGCTCGAACCTGACCGACTCGAGCAATCGCGCGAGCGTGACGAGCTCGTCGCGCCGACGCACCTCGAAGGCCGATTCCACCGCCGCGGTGGCAGCCGCGGAGCTCTCCACCGGCTCGGCCGAGGGCGTCGGCGCATCGTCCGTATCCGGCTCCGTCGCTCGGACGGGCACGGCGCTCTCCCGTTCGGCCCGGCGCACGCCATCGTCTCGGTCCCCGCCACCCTCGGCGCGCCCGTCCGCGACACCGCTCTCACCGACACTTCCTCCGGGCATCTCCCCACCTCCGAGCACCTCCTCGGCGGCGCTCCCCGCGGCACGCTCCCCCTCTGCGGCGGCCATCTCGTCGGCGCCACCGGAGCTGTCGTCCCCGCCTCCAACGACCTGTTCGTCGACGACACCGGCGCCGAGGGATTCGCCCTCCGCGTCACGGCTGGCGGCGGGGCGAGCCTCCGCGGCCGAGGCGTCCCGCGCGTCGCCACTGCCGTCATCGACGACATCCGCTCGCGTCGCCACGCTCCGGGCCGGAGAGGCGGCGGTGGAGGGCAGGGAGCCACTCGCCGCGACCCGCGGCACCGGCTTCTCGAACGCGTCGTCCCCGGTATCGCTCGAAAACCCCGGTCCGTACCGCAGCACTCCGACCAGGAGCGCCAGCCAGAGCGCGACGAAGACGACCAGCAGGACGCGCGCGCGCGAGATACCGGCGGCGGTCTCTGGCGAAGTCTCGGGTCGCGACATACGTCTCGTCGGGGAACGGCGGGCGGGCTCACCACCGTCGCCTCACGCTCCGGTGAGCAGCTCAGTCTGCCGTCCGAGGGCGTCGGAGACAACCGTCACGTCGGACTCGTCGCGGGCTCCGAGCGTCCGTTCCGGGAATCGGCACATGGCTCGGCTCGAGCGGCCGAGGGGCTCGCCCGGCCCGAAACGCTCAGCGCCCGGCGAGTCGCGCGAGCACCTCGGCGTGCAGCTCGTCCGAGCCGCAGGCGACGACCCGGCCACCACCGGCCGCGCTCCGGCCTCGCCAATCGCTGACGACACCGCCCGCACCGCGCACGATCGGGATCAGTGCCTGGATGTCCCAAGGCTGCAGATCGGCCTCGATGACGACATCGACATGGCCGGCGGCGAGCTGCGCGTACGCGTAGCAGTCCCCCCCGTATCGCACCAGCCGCGCTCGTTCCGCCACCCGTCCGAACGCCTCGCGCTCCTCCTCGTCGGTGAACATCGCCGGTGTCGTGCAGCACAGCGACGCTTCGGCGAGCGTTCGCCCGGTGCGCGTGCCGAGCCGTCGCACCGATCCCTCGACGTACAGCACGGCACCGTCGGGGCCACCGACGTAGCGCTCGCCGAGAATGGGCTGATCGAGCAGTCCGAGGGCGACATCGACGCCGTCGTGCAGCGCGATCAGCGTCCCCCAGAGCGGCATGCCGGTGATGAACGCGCGGGTTCCGTCTATCGGATCCACGACCCAGCTCGGACCCGCATCGGACGCATCGCCGGCGTCCGCGGACGACTCCTCGCCCCGAAAGGCGATCTCCGGGGCCGCCCGTAGCAGCCGCTCACGGATCAGCGCCTCGGCATCGCGATCGGCATCGGTCACCGGATCGAAGGCATCGCCCGGCCCCTTGTCATCGACGACGAGCGGCGCACGGAAGCGCGAGCGGGTGACGTGACGGGCCTTGTCCGCCGCGTCGTGCATCGCCTCGAGCAGTCTCGCGAGGCGAGCGGTATCGAACGGCGGAGCGGGAGAGGAGGAAGGCATGGATCGGGACCGGTCGCGACGACGCCATCGCCGTCGGCGAAGTGTAGTACCTCGCCTGTCCGGCACGCTCACGATCGACTCGGACGCGTTCGGCGCCGATACCTGCCTGCGCGCACGTGCGCACCCACGCACGCGCACCCACGCACGGACGCGCACTTATGCGCAATGTGCGCCAGCGTCGGCGCCACCGAACGCGTCCTGCGGAGAACGATCGGCGATACCGGTGTCGCAGCGCCGGCAGAGGCGGATTCGCCTTCCTATACTCCGCGCCCGAACCGGGCGATGTGCAGACCGCCGCCCCTGGCTGACGAACTCCGGAGTGATTCGTTGAAGATGTCCGAGAACGCCT
>Ga0114952_1002567_pt1 | contig 13775 bp, 13 predicted proteins | sample SidtaG_2_FD_87303 | JGI IMG/M metagenome (GOLD analysis project Ga0114952, IMG submission 87303) | Marine algal microbial communities from Sidmouth, United Kingdom - Sidmouth_Asex2 metaG | ecosystem: Host-associated > Algae > Red algae > Unclassified | place: Sidmouth, United Kingdom | collected... | reverse complement strand
AGAATCACTCCTGCTAAAAAGGTAGCGATGGCGCTCTCTGAATTGATCACGACACGATACCCAAAAGACAGTTTAGATATCATAGTATTTGGCAATGATTCATGGCAGATAGAAATCAAAGATTTACCCTACTTAGAAGTGGGTCCTTATCACACAAATACAGTCGCGGGTCTTGAACTGGCTATGAATATTCTAAGGAAAAGAAAAAATCCCAACAAGCAAATCATGATGATCACAGATGGAAAACCTACCTGTATCAAAAAAGGAAAAAAGTATTATAAAAATGCTTTTGGTTTGGACAGAAAAATCTTAAATAGAACTTTAGGTTTAGCTATCAAAGCCCGAAAACTTCAAATACCAATTACAACTTTTATGATTGCACGGGATCCATACCTTGTCCAATTTGTAGATAAATTTACACGAGCTAATAATGGCAAAGCCTTCTACAGCTCACTTCAAGGATTGGGAGAATTTTTATTTATGGATTACAAGGACAACAAGAGAAGACGTAAAAATTAAAAATAAGACCAGAAGAAAGATGGACATACAGAAGATAAAAACATTAGGCGATTTAAAAAAGAGTGACTACGTTTCAAGATCAATTAAAGAAGAAGTTCGATCTAATCTAATTTCAAGATTAGAAAAAAAAGAAACATCATACGAAGGAATAATTGGTTTTGATGACACTGTCATTCCAGATATTGAACGCGCTTTATTATCAAAACATAATATTTTATTATTAGGATTAAGAGGTCAGGCGAAGACAAGAATTGCGAGATTAACGACGAAGCTTTTAGATGAGTACATTCCAGTAATAACAGGTTCTGATCTTAATGATGATCCACTCAATCCCATTTCTAGTTCTGCGCTTGATTTAATTAAAGAGCATGGCGATAAGACGCCTATAAGCTGGATACATAGAGATGAAAGATATATCGAAAAGTTGGCTACTCCAGATGTAAGTATCGCAGATTTAATAGGAGATGTTGATCCCATAAAAGCGGCTACCCTCAAGCTACCATATTCGGATCCTCGAGTGATACATTATGGTTTAATTCCGCGTTCACATCGATCCATTTTTGTTTTAAATGAGTTGCCTGATCTTCAAGCGAGAATTCAAGTTTCTTTATTTAATATATTGCAAGAAGGTGACATCCAAATAAGAGGATTTAAACTCAGACTTCCATTAGATATCCTATTTGTCTTTACAGCCAACCCTGAAGACTATACAAACAGAGGAAGTATCATCACCCCACTAAAAGATAGAATTGAGTCACAAATATTGACACACTATCCTATTACAACAGAAATTGCAAAGAAAATCACGCAGCAAGAAATTAATGTTCCTCAGAAATTAAAAGATAAAATCACCGTACCAGAACTCATCCAGGACTTACTAGAATACATTGTTTTTGAAGCAAGAGAAAGTGAGTTTGTTGATGAAAAAAGTGGTGTTTCTGCAAGGCTCAGCATCTCTGCACTTGAGAATTTGTACAGCAATGTTCATCGCAGAATGATTGCGAATAAAGAAGAAACAGCAACTGCTAGAATTTCAGACTTTTGGGGCATCATCCCTTCTATAACAGGAAAAGTGGAGCTTGTGTATGAGGGCGAACAAGAAGGACCCTACAATGTTGCATTGCACCTCATGAGTGGCGCTATTAAAAAAATGTTCTTAGATTATTTTGATAATCCTGACAAGACAATCAAACTCGAAGAAAAGGATCCGTACATCACAATTAGATCTTGGTTTAGTGCGGGCAATGAAATCGATTTGCTAAACGATGCTTCTCACAAGGAATATCAAGATAAATTAAATGCTGTACCAGGGCTTTTAAAGTTGATACAAAAAAAGGATTTAGATACTGAACAACCAGATCTTTTTATGGAATTTATGCTTCATGGACTAACTGAATTTGAAGTTATCAGCAAAGAAATTCTAAAAAGAAGTATGAACTTCAAAGATCCATTAGCAAGAATCTTTTTTGAAAATTAGATTTAAGCTTGCTTAGGCTGGGGAGTTTAGTATTAGGTTATGGGTAAGCGAAAGTAAATGAACGAAATAATAGAAATATTAAAAGAAACGAATCCAATAAAGAATGGATACAGAATTAAAACAGACAAATATCAAAAGAGCCATTTCGTATCAGGAAAAGCCAACAAGAAAGCTGTAATATGGAGTATTCATCTGATAAAAAAGAATTAGAAGGTTTAGGGAGTTAAATTGTGTATTCCTCAATCCAAAAAGAAAACGCTGAATTGTGTTTTCCCATTATAACAAAGAATCCAAATCAAAAATTAAACATATCAAATTTAAACGAATAACTAACCAAGCCTACAATCAACTGTGGGACAAGAATAGAATTTGAATCTAATTGCACTTGATCTGTTGAGGAATTTTTCATTTTCAATTAGAAAAAGCTTAAATCAACTCGAACTTAAAGTTGACAATCTTAAAGTATTGATATCCTGTTTCAGGATTTAAATTTTTGAGGGTGATATCAATGTCCACTGTTTCAGATTCTTCTTTTTCAGTGCTATCAAAAATAACATTGATAGTGCCTTGTTCGCCAGGAGCGATTGGTCTAATTGTCCAATCCAAAATAGAACATTCACAACCAGAAACAATTTCTATTTCTAAGGTTTCAGAACCTTTATTGATGAAGCTAAAATCAAACTCTTTTTTATCGCCTCGTTTGACCTTACCCAAATCGGTAAGTTCTTGTTCGAAACTCATTTCTATCGCAGGCCTAGCAGCTGGCACAGTATTTACGGTTGGATTAGAATCTAAACCTTTCTGAGCATTTGATGAAAAAGCAAAGCTAGCTATAAATAAAAAAGCAAATAAGTGTTTTAGAAATTTCATATTGCAAAAATGCTTGATTTAGCCTTATAAAAGGTCTAAAGAATTGTTAAATCGATTATTATACAATCTTTCAGGGTTATAAGACCATTAATAAGACGTCTTTTAACTAATATTATTCTTAGTCATTAATTTTTAGGACTTCTAAAAAGGCTTTCTGTGGCACTGATACAGAGCCAATCTGACGCATCTTTTTCTTACCTTTTTTCTGTTTCTCTAACAGCTTTCTCTTACGTGTGATATCTCCACCGTAGCACTTTGCTGTCACATCTTTGCGCATGGCACTAATTGTTTCTCTAGCAATGATTTTTTGACCAATCGCCGCTTGGATGGCAATAACAAATTGTTGTTTGGGCAATAACTCTTTTAATTTTTTACAGATCCTTCTTCCGAAAGCATCTGCTTTTGTTCTGTGTACCAGTGCTGACATTGCATCAACACTATCTCCATTTAATTTAATATCTAATTTCACCAAATCAGAAGTTCTAAAATCTATTGGTGCATAATCAAAAGAAGCATACCCTTTAGAAATCGATTTTAGTTTGTCGTAAAAGTCGAAAACAATTTCCGCAAGAGGCAATTCAAATGTCAGCTCTACTCTATCTTGCGTCAAGTAATGTTGCTTCATTAAAGTGCCTCTTTTATCTAAACACAATGTCATAATCGATCCAATAAATTCTGGTTTCGTTATTATTTGTGCTCTAATGAAAGGCTCTTCAACATGATCCACCATTGTAGGCTCAGGTAAATCATTTGGAGTATTAATGAACAGCTTAACACCTTTTGTGGTGTAAGCATAGTAAGACACATTGGGTACTGTCGTAATTACTTCTTGATCAAATTCTCTGCTCAATCTTTCTTGGACGATTTCAAGGTGTAACATGCCCAAGAAACCCACTCTAAACCCAAAGCCCAATGCAGCGGAAGATTCAGGTTCGTAGACAAGCGCTGCATCATTCAATTGCAATTTTTCAAGACTATCTCTCAAGGCCTCAAAATCTTCATTTTCTATAGGATACAAACCTGCAAAAACCATCGGCTTCACCACTTCAAATCCAACAATACCTTCTGGAGCTGGATTTTCAACAGTGGTAATCGTATCACCCACTTTAATTTCTGTGCTCTGCTTTATACCAGTAATAATATAACCCACATTACCTGCAGACAATTCTTTACGCGGCTCCATGTCTGATTTCAAGACACCCACCTCATCCGCAAAGTATTCATTTTGAGTATTTATAAAATGTACTTTTTGACCTTTCTTAATTGTTCCATTTACAATTTTAAAGTATGCGATTACCCCTCTAAAAGAATTAAACAAAGAGTCAAAAATTAAAGCTTGCAATGGTGCATTCACATCACCTTGGGGAGGAGGCATTTTTTCTACAATAGCTGTCAAAACATCTTCAACTCCTTTTCCTGTTTTACCACTTGCGTGAATAATATCTTCCAACTCGACACCCAACAAGTCAATAATTTGATCTGAGACTTCTTCTATCATCGCACTTTCCATATCCACTTTATTGAGTACAGGTATAATTTCTAGATCATGCTCTAGTGCTAAGTATAGATTTGAAATTGTTTGTGCTTGAATTCCTTGACTGGCATCAACAAGTAGCAATGCTCCTTCACAAGCCGCAATTGATCGAGAAACCTCATAGGAAAAATCAACGTGACCTGGTGTATCAATCAGATTCAAAATATACTTTTTATCATCCGTGTGAATGTATTCCAATTGAATCGCGTGACTTTTGATAGTAATCCCTCTTTCTCTCTCAAGATCCATATCATCCAAAGCTTGATCTTGCATCTTTCTTTCTGATATAGCTGAGGTAAATTCAAGCAATCTATCAGATAAAGTGCTTTTTCCATGATCAATATGTGCAATAACACAAAAATTCCTAATCTCCTTCATAAGTCACAAAGATAGTCTATTCACCTTATTTCCTTATTTTAAATAGTGAAGTTTATTTGATTACTCAGAATGTATTAACTTTGTCCTCGCTATGAGAGATTTCATTGATTTACAACGGTTTAGCTACATATTTGCTGCATTTACCTTGGGGTTGTGCGCATGTCAGACTACAACGCCTGAGCTTATTACGGTGAACACTGTTGAACAAAATTTCGAATTAGTCCCTTGGCAGTCATTAAGTGAGGATGGATCTGAATTTCAAATCATTATAAGAAGCGCCAAAGCCGAAACTTGCATTAACAGCAAAATGGAGGCAAATATGACATTAGAAGTCCCCAATTTAGACATTGACTTAATAGGAAACCAAACAACAGGTGATTGTATCGATGGTATAAGCTTTCCAGAAAAAACTTTTGATTTGGGTCCCATTCAGAATGAGATCAACATTTCAATAGCGCAGCCTGCAGAAGATACTACTTTTGCTAGTGCTCACATTGAAGCTGAAACATTTGACATAACGTTAGACGCTTCTGCCATAAATGTTTTTTTAGAAAAACAACGAATAAGACGTATTAAAGGGCGATACTTTTGGGGCTTTATCTATGGTGCACCTTCTTCAGACTTAGCGCAGATAAAAGAATCGTTAAATACAACAATGGAGGTTTCTACGACTCCTTCTGGGGCTTTGCCTCAAAATGGTTATTACGGTTACTTTGAATTGAGTGATGACGCATTAGACATCATTCATATGCCATCGGACGCCATTCCATTCTTACTTGCTGAAGATGCAGTTCAAGCGAACCTCAAATGGAATGCATTGCAAGATTTACTTCTTGAATCTGTTGGAAAATTCCCTGATTTAAAGTTTTCATTTACAAGTTTCTCTGGTGATGAAATTAGAAATTTCTAGTTTCACAAAAAGTCTTACTATAATTCAAAAATATATCCTTCTTCTTTGGCTTCTTCATATCTTTGAGCATCAAAAGAATATAATTTTGCTGGTCTATGTGCCACACCCTTTTGTAATTCATGACAGCTTTTTAAAACATTCATACTTAAAATCTTTTTTCTAAAATTCCTTTTGTCTAGTTCTTTTTCAAGAACAGCTTCATATAAGCGTTGTAATTCAGTGAGAGTGAATTTCTCAGGCAACAACTCAAATCCTATTGGACCAAACTTTAAATCTCTTCTTAATCGTTTTAGGCAGGTTTGTATTATTTGAAAGTGATCAAAGGCTAATTTATCAATTGACCTTAATTCTTTCCAAGCGACTTTATCTGCAAAAGAATCAGCTACAATATTGACTTGCTTGATGTTTATAAGTGAGTAATATGCGATTGTAATTACCCTACCTCTTGGATGCCTGTCAACTTTACCAAAAGTATGGACCTGCTCTAAAAAGACATTTTTAACGCCAGTTAATTGCTCCAAAACCCTTATAGCTGCTTGATCTAAGTCCTCTGAAGGGCTAACGATATCTCCTGGTAATGCCCAATTTCCCCGAAAGGGGTCAGACTTCCTCTTTATAAGCAATAGCTTGAGATTATCATTATCAAATCCAAAGATGACATTATCGACCGAAAAGGCTGACTTATAAGTATCATCTGATTTAAATAATTCGTCCTGAAAAGCCATCAAGAGTTTATTAGTTTTATGCAAATATAATTAAAGAAAATGCATATTAATTTAATTAGCGATACAGTGACGAAACCTTCTGCAGCGATGAGGGAAACAATGGCCCAGGCGCTTGTTGGAGATGATGTATTTAGACAAGACCCTACCGTAAATGAATTACAAGAAAAATTGGCCAAAATGTTTGGTAAAGAGGCAGGATTATACTGTCCCTCTGGGACGATGACAAATCAAATTGCTATCAAAGTACATACAAGGCCTTTGGATGAAATGATTTGCGAATACACCTCACACGTTTACCAATATGAAACGGCTGGATATGGTTTTAACTCAGGCATAGGTGTGAACTTAGTGCATGGTGAACATGGAAAAATGACTGCTGATCTGCTGGAAAGTGCCATTAAGCCCCGCTACGATTGGCTGCCCATTTCTAGATTGGTTGTTGTAGAAAACAGTACAAATAAAGGTGGTGGAAACTATTATACTGCGGATGAACTAAGACCCATTCGAGAAGTTTGCTTGGCACATAATCTCAAATTTCACTTGGATGGGGCCAGGCTATTTAATGTTTTGGTTGAAACAGGAGACGATACTAAAGTAATCGGCTCATTATTTGATAGCATTTCTATTTGTCTGTCTAAAGGATTAGGTGCACCTGTTGGTTCTGTCTTACTAGGTAATCAATCATTTATTGATGAAGCGCGAAGATTCAGGAAAGTTTTGGGTGGTGGCATGAGACAAGCAGGGATTATCGCAGCCGCTTGCTTATACGCTTTAAATAATAATATTGAACGCCTCAAGGAGGACAATGATAGAGCACGTAAAATTGGTCAAATGCTGGAGGGCTTAGACTATGTCAAAACTGTCAGTCCTGTAAAAACCAATATTGTCATTTTCACTCTCAAAAACATGAAGGCTGCAGACTTTGTGGATTTACTTGAAAAAGAAAATGTAACGGCTTCCGCTTTTGGCGAAATGCAAGTAAGGTTTGTAACGCATTTAGATTTTACGGAAGAGATGCTGAATAGGTTGAATGAAATTCTAACTACAACTATGTTAAAGGCTTAAGATCAATACAATAGAACTATTTGATTGAAGTAAAATCTAGAAATTGATAAAGGATTTGAAAATAAATAGCTAATGATTAGCTGTCACTCCCTTCTCGTTTATTTATCTCATCTCTAATTTTAGCTGCTTTTTCGTAATCTTCAGTTTCAAGTACATCTGTAAGCATTTGTTTAAGTGCTTTTACAGAATACTGGTCATAAGAGTCTGGTTTATCGACATTTGGAATAATTGTTTTTTCTTTAGAATCCTCATTTTCATCCAAAACGACACCCGCTTGCTCCATGATAAAATCGAATGTATACAATGGACTTTTAAACCTAACTGCCATAGCGATCGCATCTGAAGTACGGCTATCAATTACAAACTCTTGATCTTCTCTTTCACAAACCAATTGTGCGTAGAATATACCATCTAAGAGATTGTTTATTATTACTTCTTTAAGGACGACATCAAAAGTGTCTAAAGTATTTTTGAAGAGATCGTGTGTGAGTGGTCTATTTGGTGTCATGCGTTCCATCGCAACGGCAATGGCTTGTGCTTCAAACCCTCCAATTACAATAGGCAATCTCCTATTACCGGATAACTCACCTAAGACAACTGCATAATTGTGTGATTGTGTAACACTGTGCGATAGAGCAACAATTTCAAGACCTATTTTCTTCATCGTATAAATATAAAGCTATGCCGTTTAAATCAAGGCTTTTTAAAGTAAAACCTATGACTTAAATTTCTTAAATGCTTCTGTTAATTTTGGAACAACATCAAATAAATCTGATACAATTCCGTAATCTGCCGCTTTAAAAAATGGCGCTTCAGGATCTTTATTTATAACAACTATCGTTTTAGAATTGTTGACTCCTGCTAGATGTTGAATGGCACCAGAGATACCAATAGCAATATAAAGATTAGGTTTTATAGCAACACCCGTTTGTCCTACATGTTCGTGATGTGGTCTCCAACCTGTATCCGCAACTGGTCTTGAACATGCTGTTGTGGCGCCTATAGCATTGGCTAAATCTTCAATAATACCCCAATTTTCAGGTCCTTTCATTCCTCTTCCTGCAGAAACGACCAATTCCGCTTCTGGTAAAGGCACTGTGCCTTCTACCCTTTTGGTTTCGAGCATTTGTACACTAGACTGAATACTTGAAACATCAATGGATTCATAAGCCACAGGATCGCCCATCTCTTCAACGCCTATGGAGTTACCACTTATTGTTAGAATTTTATTTGCTGAAGAAATCTCAAATTCTCCAATAGCTTTTCCTGAGAACAAAGACCGCTGAACCTTGAATCCCCCTTCAGAAGACGCCATAGCATTTGCACTACTAACGACTCCTGCATTGAGTTTAATAGCCAGTCTGCCTGCTATCGCTTTGCCACGAGAGTTATCATTCATTATTAAAGTAGAAGCACCTACTTTTTCAAATGCCATGGCAATAACTTTAGAAAGATACTTTGAATCAAACATTGATTGGCTTTCGAAAGTAAGAACTTTCTGTGCGCCGTATTTGCCTAAATCTCCAGCTGCATCACTACCTCCATTTGTAACAACAGTACAAGAGCCCCCTGTGGCGGAAGCTAATTTTGCGCCATAATTTACAGCTTCAAATGCAGCTTTTTTATATTGATTATTTATCGCTTCAACAAATACTAATATTGACATCTTAATTATATTATTCTTGATTAAATAACTTTTGCTTCCTCATGAAGCAATCTTACCAACTCATCCATATTTTCTGGATCCAATAACTTTACGCCTGATTTTTCTTCAGGTGTCATATATGAAGACACTTGACTTTTTTCATCTACAGCAATGGCCGGAATAACATTTAATGGCTTTCTTTTAGCCATCATAATGCCACGCATATTTGGAATTCGTTGTTCTGCCATCCCTTTAGATGCTGATACAACAAAAGGTGTCTCTGATTTTAAAATCTCAACACCACCCTCAATATCACAAGTTATTGTTGCCGTATTACCTTCAACTTCCATTTTACTTGCGTAAGAAAAATAAGGTCTGTCCATCAATTCAGCAATCATCCCTCCGACAAGCGAACCATTATAATCAATAGTTTCTTTTCCTGTGAAGATGATATCAAAACTATTTTCTTTGGCGTAAGCCGCAATTTGTTGAGCCACAAAATGTGCTGAATTGGCTTCTGCATCTACCCTAATAGCTTCATCTGCACCGATAGCCAATGCTTTTCTAATGATAATATCATTAGAAGAGGGACCAACATTTATCGCAACGACTTTACCTCCCTCAGCTTCTTTTAATTCAACAGCTCTTACTAAAGCATACCACTCATCATAAGGATTCATGATGTATTGTAAACCGTCCGTGTCGAATTGAGTATTATTTTCTTTAAAAGAAATTTTAGCCGTTGTGTCTGGGGTCTTGCTGATACAAACGAGTATGTTCATGAAGCTATCTTTTTACTTTAATTAAGACTGCAAATATATGAATTTGTTATAAGTAATGCCGAGATAATCAAGCTGTTATCATTCATATACTTCCAATATAATGTTTGAAAATGCAGTAAACAGCGAAACAATAAATCGTCATTTAGACGATAGGTGAAATTTATGTGAAAGTCAATTAAAACAGAACAAGTTTCTTTAAATATGCATTAATTATCCATTTGCATTTTAAGGTTTGTTAATGCTGTATTTAATTCTGACAATGAATGGAAATCTCCCAGTTTTTTCGCCAATTCTACGCCTTCCTTGTAGGTATTCATTGCTAAAAGATCTTCCGTTATCATTTCATAAAATTTAGCTAAATGATAATACAAACCAATGTATTCAGGATCAACACTTTTTAAGTTGCTATAATAACTTAAAGCTTTATTTAATTGATTTCGCTTCTCATATTCTTTTGCAACAGCAAAAATTAAAAAAGAATCTTTAGGGTCACTCTCTAGGTGTTTCAATAGTTTATCTAGTCTATCCATTGTAATTATCCATATTAAATTGACCTATATAAACTTCCTGTGCTGGACCAGACAACCAAATATCACGATACACATTAAAATCTGATTTAAAGGATACACCCAATTTTCCACCTTTAGTTTCAATATTAAACTTTGTTCCTGATTTATCATCCTGCAAATGTCTTGCTATTGCTGAAGCCACAACCCCTGTTCCGCAGGAAAATGTTTCATCTTCTACCCCACGTTCATACGTGCGCACTTTAATGCCATCTGGCACAATCTTTACAAAATTCACATTTGTACCTTGCGTCTTAAACCTATCATTGTATCGAATTTTACGCGCTTCTGCAATGATGTCTAAATCATCGAGTTTTGTTACAAATCTCACATAATGTGGAGAACCCGTATTTAAATAAAAATCATCATTTATTTCTTCGACATCGGACACATTGATCATTTTTACAGATATAGTCTCTTTTACCTTAGCCTTATGCAAACCATCAGCCGCTTCAAATTTGACATATTTCTTAAGGTATCCTTTATTTGAGGCAAACCTTAGGGCACAGCGACTTCCATTTCCACACATGCTACTCAAGCCTCCATCGGAATTATAGTAAACCATTTTAAAGTCAGCGATATGGCTGGGATTCAACACTATGAGTCCGTCTGCACCGATTCCGAACCTTCTATTACACAACTGGGCAATGGCACGCGTTTCTAAAGAGAATTTAAAATCTGGAGACATACCATCAATAAGGATAAAATCGTTTCCAGTACCTTGGTATTTGTGAAATTTATACTTCATTTATTCAAAGACATTCATTATCAAAACTAAACATATAAAAAATAATCTTAATAAATTGCAATTACGCAAAGCTCAAAATAGGGACTTTCAATTTGAATCTAATATCTTTACTCTATGAAAAACATAATTTCTACAGTTTTAATGTCGGTTTTGACATGCTTGGTATGCTTAATGGTTTATCACAAAATTACGGAGCGTCAATTTGTAGAAATTGAGAATGACTTCGCAAGATTAGTCGTAAAGTCAGAATCTTCAAAAGACAATAGCTTAGAAGACTATGCCAGGAACTTACCCAGAGATTTTATTGCGCCATCTGCTTTTGCTTTGGATGCTGTAGTTTCTATTAAGGCCGTTAGTGTAAAAGGTAACAATTGGAGAAATAAAAAATATACCAAATCTAATGGTTCAGGAGTTATCGTTTCTTCTAATGGATATATCATTACCAATTACCATGTTGTTGAAGATGCAGACAATATAGAGGCTACATTAGAAAACAAGAGAGAATACGCTTGCGAGATTGTTGGTTATGACAGATCAACTGATTTGGCACTTTTAAAAATAGATGCGGCTGAATTGAGATACTTACAATTTGGCGATTCAGATTCATTGATTGTGGGAGAATGGGTTTTGGCTGTTGGCAATCCGTTCAAATTGCAATCTTCAGTCACGGCAGGAATTGTCAGTGCAAAGGCAAGGGATATCAATATTTTTAATCGCCAAGGCGTGGAGTCATTCATTCAGACAGATGCGGCTATCAATCCTGGCAGTAGTGGTGGTGCATTGATTAACACAAAAGGTGAATTGGTGGGTATAAACACAGCTATTCTCACTTACTCTGGTAAGTACGAAGGTTTTTCTTTTGCCATTCCGAGCTCTATTGTTAAAAAAGTTATTAACGATATCCGAGAGTATGGTGCTGTACAAAGAGCTTGGCTGGGTGTGGGCATAAACAATGTGGATGATAACATTGCGCAGGAGCGCGGTCTTATAGATGTTAATGGTGTTTACATTGATTTGGTTGAGAGGGATGGAGCTGCAAATGAAGCCGGATTAAAAAGTGGTGATATCATTGTAAGCATTGAAGGAAAAACTTGTAACTCAACTCCTGAATTTTTAGAGTTGATGGGACAATACAGCCCGGGTGATAAAATTAACATCGCTTATTTTAGAGACGAACGTAAAAAATTGACTTCAGCAATCCTCAGAAACCAACTTAATTCTACCGATTATATTGCTGTTAGAAAAGATAAAGTTCTCACAGATTTAGGCTTTGAACTGAGAGACTTGGATACACGAGAAAAAGATAGATTAAACATTGAAGGTATAATGGTTGTAAGCATAATCTCTGATAGTAAAATTGACAAAACCAATATGGACCCAAGTTACATTATAACACACATCAATAAAAAACCAATTAACAGTGTTACAGATTTTGTAAACATCATAAAAGAAGCCGAAGGTCGCATTAAGCTAGAAGGTTTGTACGAAAACTACCCTGGTGAGTACCCTTATGAGTTTTACAAGTAATAACTAAGAAGTTCCTTAGTCACAAGTCCATCCTGCGATAAATTGAAATTCTATAAAATCGCTCTCTGACAATCCATTATAATCTCCGTCTGCCTCGCAATAGGTTTGCACATTATTAGTCGCGCTTTCTATACAAGTTACACAACCATCAGAGTCTGGAGAACATGCACTGAATCCTAAAACAAATAAAATCATGGCGCAATATGAACTTAACTTTTTCATTGTAAATTTTTATACCGCAAAAATAAGGGAAATTATAACTCCATGAATGTAATATGGGGACAAGCGCTAAAGACAACGGGCGAAATAATTAAATGAATTATCCCAAGCATAGGTAACCCATTTTTTTCCTAAATAAGATCGCTGATTAAGGTATTCACCTCGATTCCATAAGCATTAAGATTGTTTCGTAATACATCAAATCAGATTTTAGCCTGACATAATTTAATGCCTACTGCCGCGATATTTTGTGTTTGGTTCTTATTAAGTCAATACTGAACATTGAGGACTTATGCATTTTTTTGTAAATAGCTTCTTCGGATGATAATTTTAAGCTTTAGCTTAAACAAAATCAATCTATTAAACCGTTTAAATCTTTGCAATTAGTAATTCAAAACCCTGTGTAATCTTCCTTAAAGAGATACAATCTATGAACCAAAAGATTTGGGCAATCATGCAGATATACATAAAATGCACCACAAATAGGTTTTCACTACTCATAATGGCTTTTAAACCTAAAATATACTAACTAAAAAAACAAAACCTCATTAAACATTACGTCTAAAGAGGCTTTACAGTGACCACGGAAGGAGTCGAACCCTCAACCTCCTGAGCCGTAATCAGGTACTCTATCCAATTGAGCTACGTGGCCGTTAAAGCTGCAAATATATGTTTATGAACAAATAGTTATACCATTAAACCGTATTTATTATCAACTATGTAGCTTATAACTTGATGTTATCTCAGCTGATTTCTCTAGAATCTTGCTGACTGAACAGTATTTACCAATACTCAGATCAATAGCTTTCT
>Ga0114952_1002565_pt1 | contig 13792 bp, 11 predicted proteins | sample SidtaG_2_FD_87303 | JGI IMG/M metagenome (GOLD analysis project Ga0114952, IMG submission 87303) | Marine algal microbial communities from Sidmouth, United Kingdom - Sidmouth_Asex2 metaG | ecosystem: Host-associated > Algae > Red algae > Unclassified | place: Sidmouth, United Kingdom | collected... | reverse complement strand
TTTTTCTCAACCTTAGGAAGTGTTTTAGTATTAGAATCTTTCTTTAAACATTTTCCATGATGTCTATACTCATCAGCTTTACAAGGCTCCCAAGAACCGTTTTTAGTCTCTGGCAACTTAACTGGTGGCTTAGTCGTGGGCGTTGTTGTTTTTACTTTCCCAATTTTCTTTTTCTCAACCTTAGGAGGTGTTTTAGTATTAGATTCTTTCTTTAAACATTTTCCATGATGTCTATACTCATCAGCTTTACAAGGCTCCCAAGTACTCTTTTTAGTCTTTGGTAACTTAGCTTGTGGCTTAGTCGTGGGCGTTGTTGTTTTAACTTTATCAATTTTCTTTTTTTCAACTTTAGTAGAAGTGTTCGTACTAGTTTTTTTCTTTAAACATTTTCCATGATGTCTATACTCATCAGCTTTACAAGGCTCCCAAGTATCTCTTTTTACTTTTGTTTGAGGCTTCGTTGTAGGAGTTGTTTTTACTTTAGTCACTTTCTTTGTCTTGGCCTTTGGAGTTGGTGCTACACTTTTTCTTTTCTTTAAGCACTTCCCATGATGTCTATATTCATCGGATTTACAGGGCTCCCATGTACTAGTGTGATTTTTTTTAGTTTGAGGCTTAGTTGTGGGAGTTGTTTTTACCTTATCAACTATCTTAGTATTGCTCTTAGGTCTATCTGTTACACTTGTTCTTTTCTTTAAGCACTTGCCATGATGTCTATACTCGTCAGACTTGCAGGGTTGCCAACTATCTCTACTTTCTTCTTTGGGAGTATCTTTTTTCTTCATTGTCACATTTAAAATAATTTTTTCTTTCTTAACTTCTTTTTTTTCTACTTTTGCTTTTCGTCCCTTGTAATCATGCTCAGTGTGGGTTTTTCTAGGATGATTTTTCTCATTCTTATGTTTTTTTCTAGCTTTTCTTTTTCTCCCTCTAGAGTCATGTCTTGAATCTGTATATTTAGATTCTTCAACTTCTTTTGGAGATTGCCCCCTTCTACCTTTTGAATCATGATTTGAATCTGTATATGTATTTTTTTTTACTTTCTTAGGAGCTTGAGCTCTTCTTCCCTTTGAATCATGCTCAGTTCTTGTATTTCGAACTTCACTATCTTGTTCATATTTTGACTCATGCCTTCTTCCATCATAATCATGATTGGAATGTGTATTTCTTCTATCAACTACTTCTGGAGACTCAACTCTTTTTCCTTCATAAGAATGCTCAGAATGAGTTCTTGAATCCTGATTTTCGTATTCTCTAGTTTCAGCATCAACATCAAAGTCCCAATCAGAATTTCTTTGTGATTTTTCTCTCTGTCTTCTCGTCGTTTCTTGGCTATCAATTTTTTCGAATTTTCTCTTACATTCCAATCCAACACATTTAATATCTCCAATAACTTCAAATTCATTCTCGCCCGCATCACAAAGAACGATCTCACCGTTAATATAAGAGACCCCATCTATACATTCACCTTCATGGCACTTAAGATATTCTTGCTTATTGCAAATAACTTTTTCGCCATCTATATACTGAAATCCATCAATACATTCATTAGGCCCATTACCAGCATTATCATTATCATTAAAGACCTCTTGATTCCGATCTGTTTGCTCCAAAGGAGCCTTATTGGGATTTACTTTACCATCAAATAAGCTAGCGTTCCCACAAGAAACCAAAAAGGTTAACATTAAAAGATTCATTACATTTGTCATTATTACTCCTAAAAATTTATCTATCTTATTGTAGTTCTCTTGAGCCGCTCATATGGGATGAATGAAGTTATTTCATAAAGCGTCTAAGTTTTATGCATTATTAAGTAAATACTTCTCTAGGAGACAAAAATTAAGCTGTTCTCACTATAATAGAAGGATGACTAGAGTGCTTTATGCCATTTTAAGCCTTATACCTTTGCTAAGTTCTGCCTTCATAGATGATGGTATTAGATTAGATAAGTCCGAGCGCCCCAGTGTGGTCAGGTTATCCATTTCACCATATTTGGGAACTCATTCACTTTCATTTGTTGAAAAAAAAGGTTGGGACTCTTCAAGTTGTACTGCTACTATTGTTTCTCCGAGAGTCATTTTAACTGCCAAACACTGTGTTAGATCTTATCCTAGTAACTTAAACTATGATGATAAGAACAATTTAAGAATTAAAATTTATATAATGGGAATTCATCAAAAAAATCTTAAGATCCAAGGAATATACAAAGTACCATTTGGTAGTAGCACTAAAGATGGAAAACTTGGTAAGCCCTATATGAGATATGATATTGCTGCTATTATTTTAGATAAAGAAAGTTCTGATAAGATAATTCTTAATAATAATGAACTCGTCTCCAACTTATCTTTATGCAAGGTCAATAATGGAGATTACGCTTCATTTACAGGCTTTGGAAATACTGAATCAAGCTGGGAGAATCTCAAACTATTATTTAATTCATCGACTAAGACTTTCACTGAGTTTAATCTTCATGTTAATTACCGTCATAGTCTTTATATAATGACTAGAAATAATTCGGGCTCCTCATTTGATAGTGAGAAATATAATTCCTCGCAAGGATCAATGTCTAATCAAGGTGACTCAGGAGGACCTATAATGAATCAACTTAATGAGGTCATCGCAATTCATAGTGCTGGTAATGTTCAAAGAACCAATTCTTTCAATGCCCCACTTAGAGTGATTAAAAACATTGAGTTTCTCACTCATCTCATCAAAAATAATTTATTGGAAGCTGAAAACATAGCTTGTTATGATCAAGTTAAAGATACAAAACTGATCATTACGGTATTATTGAGTAATAATTAATTTACTCTGAAAGAAATTGGATGTAATCTCCTTATCAATTTTTAAATTTATCTCTAAACCTGCTAAGAAGAACAACTTCATTTTGGACTTTTTTACTCCCAACTTCTTTAAAGAAGATTTTAAAACTCTGTGTTTTTCAATGATGTTTTCATGGTTGCAAACTTCAAATTCAAATGAATATTTATTTTCTCCCAAGTATCTAAAAACAATATTAGAGTTTTGGGTCATTTCTTTTTTCGAATACATATGAAAAATAACCGGAGAATTTCTTCTATCTTTTTTCATCCTTTGGGTTAAGCTCTCAATACTCTGTGAAAAACGCAGATTAATATACTGATGACACCAATTCTGATCATCTAAAGGACAGCTTAGACTTTTTGAGCAGGGATAATTCACTCTATATTCTTGTTCATAAAGGATTGCTTGTATTTTCTTGACCTCGGAGAAACTCTCCTTAGTACCAGGTTCTAACAAAAGTATTCTTTCTGGTTTTATTTTCTTAATAAGGTTATTGGCATAAGTGCTTCCAACTTCATTTAAAGAGTTACTAAAAATTAAAGTCACATTTTTACTAGGGAGTAAATCTAGATCAGTTTGATACTTAATCTTAAAATTAGCATAGTATTTATCTTTTAAAACTCTAGCCTGCTTTAGCATTAACTCGGATGTATCTATTCCAATTAGATCTCCACTCATTTCACCATAATGATGAATAAGACCTATCAATGTCGTCCCAGGACCAGTGCCAAAGTCAATGATATTAGAATGCTGAATCTCACTCACGAGATCAGGAGACAGTCTATCTAAGCAAGCCGAGATCTTTAAAATATTTGTAGAGAAGAAATAACATAAGTAGGCAGATATTTTTGCTTCATCAATGTAGTTTTGATGAATCTTATCCCTAGAGATATTAAAGTTCTTACTCATAGATTCAAGAACTTTAATAAGTTGATGTACATTCTCAAATGGCCTTAAAGCCAAGGAATTAATTTGATCAAATTCGATTGGAAAATTTAACAATTATCTAGATTCTATAGAAGTATAACTTCTAAGAGTTTTTCCAGTATAAATCTGTCTTGGTCTAGAAATAGCCATATTCTGAGTTAAGAGTTCTTTCCATTGAGCCATCCAACCTGGAAGTCTCCCTATAGCAAACATAACAGTGAACATATTAGTCGGAATTCCTAGAGCTCTATAAATAATCCCAGAGTAAAAATCAACATTAGGATAAAGTTTTCTTTCTACGAAGTAGGGATCTTTCAAGGCTTGCTCTGCTAGGCCTTTTGCAATATCTAAAGTAGCATCCTCTACTCCAAGCTTATTTAAAACTGTTTCACAATAAACTTTAATAATCTTAGCTCTTGGATCAAAGTTTTTATAAACTCTATGACCAAACCCCATTAATCTAAATGGATCAGACTTATCCTTAGCTTTTTCGATATACTTTTTATAATCTCCCCCATCTCTTTCGATAGTCTCGAGCATTTCAATCACTTTTTGATTTGCTCCACCATGTCTTGGTCCCCAAAGTGCATTGACTCCTGAGGCCATGCTAGCAAAAATATTTGCTTGAGCAGAACCTGCTACTCTAGCTGCTGTTGCGGAACAATTTTGTTCATGGTCTGCATGTAAAATAAATAAGACATCTAAGGCTTCTGCGATATCATCATCAATTTTTCCAAACATTAAATTTATAAAGTCTGAACAATAACTTAACGAACTATCACTTTTTCCAAAATCTAGTCCTTGGTTATGTCTATAGTTAGCCGCTGCAATCATTTTAATATAACCCATCATTTTCGGAATAAGCTCATCATAATCAGCTTGAGTCAATGAAGAATAATCTTTTGATTCAAAGAAACCTGATAGCCCACAAAGAGCACTTGATAAAACCCCCATCGGGTGAGCAGTCTTTGGAAAAGAATTGATAATATTATGAATTCCATCAGGAAGGCTTGAGGCTTCTTCGATCTTGTCAGTAAAAGCATTTAAAGAAGTACTTGATGGTAATTCACCGTTGACTAGTAAGTTTGATACTTCAAGGAAGTTTGATTTTTCACAAAGCTCCTCTATAGCGTAACCTCTATATCTCAAAACTCCATTTGCACCATCGACAAAAGTAATGTCTGAAGTACAAGCTCCCGTATTTTTAAAACCACCATCGAGAGTAATTGATCCAGTTTGAGATCTGAACTTACTGATATCAATTCCTATCTCGCCTTCACTACCAACTGTAATTGGGGCCTCATAGATTTTTCCATTTACTTCAATCTTTGCTACTGACATTTAAACTCCTAAATTTCTCAAAATTTTCTTTGATAATACTATAACGCATTTTGCACTATTGAAAATTCCTCAGGGACAAAGTGCCTAATATCAGGTCACTTTGCTTGGATAAAGTGCCACTTGTAAATACATTTAGTTTTCCCACTCTCCATATATATTGATTAGCTATGCGTTAAGTCTTGGTACCAAACTTGCAAATATCTCAGTAATCGCAAATGCAAAGCATGACGCTTTGATTATTTAATCTACAAACTAAGGAGATATCTATGTTTGCAAGCAAAAAACCAACTCTCTTAACTAAAATGCTCTTGTTAAATCTGCTGTGTTCTATGTTATTTATTTCGGTAAATTCATTTTCTCAGCGGCGCGGGCCAATTATGGTAGATCCTCCTGGATATGCTAATACACTTAAGTTTGTAGCTTCAGGACTCTATATTCAAAGTCATAGTCGCATGGGAACAATTGTAAAAGTTAAAAAAGAAATCGCTGCTCAAAATGGTAGAGGAATATTACAGGGACTTAAGTTAAAAGAAGTTACTGTCGCAATTCAAAGCCTTGGCTGTGGAGGCTATGGTGGTGGTCGCCATGGACAATACGGAATGGGAGCAAGAGAAGTAAAACTACTTATCAATGGTTATCAAGCAAATGCTATTAAATCGGTAAGACAAGGAAGAAGAGCTGGTGTTAAATTAGTTACTTTTCAACTCTTAGGAAGTAGATACTCTCAATCAAGACATCAAAATATTATTGGTCAAAATATTGGAGCAATAGAAGTACTTGTGAAAGGCCAAAAGTTAGTCAAAAGAGTAGCAGTGGTTGTTCAAAAGCTTAGACAAGGTCGAAGAGCCGGTCAAGGTAGAGGTGGAGTAGTGACTAGACCAGGTAGAAGAGGTGGAAGATTTTAATTCCCTATGAGACAAACATTTTATAAATAAGCAGGTCCCTCTGAAAATGAGGGACCTTTTTTTATGTAGTCATCAAAGAAAATTTTAGAGCTGAAACACATAAATTTTGCAATCAAAAATTACTCATCTACTATAGATTTATGAGACTTGGATATATTGACACATTACCCTTACAGCCCAATGAATTATTTATTATCGCTGAAAGCGGGAGCTTTAGCTTTGAACCACTTGATAAGACTGAGGGATTAAAAGTATTCCATCCTAACAATGACGAAGATATTCATGAACTAGTTCGATTTTATTCAAAATTTTTCAAAGATTTATTCAACCCAGACCATAGTGAGAAATTCCATTCAAAATGTATTACATTTTTTGGTGGATCTTTTAATCCCTGGCACGATGGGCATTTAGCCTGTACAAATTTAATGGAAAAGTACATGGGTGTTGATCACGAACTCATCATTGTCCCAGATATAAGTCCATGGAAAAATAATCAATCTATTAGCTTACTCAAAAGGTGGAATCTATTTCAAAACGTATTGAGCAAATCAGAACACCTAGTCTATCCAGACTTTTTATTTCAAGATCAAAAAAACCCTACTTTTCATTGGATCTCAAGGTTGAAGAAAAATAGAGAAGATCTAGAAGTGAATCTATTAATCGGCTTTGATAGTTTCTGCTCCTTGGAGAAATGGTATGAAGCTAGGCAATTAATCAAACTTTTAAATGGTCTTTATATCGCATCGAGAAATGATATAAGGACTCTCAGAGAGCTCAAGCAAGCGAAGTATAAGGATATTAACCCTAATCTATCTATTAAGTTTCTGGGCCATCACAGGCATGAAAATGTCTCCTCTACACAGCTGAGACAACACAAGCACAAATAAAATAGTTTTACACATTCTAGGAATTCTATACTATATTGAATTTCAAATAAGCGAGAATGAATATGACAGATAATACATTACATACCAGTGTTAAGAGCAAAGATAATAGCGTCGCTAGAGAACAGATCTTAAACTGTGAAACCAAAGACGAAACTGGCCTAAATGATTTTCAAAAACTCCCATCTGAGGATCAAATTCCTATACCATCAGTTGGAGTAAATCGATTTAGAATTCCACTTAAATTTCACCATAAAAATGAAAATACAGTCATGAGCCATGACACCCATGCCACCTTATTTATTAATTTAAAAAAAGAAAAAACTGGCATTAACATGAGCAGACTTTGTAGCATCTTAAACGAGCAAAGTTTAGATGAGGTTGTTGATTATAATTTTAATAAAAAGCTTATTGATCTTTATCAAGAAAAACTACGAGACTATCCAGATGAAAAGTTCTTAGAAAAAGTCCAAGTGAAATTTGAATTTAACTTTCCTCTAAAACAAAAGTCATTAAAGTCAGATAATTGGGGATGGCAATATTATACGTGTGTCTTAGAGTCAATCATGACTGGCGGTAATGACTTGAAACACTTCATCAGTGTTCATTATGAATACTCTTCAACATGCCCATGCTCACTTTCAATGTCTAAACAATATGAAAAAGCTTGGGAGCGTGGTGAGATAAAAGATGGCAATGGAATAGCAACTGCTCACTCTCAAAGATCTGGTGCTTTAACAAAGGTTGAGTTAACGAAACAAGCTGTAGCAGAAGGCTTTTTTATTGAAGACTTAGTGGATCTTTTAAGAATAGCTCTACCTACTGAGACACAAAGTTTAGTTAAAAGAGCTGATGAGCAAGCATTTGCAATCTTAAACGGGGCAAATCCGATGTTTGTAGAGCATGCTAGTAAAAGAGTATATAAAACTTTAAATGCTTCTAATATGATTGCTGACTGGGCCGTAAATATTGAGCATTGGGAATCACTACATAGCCATAATGCTGCTTCGATCATCTATAAAGGAATTGACGGTGGTTTAACTAGGGCCGATTAAAGTTCCAAACTTTATTCTCTGGATCTGTAATTGAGACAGACTTATCCTTAACACTAAAATTAAAATCCTGATCTTTGCTTTGATTTTTATACTTATAAAACCCTACTCTGGTAGATAACTCTTCAAATACTTCGTCTGATATTGATAAATCAAGAAACGGAATACTCATTGATGGTTTTTCTAGGTTGGTTGGAATAAATTGAAACTTTGTATCTTCAATAATCATTTCAACATTATCTCCAAGCATCTTATATTCAAAAGAATCAAATAGAGTTGAAAAAAGATCTAAGAATTGATTAATAGCATCAGTTGAAATGTATATAGTGTTAATCTTACTCACTATTAAATTTTAAGTGGGTAATTGATAAAAGACAAATTTAGAAAGAATCAAAGACTCTATCAATCCTAAAACCAACCTCACCTTCTTCAAATTCACCTATTTTAATATCATAATTGTCATATTCAGCAGGCTTACTACAAACTTCTCCATCAGTCTTAGTCATATAGTGCCCAGATCTTACAAATTTATTTTTCTTTGATCGTCTTTTTAATTGAGTATTGTCTATAAAGTTAAAATCTTCCGCTCCACTAACTAAAATACCTATAATCTTTCCATTCTTACCACTAAAGATGGGAGAACCAGAGTTACCTTCAAAAGTATCTAAATTTGTTACAAATGAATTTTTCTCAATAGAAGTAGGAACAATCATCCCGAGACCACTGTATTTAAGCGGAAGTCCCATGGGTGTGCCAATTGTATAAACTGGATGCTTATCTCTTTGTGACCATTTACTGATGGCCTTAAGAGGTGCTCTGTTTTTTACTTTTTTGGACAGTTTAATGATAGCGAAGTCCTTAGATACATTTTTGCTAGGACTTCCCAATATATCATCTGCAGGATCAATATAACCCGAATATTGGATTTTACTACAAGTATAAATGTTTTTAGGGTCAACAAAAACTTCTGATTGATAATTATGTTCAGCTGTATAATCAAAAACGAAAACGAACTTTTTACAAAAATTCTCCTCAGTTACACAATGTCCAGCAGTCATTAATAAATCTGATGCTACCAAAAAGGTTGTACATTCTGAAGCCATAGGTTGAGCATAAAACTTAACACCCTTACACATTTTAATAGAACTAGAAAACAAATCCATTCCAATGACATCTTCCAAAGCGTCCCAGTCATCTGAATCTAAAAACTCTAAATCTTTGTAAAGAGGAGCAACAATTTTATAATCATATCCTCCTCGAGTTTTTTTTATTGCATCAATAGAAATCATAGCAGCAATAGACTTGGCTTGCTTTCTGATCACGGAGGGAGATTGAAAGATCTCTAACCTATCATCTTTCCCATAAATAGCTGCACTGGCTTCAAATGTGAGGAAAAAAGCGATAAGTAGTAATTTCATGTATAATCCTTTGCAGCAGATTAAACGAAATTTAAGGGGCTTAGACAATTATCAAAGTCTAACAAAATCAATCAAGTTTCATTGAACTTAAAAGAGCTCTTAATAGATTTAAACACATTAGGATCATGCATTCTGAAGATTAGATCAATCTTATGCTTAGAGTTAGAAAGGGCCACTATAAGCTCTTTTAGCAAAATAGCCTGAATGATCTCAGTTTGAGTGATCAATACAGGATCAGACTTATCAAGGTCAAGAAACCTTAAAAATGACTTTCTTGATATTCCTATAACCCACGTATTTTCATGGAAGGTAGAAATTAGTCCACTTAATCTTTTCCATAGTTCAAAATTTTGCTGTCTTGTTTTAGAAAAACCAAAACACGGATCAAGGAGGTGGGGTGAACCATTAAAGAAACTCTTTAAACTGAGTTCACTGTTTGAATAGTCCATATGATCAAGAGTCTTGGACCTATCATCCACTAAATTATGGCAATGAATATATTTTAGTTTTGGGTACTTATTCATTAGCGCTTTAATATCATGAGTTTGACCTGAAACATCATTCCAAATTAATAACTCATCATTATAATATTTCTCAAAACAAGGTTTGCTGAGTAAATATTGAATAGTTTCAATCTTATAAGTATCTATGGAGATTTGAATTTTATTAGGTAATTGATCTAAGACTGGTAAAACGTTTTTATCAAACCTTGATATTTCTTCATTTATCGTTATAGCTTTATTCATTGGAGCACTTGATTCTGCACCTAAGTCTAAGATGTCTACGCCATTATCTATAAGATAGTTCGCATGTTTAAAAAAATTATTCGGATTATTAAAGTTACCACCATCAGAAAACGAATTGGGAGTTATGTTAATAACTCCCATTAATGAAATACTTATATTTTTATATTGAAACATTTATTAAGCGTGAGAGATCTTCCCACCTGATGGAAAAATTCCATCTTTTTCTTTTGCATCTTTCTTAGAACCAGATTTCTTATCATCTTTTTTCTTCGGCTTCTTTGTAATCAGTGGCGGGTCTCCTATATCTTCCCCATCAACAATTTTTTGAACTTGAATCGCATCCAAGGTTTCCCATTGGATTAGAGTCTCAGATAATTTTATTAATAAATCTTTATTGTCTTCTAAAATCTTTCTCGCATTATCATAACTCCCCTGAACAATTGCTGAGATCTCTTTATCAATTTTGATTGCCGTTTCTTCAGAGACTACATTTTCAAAATCGCTCTGCCCCATTGAAGCAAAAGGATTAGTTCTACTTTTCCCAAAACTAATTGGGCCAAGAGTCTTACTCATACCCCAATGACAAACCATACTATGAGCTAACTCAGTTGCTTTTTCTATATCATTAGAGGCCCCGGTCGTTATTTCACCAAACATAATTTCTTCAGCACACCTTCCCCCCATTAAGACAGCTATCTCATTTACGGCTTTTTCACTTGTGAGGCTGAGTCGCTTTTCATCTGGAAGTGTCTGAGTAACTCCTAGAGCTCCTCCACGTGGGATAATAGAAACCTTATGAAGTGGATTTGTATGAGGGAGTAAAACTCCTAAAAGAGCGTGACCCATTTCATGATAAGCTGTATTTTTCTTTTCTTCGTCTGAAATCACCATGGATCTTCTAGCAACTCCCATTAACACCTTATCTTTAGAATTTTCAAAAGAATTATTATCTAGTTTTTTCTTTCCATTTTTTGCGGCCAGTAGTGCTGCTTCATTAACAAGGTTCATTAGGTCAGCACCAGTAAAACCAGGAGTACCTTTTGCAATATTTTCAAGGTTCACATCTTCAGAAAGAGGCGTTTTTTGAGTATGAACTTCTAAAATTCCCAATCTTCCTAAAACGTCTGGTCTACCAACTGTTACTCTTCTATCAAATCTTCCTGGTCTTAAAAGAGCAGGATCTAGAACATCTATTCTATTTGTGGCTGCAATTAAAATGACACCTTCATTGGATTCAAAGCCGTCCATCTCGACAAGTAATTGATTTAGAGTTTGTTCACGTTCATCGTGGCCCCCACCGCCCATTCCTGAACCTCTTTTTCTACCAACGGCATCGATCTCATCAATAAAAACAATACAGGGTGAATGTTTTTTCCCTTGCTCAAATAAGTCTCTTACTCTACTTGCTCCTACCCCAACAAACATTTCTACAAAGTCTGAACCAGATATTGAGAAAAATGGAACTCCTGCTTCACCAGCGACGGCTCTTGCTAATAATGTTTTACCTGTTCCTGGAGGACCAATTAACAAAACCCCTTTTGGTATCTTTCCACCAAGGTTTGTGTATTTTCTTGGATCCTTAAGAAAATCTACAACTTCTTCAAGCTCTTCTTTAGCTTCGTTTACACCTGCAACATCTTCAAAAGTAACTTTGTGTGATGACTCGTTTAACATTTTAGCTTTTGATTTTCCAAAGCTCATCGCTTTTCCACCACCGGCTTGGATCTGTCTTATAAAGAACCAAAATAATCCTAAGAGAAGTAATAAGGGAAACCATTGAAGTAACATCGTTGTTAGAAAATTTGGTTTTTCTTCTTTTTTAAAGTCTGGAATAATATTATTTGTTTGAAGAATAGTTAACCAATGTTGATTATCTAAATTACCAGTTGTCTCAAACTCTTCACCATCTTTAAAACTTTGCTTATATTTACCTTTGATAATATCTGGTTTAATAAAAGTTACAGACTCAACTTGGCTTTGCTTTACTTGATTGATGAAAGCCGAGAACTCTAAACTTTTCTTAGGATCTTTTTTAGGATCAAACTCTCTAAAGGCAAGCATCATGACCAAAAATATAATGACCCATAATCCAAATGTTTTTGTGTTTTTGTTCATACTCTATCCTTTGATATACTTACTCTAAAGATAGTATCAACCTTTAGAATGTCTACCTTTAACAATACCATTTTTACTTAATATTGACTTCGACAGAGCTGATTTTGCCCATAATGATTACTGAAAAATGCTAAATTCTAGTTGTTTATTTAGGTACTTATGCTCTTTTTGCCATTTATTGCGAAAATGAAGAGATTCTACAAGTTTCTTACAGCTTGGCCGGACTGACAAAATTGGGTGATTAACTTGAGAGGCGAACTTAACATCCTCAACAAATATAAATTGTTCACTAAATCCAAGCCCTTTTCTACCACGAAGAAAGTGATCGAATTGATAAAAATTCATTTTTTTTTGCTCTATTTGGTTAGAGATGTGGAGTCTTTCAAGATTCGTGATCAATATGAAAGTATTAAAGATAAACGCCCTAACTCCCCCACTAAAGTTCATCGGTCCAGACTTTTGATTCTTTATTGCTTTCATAAGTTTTTCAACTTCTCGAGCTAACATTCCTCTCGGGTTAGTTGATAATTTCTGGATCGATTCGGTTACATCTTCTGTACTTATAGTTTCGAGATAATGAATATGATAATCACCAAAGTCAGAGAATCTGAATTTATGGCTTGATTTTAGTTGACTATGTAATTGTTTAGATCGACGAACAAAATGTTCTAAATATCTTGGGTAGCGAGATTTAATATTTGGAAGAATATTTTCTCTAAAATTATTTCTCTCAATCTGAAGATTTGTTGATGTTGAATCTGGGTGAGATTTAATTTTATTTCTTTGGGCATAATTTAAGATTTGTTTTTTACCTAAACACATTAATGGTCTTATCAAAAATTTATTTTTAATAGGAATACCTAGCGTTGAACGAAGACTTGAGCTCTTAAAACTTTGCATCATTGACCATTCAAAGGCGTCGTCAAGATGATGAGCGGTGACTATTAGAGCATTATATTTTTTTGAATATTTATGATAAATCTGGGCCCTTTCAACCCTAAAAACATGCTCACTCTTTTGAGTAGAGCTGATATGTTCAATGAAGCAATCAGGATAGAGAGTTTGAACACATTGAAGGTCTTTATCATGCTCATTCTCATTTCTAGTATGATGATTGATATGTAAGCTTCTGGGCTCATGTTGGAGGTATCCCCAATGATAGAGATGCTTAAAAATATGACCTAATACCTGTGAGTCTACTCCTGCACTCATAGCGAGAATAGTTCTTGAATCTTTATCTATTAGCCCGTGGGTAAGCATAAAGTTCCAAATATAGGCAATTTGATTCTTAAGTTTCATACAATTTATTCATAACATCATTGATGACAAATTGACATCTTGGGCCATGAGAATTACTGTCAAAAAACAAATTTTTGGTTATTTGGCTGGGTAGCTCAGTTGGTTAGAGCACCGGATTCATATCCCGGGGGTCGGCAGTTCAAATCTGCCTCCAGCTACCAAGAAAACCGATTAATTTCAGATACTTAGCTCTAGAAAATATGCCGACCGATAAGTTTTGGCGTTTTGCAGACAGTTAAGGTCAGTTTCTTTGACTGACGTAAATAGCTAGGCTCCAATAAT
>Ga0114952_1002563_pt1 | contig 13798 bp, 13 predicted proteins | sample SidtaG_2_FD_87303 | JGI IMG/M metagenome (GOLD analysis project Ga0114952, IMG submission 87303) | Marine algal microbial communities from Sidmouth, United Kingdom - Sidmouth_Asex2 metaG | ecosystem: Host-associated > Algae > Red algae > Unclassified | place: Sidmouth, United Kingdom | collected... | reverse complement strand
TATTCCCTGCAATACCACACCCAATCACAGCTACTCTTGCTTCTCTAACTCCTGCAACTCCGGCCATTAAAATTCCCTTACCACCATTATTGGCCTGCAGGTAGGCAGCTCCCACTTGAGTGGCCATTCGACCAGCAACTTCAGACATAGGTATTAGTAAAGGTAGAGAACCATCATCAAGTTGAATTGTTTCGTAGGCAATACAAGTTGATCCTGATTCCATTAATCCAACAGTTAAATCTCTATCAGCAGCTAAGTGAAGGTAAGTGTATAAGATATGGTGAGGCCTTAGTAGAGTAATTTCCACGGGTTGTGGTTCTTTTACCTTAATAATCATTTCGGCTTTTTCAAATACTTCTTCTAAAGTATTTAATTTTATACCACCTGCTTCTTCATACTCCTGGTCAGTAATCCCAATCCCAATCCCAAGTTTGGCTTGAAAGTAGACTTCATGACCATCCTGGACGAGTTGTTTGACTCCTCCTGGGACTAGTCCAGCTCGGTTTTCATTATTCTTGATTTCTTTAGGTATTCCAATTCTCATAGGAAAACAGTTTAATTTATCTTCTCTGATATTTCGATTAGAATTTAGCTTTACGTTAATTTTTTTTGTGAGGTTACCAAATATGGCTAGATTAGTAGGATTTATCGCTCTTTGTACTGTCTTTATGCATTGCACTCAAACATCAAGTCCCCCAATAGGGAGTGAGTCTAAAGCTGAGGTGAGTGAGACTTCAAAAAGTGATGAAGTAATATCAGAAACTAAAGGTGGGTTGGTTGAAGGCATTTATCAAATTGATGCTAAAAAATATAAGTTACCTAATGGGTTAACTCTGATTTTATCAAAAAATACCAAACTTCCTGTTTTTTCAGTTTATACATTTTATAAAGTTGGATCAAAACATGAAACGAAAGGAATGACTGGTGCTTCTCACTTTTTAGAGCACATGATGTTCAAAGGTGCCAAGAAATTTGCTCAAGGGAGATTTGATAAAGTTATTGAAAGTAATGGTGGGAGTTCAAACGCTTATACAAATTATGATGAGACTGTTTACTATGAAAGCTTACCGATCACTTCTTTAGAACTAATCTTAGATCTAGAATCAGATAGAATGCAAAATCTTTTATTAGAGCCCAAAGCATTTGAAAGTGAAAAACAAGTTGTTCTTGAAGAGAGAAAAATGCGTTATGAAAATTCTCCTCGTGGGCAACTCTATATTGGAATGATGAATAAAGTTTTTAAAGGTACCCCTTATGAGGTTCCCGTTATTGGAACGATTGAGGATATCAAAAGTGTTTCAAGAGATGCAGTTTTTAAATATTTTAAAGATTTTTATGCACCTAATAATGCCATCATGCTTGTTGTTGGAGATATTGATTACGATAAAACTTATGAAATGATTAAAAAATATTTTGGTCCTATTCCAGCATCAGAGGCCCTAGCTTCTTTAAAGGCCCAAAGAGAAGTTGGCTTTGAGAGTAAATTAAACAAGAACGAAACTGATCATTATCAAGGTAAATCTGAAAATCCAATGTTTACACTTGCCTTTCCTGGAGTCAAATATGGATCGAGAGACGGTTATGTAGGTGATATTTTATCAAGTGTTTTGGCAGGATCAAAAAGTTCTTTTTTAAATAAGAAATACGTGGAAGGAAAAGCTCCTATTTTAAACTCTATTTCAGCTTCAAATTATACTCTTGAAAATACGGGTGTGTTTTTTGTCATGGGTGAGATTGGAAAAAAGTATAATTTAGATACCTTAAAGACTGATTTATTAAAAGATTTTAAGAATTTTTGTAGTAACGAGATCAATGATAGAGAAATTCAAAAAGTTAAGAATAAATACTTAATTCATTTTTATGATGAATTGCAAACCAATGCTGGAGTTGCAAACTACTTAGGTACCCTAGAGTCTCACCTTGGTGATTTTACAAAGTACGTTGATGAGATAAAGACTTATCAATCTATCACGACAGCAGAAGTTAAAAAGGCATGTTCAGAATTTTTATTAAGTAAAAATCATTATTATATGTCAGTTTGGAAAAACAATTCTAAAAAACTAAATATTTAAGGATAAATTATGAAATATATATTAATTACAATTTTTTCAAGTCTCTTAATAGCTGGTCCACAAGCTGTTCAAAATTTTAATTGGAATGGCGTTGATGTTGTCTGGCTAGAAGAAGAAAAGTTCCCAACTTATTCTGTCTATATTTATTACTCTGATGGGGCATTGGCAGATGGAGCTCTACCAGGTGAGACCAACTCAATGTTTAAGTTATTAACTAATGGAACAAGTAAATTAACTCAAGGCCAACTTGCTGAGCAATTAGACTTTCTGGGTTCAGGGTTTGGATCTAATATCACTCACGAGTATACAACTCTTAGTTATCACGGCTTAGTAAAGGATGCTCCTGAAGTAACAGGGATCTTATGTGATGTCTTAACTGATGCCAGCTATCCAGAGAGTGAGTTAAATACTTTTAAGAAAAAAAGTATTAGTGGGTTGAATAATCTTGTCGCCAATCATGGAAATCTCGCTAATAGAATGTTTCGAAAAATAAGTTTAGGAAAAACTCCTTTCGGAAGTTTTGTTTCTGGTTCCAAAGAAAGTATTAAGAAATTATCGACTAAGGGATTAATAGCCAAGAGAAAGTATTTCAATGACAAAGTTTATAAGAAAATATTTATTAGTGGACCTAAAAAGACCTTAAGGATTGGGAGTATCTTTAAAGATAAATGTAATTGGAGTGGTGAAGCAAAATTTAAAAGAGCAAGTGAAGTTAAGCAAAGTGTAGCGCCAATAAAGCCAAGTAAGAAACCAACGTTATACTTTGCTGCAGTAAAAGGTGCTAATCAAGCTCAGATCAGAATGGGAAATGCTCTACCTATTGATTTATTTTCTCAAAATAAGTTTGACCTAACTAAACTGATGACGACGATATTAGGTGGATCTTTTACTTCAATGTTAATGCAGGAGTTAAGGGTCAAGAGAGGCTTAACTTATGGAGTCTACTCTTACGCGGCTCCTCAAGCAAAGTATGCAAGATCCGTATTGACAACATCAACTAAAAATAAAACTGTTGTTGAAGCGCTGAACTCTATAAAAACTACTTTAGATCAAATGACCGATTCGAAGTTTGATAAAACTAGATTTGAATCCACTAAAAAGTTTTTGAAAGGAAAGCATTTATTAAGATTTGAAAGTAATAGTAATTATATTTCAAACTTAATATTATTTGATCATATTCAAAAAAATTATAAAGATCTTTATAACTTTTCATCAATTTTAGATACTTTTAAATACAAAGATGTTGTTAATCAAGCTAAAGATGTCTTTGCTTGGAATAAGCAGATGGTTTTTATTCTTGGAGATTCCTCAGTACTACCTAAGATCAAAGCAATGGGTGAGTATGAAATTAAAGAGGTAAAAGTAGAAAATTATCTATAATTTTGACTGTGAATTACTTGGGTGGATCCCAACTTAGTTCTATGCTTTTTTCAGTTGTTGGGAAATTAGGACTGATTAAAACTTTAAATCCTCGTAGATAATCTCTACTTTCTTTAAAACAAACATCGCCTTGAGCTTCATAAGATGCTCGCTCAATTTGACGAGGATCACGTCGTACGTCATGCTCTGATCTACCAGTTGAAATTAATCCACTACCAGACATTCTTTGAGGATTTCTTGGATCGCCTTTATAAATAATGTTCCAACTTTTAGAGCTCATCGCCAAAGATGTATTAGTTCTTAGTTTAAATTTAAAACAATTAAGCTTTGAAAAATTATTCTCTGTATTTTTTGGGTTTTTAGCTACTATATAAGAACTTGTCATAGGAATAATACTCACAGTACTCATATAAGGAGAGTGATAAAAAGTACCTTTACGAGTTAGTTCTTTTTCAATCTCTATTAGAGGTTGTTCTAATTTAGAGTTAAAGTATTTGGCGTCTATAGCTCCACTTCTCTTATTGAGAAATGGGGATGCACAAGATGAGATTAGTAAAAGTAGGAACAAAATGTTGTTTTTCATACGATGGATACTAAAGGATCACTTTTATTGTTGCAAGGGTTAAATTATTCATGATGTACTTTAGCTAAAAGCACTAAATCTTATAAGGAGTGCTCTCTAAGTGGAGAAGCTATTACCTATAATTTAGTTAATCAAATCACTAAACTTTTCCAACATTTACTCGATAAGTATTAAGAAGAAGCATCTAAATAATTAAGATACTTTTTGGAATACTTATGAGTAAACATATCGTCATTCATGAACCAGGTGAAGAACTTGGGGAATACATAAAAGATTATGCATCTGTCTCTTCAGAGGTTTTAGCCTATCAATGTGAGATTGGAGAGGTTGGAAGACTTGCCGTTACTGACAAAGTAAAAGCTAGCTCCGTTATTGTATGTGTTAGATCTGATGATCACCTTTATGACCTTCATGCTATTAAAGAGAAGTTTCCATTATTGAAGATTACTCTAGTAGCAAAAAAAATAAGTGAAGAACTGGTAAAAAAACTTCAATATGAAGAGGAAGTAATAGATCTTTTCTTTAAAGCTCCTTTTGATTTTATGCAATATGAGTTTATGGTTACTGCCTTATTATCTGAAGAGACAAAACTCTATACTGAGACTGCAATGGAATTGCCGTTGACTCCAGAGGCCCATGAGAAAAGTATTGAGTTAGATTCACCAACTGAAACTGTATCTTTAGAAGAAGTTAAATCAGATAAGAAGAGAAAAAATTCAAAAGATAGAAAGGCTAAAAAGTCTCCCAAGGTCAAGAAGAAGGGAATTGTAACTAAACTTAGGGAAACTAAAGATACATTCGTTAGAAGTCTAGAAGATTTTGTAAATGAAACTGATGATGATGAATTAGTTTTAGATAATGGCAATGAGAGTACTTTTGAAGTTGAGCAAGTTGAGTCAACAAAAGATGAGCTTTTATTATTAGATGCTGGATTAGACTTTGAAGATGATTCTATTGCTGCAACTAAACTATCCAAAGAAAAGTTGAAAGTAGAAGAAACTGAAATTGACTCTGGTCTGTTCTGTGATGATATCTCTAGTGATATTAAAGAATTAGTGCAATACAAGGATGATAAGTTCTTAAAAATTATTCATCGTAATGAAGCTTTAGAGGAAGAAAATCAGTATCTACAATCAAAAGCTTTTAAATTAGAAGAGCGTGAAAAGAGTGCTCAATCAAGCTTGGAACAAAAAAATATTGATTTTGATCAATTAAAAATTAAAGCTTCCATTCTTGAGAAGAGATCAGATAAGCAGACTAATAAGCTTGTAGAGAAAATCGAATACCTTGAAGAGAAATCAAGGATTTTAAAAGATCAAATTGATGATTTAAAGTTAAAAAATAAGGATCTGAGCAAGAAAAATGTTTTTGATCACAAGAGAGTAAAGCTCAAAGAAGATGCACTTAAAGAGAAGATTGAGTTAATCAAAGATGATGTTGCCTCTCAAATTCAAAATAGAGAGAGAAGGATCGTTAATCTTAAGAGAAAGATTGATTTATTAGAGTTTGATCTTAAAGATAGTGTTGCCCGTGAAAAGACCTACTTAGAAAAGATTTCAGTTCTTGAAGAGAAGTTGTATTCACTCAAGAAGGCCATTGGTGCATCACTTGATGATCTAGAGTACGATGAATTAGAGAAATTAAAAAAAGCGATGTAGTTTAAGATAGCTTTTGTATAGTCAGAATAAAATCAAACATTTTAGTTTTAAAAATTGTCTTTCAATATTTAAAAGACCTAAACACCCAGGCTTCTGAGGTGATTTATTCTATCTGTTGCAGGTGGATGAGAATGATAAATTTTCGAATAGAGGGGATCTGGCGTTAATGTATTTGCATTTTCTTTATATAAGTTCACCAGAGCAGTAATGAGATCTTCTGCATTAGAATTATTAGCGGCAAAGGCATCGGCCTCGTATTCATGCTTCCTAGACATTATTGAGAACATTGGTGTCATAAAGAAAGTATAAAGAGGTGATACTAACATGAATAAAAGTATCGCCATATAAGGTGATTGATTTGTTATAAAGTGAGCATTGAAAAATTCCAGTGAGTTATAACAATACCCTAAGATAAAAAATCCAACCAATGAGCTTAAAGATGAAACGATAAGCATTTTTACAATATGCTTATGTTTGAAATGACCCAATTCATGAGCAAGTACAGCTTCAACTTCATTAGTACTTAGAGAATTTAAAATTGTATCAAAAAAGACAATTCTTTTCGTTTTACCAAAACCAGTGAAGTAAGCATTTCCATGTGAACTTCTTTTGGAAGCGTCCATCACAAATAATCCACTATGAGCAAATCCAGTTTTTTGAAGTAGCTTTTCAATTGTTGATTTAAGGTCAGAGTTTTCAAGAGGAGAGAACTTATTAAAAATGGGAGCAATAAATGTAGGATAGATCATGATCATAAGGAACTGAAAACCCATCATAAATATCCACGCATAAAGCCACCAAAGCGATCCAAGTTTATCTACGATATTTAATAATGCATATAGAAATGGTATTCCTATTAAAGCAGATAAGAAAAGTTGTTTCGCAAAGTCTGTGACAAATATTGATGGAGTGGTTTTATTAAAACCAAATTTTTCTTCAAGTACAAAAGTTGAATAAATTTTTTGTGGGATACCTATTAATAAATTGATTGCAAAAAAGGCACCAAACATTGCTAAGCCTCTAGTGATATCTGTTTCAAAACTTGATCTTATCCAAAGGTCTAACTTATCTAGCATACCTAGGGGAAGCCAAACGATAAAAGCGACTAAGCCTATAAACATTGTGATGTTAGAAAAAGAAGATTTTGCTATTGTATATTTAGCTGCTTTTTGATGCTCCTGGAGAGTAATGCTATTTTTAAAGTCTTCTGGTACTTCTGACATATGGGCCTTAACATGAGCGACTTGTCTATAACTTAAGTAATATTCAAAAATAGTTTTAAGGGTAAGTAAGACAAAGAATAGAAAAGTAAAAATTTTAATAATGTTCATCAGTTCTCCATAGCAAATTGCTATTTTATTTTATAAAATCCTCTTATGATCGTCGAACAAATAGATGTTGGAAATAGACTTAAAAATTTTACTTATGTAATTTCTCAGGGGCCTGATGCGTGGGTTATTGATCCATATGATGCGTTGCAAGTGGTGGATTACCTTGATACCAATAATCTTCGTTTAAAAATGGTCATTAATACTCATGATCACTTTGATCACGTCAAAGGAAATGATCAGTTGGTAAAAACTACAAATTGTGAACTCTATGATTATCTAAATCCTGCTGATATTCACATCGACTCTGGCTTAGTGCTTAAACCTATGCTGACTCCAGGACATACGATGGATCATGTGGCTTATCGACTTCAAAGAAATGGTGAAGATAAAGCCTTCTTTTCTGGTGATTTATTGTTTCATCTCTCGGTTGGAAATTGTAAAAATGGTGGAGAGGTTGGGGTGCTTTTTGATTCTATTGAAAAAGTAAAAAGTGAAATTAGTCCTAAAGCAATTTTTTATCCTGGTCACAATTACTTAAATGCAAATCATCTTTTTACGGAATCAATTTATGAGCAGACTCTTGAGTTAAGTGAACATGTAAGATTTGAAGATGAACTTAAGTACTCAATTTTTCTCAATACTCATGATTTGGAGATTAGGGAAAAGATAAGCTCATTAAAAAAAATAAACTTTAAAAGCTCTAAAGAGTTTTTTATCTATTTAAGATCACAACGAGATATCTTTTAGGAGGATTTTTTGAAACAACCAGAAGTTGGCAAGCTTGCCCCAAAATTCACTTTGAAAAACCAGAAAGGTAAAAGCATTGCTTTGAAAGATTTTGCAGGTAAGAAAAATGTAGTTGTTTATTTTTACCCTAAAGCGATGACTCCTGGTTGCACAGTACAGGCATGTGCCATCAGAGATTCAAAGAAAAAGTTTTCTGCACTTAAAACTGTAGTACTTGGAATTAGTCCTGATGAAGTAGATAGATTAGAAAAGTTTGAAACTAAACAAGATCTTAACTTTGATCTGTTATCTGATCCTGAACATAAAATCGCAGATAAGTATGGAGTTTGGGGGGAGAAGAAATTTATGGGTAAGGTTTATGATGGGATTCATAGAATGACTTTTATTATTGGTAAAGATGGAAAAATAAAGCATGTGATGAAAAAAGTTAAGACCAAAACTCATGATCAAGATGTGATGGATTTTATTAAAGAAAACCTTTAACTTTCAAGCCAATCAATCGTAAATCTTTCAGATAATTTATTTAAAATACTGATAACTGCTTCATTGTATTCAGGTGTATGATTGAGCTCTATATCTCTATAAGGCATACCAGCTGAGTCTTCTTTAGTGGAGTAAAACGCAATGCCTTCACTCGCTTCAAAGGTAAAGTATAGAAAGCTCGAATGCTCTTTTAAAACGCGAATAGTTGTTGTCATTAGAGCGTTTTGCTCAGTTTCTTTGGTTGTCATAAATTGACTTCTCTCCTACATCTCATACAATTAAATAGAGGCAATTAAATATGTCTTTATAGGAGTCATGGAGGACTAAATCAAGTGAATAAGATACTTCTATTATCAATCTTATTAATTTTTAATGTATTTGCTCAGGATGACTTTCCGGATGATTTTGATATTCCTGATGAGCAGAATCTACAAGACTTTCAAGGAACTGATATTCAAACAAATTTTGATACTGGTCCACAAGAAGATCAATTATTACAACTTGCCTCAAAACTTTCATACAAGTTAACAGATTCAGAATGGGAGAGGATAAAGTCTAATGTAAATGTAACTTCTACTTATACTGTTCAACCAGGAGATTGGTTGTTTAAAATCTCCCAACAATTATTTGGGACAGGTCATTATTATCCAAAGATTTGGGCCTTAAATCCCATTATTAAAAATCCACATCAGATTGAACCTGGCATGGTTTTAGTTTTTGATTCTAGTGCTAATGGTGCAACTCTTAGTATGGGTAATGGAAGTGGTGTACCTGCTGCACCAGTGATCACAGATGGTGCTTCGACTGCTTCTTGGCAACAAGAAAAACAATCTTTACTAGCGCAAGGGGTTCAAGTTGATTACGCATCTCCAGAGATGCAAGAAATGGTTGAAGGTTCTTATGATCAAGGCAACCGTTCCTATCAAGGTTATCAACCCCCAGATTATTCGGACATGCTACCAAAGACTAAGCAAGAAGTTAGAGATGGTGGGATATCAGAGGTGCCTATCACTGGAGGATTTAAGCAAGGTTATTCTATAAATACTTTTGTGGCAGATAATGAAGTTCAAGAATTAGGTATAGTGACTGATGCAATTAGTGAGTCTAAATATCTATCAAACCTTGATAATATTTTTGTTCAATTTGAAAGTGGTACTCAGCAAAAAGGAGATACGTTTTCTTTATATAGAACATTAAAAAAGTTAAGAGGTGAGCGTGGTGATAGATCGGGTTATAAAACGATTATCCTTGCCCATATTAAACTGATTAAAAGAATTGAAGATAAATGGTTAGCCAGAGTTTATAATGTTACCCATAGTGTAGAGCGTGGAGATAAGATCACCCAATATACCCCAAAGATTAAAAGAATTAGAAAAATTTATACAAACCAAAAAATAGAATCTTTTGTAATAGGTACTTATAATGATCTAAGAAGTCATCTAACACTGGGAGATATTATCTATCTTGATAGAGGAAGGCGTGATGGAGTGAAGATTGGATATACCTTTGGTGTGTTTGATAATAGAGACTTAAATACTAAAAAAGAAATTACTGATTCTCCGGCTTATCTTAAGGGACAAGCGACAGTTATTGGTTTAACAGATGGGTTTAGTACTGCCTTAGTGACTAGAGGATCTTTTCCGATTTCATTATATGATAAGGCCTTTACTCTGTCGGAAAAATATAGATCTGATAGAGATAACTTCACTTCCAATAGAGAAGTTTACCCTGATGATGAAGAGTTTGAGCAAGGCCTTGATGATACAAATAATGATGATAATTTTGATTCAGCTCTAGAAGGTGACTTTGATCAAGAAAGACAAGATTTTGATCTTCAAGACCAAGAGGTAGATGATGATGGAGTTGATTTTGAAGGACTTGAAGCTGAACTAGGCGATATTGATGATTTAGCTAACGGTGGAGGTGAAACTCCTGTTGATATTGATGGGGCCGTAGATTCAGAGTTTAATGAAGGTGCAATTGATGAAAACTTTGAAAGAGAGGCTCCTTTAGATGATGACCAGTTTAATGGTGGTATCAACAGTGTTGACCAAGAAATAATCACTGAGGATCTTGAGCAAATTGAAAATCAAGAAGGTAAGAAGTACTTAGATGAAAATATCAATGAGCAAGAAAATCCATATGGTCTTACGGAGAGTGATCTTGAAGAAGTAGATGAGCTCTTAAACTTTGATTCTATAGAAGAATAATATGCTAAAATTAATACTCAAAGGTTTTTTGATGGGAGCGGCTGATCTCGTCCCCGGAATTTCTGGTGGAACAGTTGCCTTAATTACTGGAATTTACTCAGAACTTGTTACAACGATAGGTTCAATCTCAATCAAAGATTTAATAAATTTAAGATTCAAAAATTTTTTTGATTCTTTGAATCCAACTTTTTTATTTCCGCTTGGGTTTGGGGTTTTATTTGGAATTGGTTCTTTAAGTAGAGCAATGAAGTTTTTTTTAAATGAGTACCCACTTTATACTTGGGGCGTCTTTTTTGTTCTTGTTTTAACCAGTACAATAATGTTTTTAATCAAACGTAATTGGCTAAAGATTGAAAATTTTTATCTTATTTTTTCAGGAATTGTATTAGGATTACTTATTACTCATTTAAATTTCTTATTTCCTAAGAACTATTTTTTTACATTTATATCAGGTTTTGTGGGATCAATTGCTATGATCCTTCCAGGAATTAGTGGCTCTTTTATCCTAGTAATTATTGGCTATTATCATGTGATACTAGATGCTCTTCATTCGATCACAAGTGTGGAGGGATTGACTACAATCTGTCTCTTTGGTTTTGGATTTGTTGTAGGTATTCTCACTTTTTCTAGGTTTTTGAAGGCCCTTCTCAAGGTCAAGGAAAAGGAAGTACTCTTGATATTTTTAGGGCTTGTATTAGGTGCTTGCAGGGTTTTATGGCCATTTGGTGGTGTAAGGTCAGCTTCATTTATACCTGATTTCAGTAATAATCATCATATGATGGTGATTTTTGTGATGATTTTTTTGCTAATAAGTATTATAGTTTTGAATAAATTTATCTCTAAAGTAGATTTAAGTAAAAGTTGAAATTGCGGTGTTAGCTCAGCTGGATAGAGTAGTTGGCTTCGAAGCTTTTGGTCGCGAGGGTAACATATAGAAATAATTAAGGTTTTTAAGGGATGGAAAAGACTGACAGTAAAATTGACACTAAAAAAAATAAAAGCGGCGTTAGCTCAGCTGGATAGAGTAGTTGGCTTCGAACCAATTGGTCGGGAGTTCGAATCTCTCACGCCGCGCCAAATTTAATATAAAGGGTCTTTTGAAGACCCTTTTTTTATTTCTGCTTTATTTTTAAATTGTTCCAGTTCAGTTTCAAGAATAAAAATTTTTCTTTTTAATGAAGAGATTTCATCATTTAAGCCTATTACAATATTGTCAAAACCTGCACTGTAATGTTCTTTATTAACTCTCTCTCCATGACCTAAGTTTCTACTTCTCTCACTATCACTGATCTTATTTACATGTCTATCAAATTCATTTTTAAATCGTCTTAAATCGTGAAGACAGTTTTTATTAATTCCTTCGTAATCAAGTCCAGCACTTTTTAAGAGCGACGCCCAAGATCTTTTTATGCTATTTGGTCGGCACCATAAAGGCTTAGTTTTGGAATAGTTCTTTCTGAGATCCTTACTCGTAAATACAAAGTTTGCTGAATACGGAGTGTTATCTTTAGGAATATATCCTACTGACTCTCTTTGCGGAATAGAATCTAGGATTTCAATTGCTCTTTTGGTAAGTAAAACTTCTCTGGACTTTCCATGTTTAGGCCTAAATCCCATACCATAAGGTGATGGACATAAAGGCTTTTCTTGGATTCTCCATACCTTGTTTTTAAAGTCAATATCTGTCCATTCCAAACATAAGGCTTCTAAGTACCTTGCACCAGTCTCAAGAATTAATTCAAAAAATTCTTTAATAGGAAAGCCTTCTCTGTGTTTATAAGGGGCATTTAAAATTGAGACGATTTCATCAATTTTATAACTTTTCGATCTTGTCTTTCGTGATTGAGATATTTTGATAGATTCTACTTCTTTAGCTGGATTAGCAGGGATTTTTTTATTTTTGTGCAACCTGCTAAAAAGAGTTTTTAAAGTTTTGAAATAACTCCTAGCTGTTGCTGGAGAAATACCTACTTTTTTTAATTTTCTATCAAAAGCATATTCTTCTTCCTTTGACTTTGCCATTTTCTTTAAAGAGTTAAAATGAGCTTCAGCTTCAATTCTTTTCTTCTTTTCTGAAAGTAGAAAATCTTTATAAAGAATAATGTGTTGTTCTAAAATCTCAGAAAAGCTTTTTAGATTTAACTCTTCTTCAAAGAACTTACCAGCAAGTCTAAGATGTAACTTTTCAACTCTAATAGTTCTTCTGTTCTTCTCAGTATCAGCTAAATTGTGAAAAATTTCTACTGCTTCAGAAAAAGAAATGGGAAGAAACCTATTTTTCTTTAATATCCGATTGTATTCTCTTTTTGTAACTAATCCTTTTGCAAGCTCTTCTCTTTTTTTGTTTGCCAGTTTCTTTACAACTGAATCCATTTTCTCAGTATAAGTGCTAGCCAAAGTTAGGCTTGTAGAGACTCGTCCATCTTTTGCAGGAAGGTGATACTCAAAAATCCATCTATTCCTATCTTTTCTAAAAAAATGTCTTAAATTTGATTTATAATCAAGTGGTATATCTATTTGATGCATGTAAACTCCTTAATTGAAAAAATCATTCAAACTCTCGCTTCTTAAAGCAGAGAAAAGTTTGTCACAATCTTTACGGTGAAATAAAAGTCCATGGCGACCAGCTTTTGCGTAAGGAAGTTTCTTAGAACGAAGAGCATAATTTCTGATTGTATTTTTTCCTTTACCACAGGGGTCTGGAAGTCGAAACAATCTAGCAACATCCTCTTCGTTAAGATATTCTCCCCACAAAAGAAGACATACCCCTTCAAGACGATTGAAAATATTTTCTACTAAGGAAGGTACCGAAGTACCTCCTTTAGTTTCATTCTTTTCATTCAATTTATTTTCTATATCTAAGTTGTCAAAGAGCTCTGATGAATTATTAGATTCATCTTTTTTATCTCTAATAAGAGATAATTTATTATTTTTTATCATACTAGATCCTTATGTTTTAATACAGACTAAAATTGTTGATTATTTTAAAACCGATGCAACTTTATTGACTCTAAACTCTCGTGAGAGCTTCTCAGATCCTTCAGAATCAACCCAAGTTCTTACTAGAGCTTTTCCTCGCAAAAAGAGTTGATCCCCCTTGTTGATCTCTGAATCGATTATCTCTGCTAGGTCAGAAAACGCTACTACACTGATCCAATCTGGATCATTTTTCTTGCCATTATCGACTGCGAATCTAAATTTACAGATTGCGAGTTTTTCATCTTTTACATATTTAAGCTCTGGTCTTGTTCCGACTCTACCTAAATGAGTTTCAAGCATCTCATTGTCAATTTTGTTAATTTTCTTTGTTTGTGAGTTCATATTATTTTATCCT
>Ga0114952_1002554_pt1 | contig 13828 bp, 12 predicted proteins | sample SidtaG_2_FD_87303 | JGI IMG/M metagenome (GOLD analysis project Ga0114952, IMG submission 87303) | Marine algal microbial communities from Sidmouth, United Kingdom - Sidmouth_Asex2 metaG | ecosystem: Host-associated > Algae > Red algae > Unclassified | place: Sidmouth, United Kingdom | collected... | reverse complement strand
CTTCAGGGACAGAGCGGTCTCGCGCTCGCCGACCCCGTGGCGATGGCCGTCGCGCTCGACGACACCATCGCCGTCGAGCGCGCGCGCTGCTTCGTGGACATCGCGACAGCCGAGGAGACGACACGCGGCATGACGGTGGTCGACCGTCTCGGCGTCACCGACCGAGAGCCGAACGCCGAGGTCTGCTTCCGGATCGATGTCGAGCGCTGGAAGGCGCTGCTCGGTGAGGCGCTACGATGAGAGGGTGTCCGCGCATCCCGTAGGCGGGCCCGCGAGTGGATCACCGAAGCGGGTCGGAGGCGGTCGGTCCGAGAACGCCTATCCGTCGCGACGGTTGTCGGCGTCGTACCAAGTCCGACAGAGGGTCTTGGAGTAGAGCGCGCCGGGGAGGAGCACGAGCGCCGTCTGACGGGCGAGCTGGGCGGGGGTGTACCAGTCGATCTTCCTGACCGACGTGACGACCGGATCCTCGTCTAGGACCTCGAAGGCGAGCCCGCGTCGCCGCCCCCAGCGTTTGAGCGCCCGAGAGAGGAAGATCTCCTCTCCGGCGTAGACCTTCTCGCTGAATCCGCCGATGGCCTCGAAGGCGTCGCGTCGGCAGTAGACGAAACAACCGGCGGCGAGCTTCAATGTCGTGCCGATCCGATTCCAGAGATCGAGCCCTCGCCGCGCCCCGCCGCTCACCGGCCGATCCGACGCGATCGTCGAGCCGCCACCGACGGTGCGCCCCCCGGCGAGGCGGTCCAGAGCCGTCTGCAGGAGCCGCGCACTGCACCAGGAGTCCGCGTCGACGAACACGAACGCGTCCCCGCCGGCGACCCCCGCCCCGGCGTTGCGCGCTCGAGCGATCCGGTTGATCGGTTCGAAGACCACGCGGGCACCGCCCTCGCGCGCGATCTCCGCCGTCGCGTCGGTCGAGTTGTTGTCGACGACGACGAGCTCGCCGACATGACCGCTCACGCCGTCCATCGCCTCCCGGAGCCGCTCGAGCGACTCGCCGATGAAGGCCGCCTCGTTCCAGGCGGGGACGACGATGGAATAGCGCATGGGGGCCTACGAGAGCGTGGGGGCGACGGAGCGTGGCAAGTCCGAGTCAGATGACTCCGATACGTTGCCCGTCGCCGCTCGGCCCTCGATCGGCGAGAGAAGCCCGGCCGGCGAGCGCGCCCCGTCGGCCGGGGCCGACCGCCAGATACGCGCGCCGTAGGGTCATAGCGCCCCGGCGGCAGCCTCCATCGGGTCCGTCAGCCCCCCGCGACGTGCCCGGCGGCCTTCGCGGCGATCGATTCGCCGTCCCTCCTCGAGCGCCTGGCGCACGGAAAAGGCCGCGCGCCGCGAGGCCAACGCGATCGCCGCGTGCAGATCCTCGCGCACCTCGCGGATCGTGATCATTCGTCCGTTTCGAAGCCGCAGGCGCACCTTGACCGACATGTCCTGCCCGCCCTTGGGTCCGTTGAGGTCCTCGAGGAAGACATCGGCGTGCACGAGCGCCTCCGGGTGGCGGCGGTGGATGACGCTCAGACACTTGCGCGCGAACTCTCGCAGCGGACGCGTCGGCTCCATTCCAGTGGCCATGATTCTCGTGCGCATCGCTCTTCCTCTCTCGACTCCTCGGGTAGGGGTCCGATAGTCGTCGATCGGACGACCCTCGACCAGTCCGTTGTTCCGAGGGTGAAGTTCGAGGATTCCGTCGTCGGTCACCTCGCGGACCACTCCCGCCCTCTCTCGCGGAGGAGCGCTCGCGCGGGGTCTCAGAGCGCCGCCCTGACCCTCTCGGCGATTTCCGGCGGTACCCACTCGGTCCAGATGTCCTCGTGATTCTCGAGAAAGTGAATCGCCGCCTCCTCGCCGGACGCCTGGTTGTCCGCCATCCACGCGAGCAGCTCGTTGAGCGTGGCGTTGCGCCATTGGCGCTTACCGACATAGCCCATCGCGATCCCCGCCCTCTCGGCGAACTCCTCGGTCACGACGCTGAACGCTTCGCGCTTCGCCCAGCCGTTCGGCTTGGGGTCGGCGCAGTCGAGCACGGCCGTGCAAGTTTCCCACTCCTTCTCGTCGTGCTCGCCCATGTCGAGCTTGACCATCTCGTAGCGACCGAGCGTCACCGCCGGCGCCCAGTAGTAGCCGAGCCACGGCCCCCGGCGCTCGTAGGCCTTGGCGATCGAGCCGTCGAGGCCCGCCGACGACTCCGTGTCGATGAGCTCGAAACCCTTCTCCTCTCCCCGGTAGGCTCGGAACAGGTTGTCGGTGGAGATTCGGCAGCTCCAGCTCGACGGACAATTGAACACCGCCCCCACGTTCGGATCGTCCGGCGCCGGGAAGAGCTCGGGGTGCTCGAACGCGTCCGCCGGCGTCTTGATCTCGGGGTGCGCCTCGGCGAAGTACTTGGGCACCCACCAACCCTCCTCGCCGCCGTCGGCCAAGACCTCCGCGGCGATGATCAGCTCGCCTCTGGCGACGGCCGCGTCGAGCGGCTCGCGCACGGCGCCGACCCAGAGCTCGGGGGCGAGATCGGGCTCGGCCTCGCGGCTCATCGAGGTGAAGGTCGGCACCGTGTCGCCGACCACGAGCTCGGTGTCGCAGCCGTAGCCCTCCGCGAGAATCAGGTTGTCGATCTCGGCGATGACCTCGGCGGAGGCCCAGTTCATGCGCGCGATGGATATCTCGCCGCATTCCTCGTCCCGCGCGTGCGTGCCGGAGGCGACCAAAGCGACCCCGGCGAGTGCTCCGGCGATGCGACGCGTGTTCTTCATCGGGGATCTCGGAACGGGGGAGGGCGATCGCGCGGCACGCCGAGCGGCTCGCCGCCGACCGCTACCGCATCCGCCGAACGGATCAGCCACCAAGCGAACCGTTTCCACCAGGTAACTCTCACTCAGGAGCGAATATCGCGTCAAGGACGCGATCTGTCCGCAGCCCGCCCCGATCCCTGCCCAGCGCGCCCAGATCCCTGCCCAGCGGCCAGCCGCCTCGCGAGCCGCGATGCCTGGTTTCCGAGCTCATCGGAGTCGGAGGCGGCCGACGCCCGAGCGCCATCGCCCCGCTCGTCTCCTCACCCTCACGCCTACGAAGGGCGCACCGAGTCAGGTCTCCCGGTCCGCCCCGGACCCGGGGCCACGCGCTCGGCCTCGGGCTCGGACCGCCCGCTCAGTACCGATAGTGCTCGGGCTTGTAGGGGCCCTGCACGTCGAGTCCGAGGTAGTCCCCCTGCTCCCCCGTCAGCGAGGTCAGCCGTGCCCCGATCTTGTTCAGGTGCAGCCGCGCGACCTTCTCGTCGAGCGCCTTCGGCAGCACGTGCACGTCGACCGAATACCGATCGGCTCGCTCCCACAGCTCGATCTGGGCGAGCACCTGGTTGGTGAACGAGGCGGACATGACGAAGCTGGGGTGACCGGTACCGCAGCCGAGGTTGACCAGTCGCCCTTCGGCGAGGAGCGTGATTCGCTTGCCGTCCGGGAAGACCACTTGATCGACCTGCGGCTTGACGTTCTCCCAGGTGTACTGACGCAGTCCGGCGACATCGATCTCGTTGTCGAAGTGCCCGATGTTGCAGAGGATCGCCTCGTTCTTCATCGCCTTGACGTGGTCGTGGGTGACGACGTTGACGTTGCCGGTGGCGGTAACGACGATGTCCACCTGGTCGGCGACCTCGTCCATGCGTACGACGCGAAAACCTTCCATCGCCGCCTGCAGCGCGTTGATCGGATCGATCTCGGTGACCCAAACGGTCGCCCCCATGCCGCGGAACGCCTGTGCACAGCCCTTGCCCACGTCCCCGTAGCCGAGCACGATGCAGACCTTGCCGGCGACCATGACGTCGGTGGCGCGCTTGATCCCGTCGAGAAGCGACTCGCGGCAGCCGTAGAGGTTGTCGAACTTGCTCTTGGTGACCGAATCGTTGACGTTGATCGCCGGCACTTTCAGCGTGCCCTTCTTGGCCATCTCGACGAGACGGTGGACACCGGTCGTGGTCTCCTCGGAGAGCCCCTTGACGCCCTCGAGCAGCTCCGGGTATTCCTCGTGCATCATGACGGTGAGATCCCCCCCGTCATCGAGGATCAGGTTCGGCACCCAGCCGTCCGGACCCTTGATCGTCTGGTGGATACACCAGTCGAACTCCTCCTCGGTCTCGCCCTTCCAGGCGAACACGGGAACGCCCGCGGCGGCGACCGCCGCGGCCGCGTGGTCCTGCGTCGAGAAGATGTTGCACGACGACCAGCGCACCTCGGCGCCGAGCTCGACCAGGGTCTCGATCAGCACCGCGGTCTGGATGGTCATGTGCAGACAGCCGGCGATGCGTGCGCCCTTCAACGGCGCCTTGCCCGCGTACTCCTCGCGGAGGGCCATCAGGCCCGGCATCTCGTGCTCGGCCATGCGAATCTCCATGCGGCCGTAATCGGCCTGGGAGATATCGGCGACCTTGTAGTCACCGCTCGTGACGTTCTCTGCTGCTGCGCTCATGCTTCGTGGGGATTCCGGTTGGCTGGTTGTCGGGGTGCGCGTTCGATCAGGCGGTTCCGGCGGCTTGACGCAGCGCGTCTGCCCGATCGGTGCGTTCCCAGGTGAAGTCGTCGTGCTCGCGGCCGAAGTGGCCGTAGGCGGCGGTTTGGCGGTAGATCGGCCGGATCAAGTCGAGCATCGTCACGATGCCGTAGGGGCGCAGATCGAAGACCTCGCGCACGATCGACTCGATACGGCGATCGTCCACGCTGCCGGTGCCGAAGGTCTCGACGCTGATCGACGTGGGTTCGGCGACGCCGATCGCGTAGCTGACCTGGATCTCGCACTTGTCGGCGAGCCCGGCGGCGACGATGTTCTTGGCCACGTAGCGCCCGGCGTAGGCGGCGGAACGGTCGACCTTCGAAGGGTCCTTCCCGGAGAAGGCCCCGCCCCCGTGGCGCGCCATGCCGCCGTAGGTATCGACGATGATCTTCCTGCCGGTCAGACCGCAGTCGCCGACCGGGCCGCCGATGACGAAGTTGCCGGTGGGGTTGATGTGGATCTTGTCCGTCGGGCACTCGGCGAGCCAGCTCGCCGGCAGTACCGGCTTGAGGATGTTCTCCATCACCGCCTCGCGAAGGTCGCTCAGGGTGACGTCCGGATCGTGCTGGGTGGAGAGCACGACCGCGTCGAGCCCCACGGGTTTGCCGTCGCGGTAGCGTAGCGTGACCTGGCTCTTCGCATCGGGACGCAGCCAGGGCAGAGTGCCCGAGCGGCGCATGCGCGACTGCTGCTCGACCAGCCGGTGCGAGTAGGTGATCGGTGCGGGCATCAGCACATCGGTCTCGTTCGTCGCGTAGCCGAACATCAGGCCCTGGTCTCCGGCTCCTTGATCCTCCGCCGACGCGCGGTCGACCCCTTGGGCGATGTCCGGCGACTGCTTGCCGATACCGTTCAGAACGGCGCAGGTGCTCCCGTCGAAGCCCACGTCCGAGCTCGTGTAGCCGATGTCGGTGACGGTGTCACGCACCAGGTCCTCGAGATCGACGTAGGCGGAGGTGGTGATCTCGCCGGCGATGACGACCAGACCGGTCTTGATCAGCGTCTCGCAGGCGACGCGCGCCCCGCGGTCCTTGGCCAGCAGCGCATCGAGCACGGCATCCGAGATCTGATCGGCCATCTTGTCCGGATGCCCTTCGGAGACCGATTCGGAAGTGAAGATGTAGTCCGCTGCCATGCCGTCGTCGTCGCTGAGAGATCACAAGGTCGGCAATCATACAGGATAAACAAATAAGCATGTCCTTATATAACGTCACAAAACGTGCTCGCTATACTCGCGGTCTCCGCCTCTGATCCGGCTCCGCCCCCGCATGAACAAGCTGATCGATCATCCGGCCACGAAACGCTGGCCGCCGGCCTACCCCGAGCAGCTGCAGCTGTACTCGTTCCCCACCCCGAACGGCGTCAAGGTCTCGATCGCGCTCGAGGAGCTCGGCCTGCCCTACGAGGCTCACACCATCACGCTGTCGAGCGATGATCTGCAGTCCGATGCCTTTCGGTCGCTGAACCCGAACGGCAAGATCCCCGCGATCATCGACCCGAACGGACCGGACGGACGGCTGTTCACGCTGTTCGAGTCCGGGGCGATCCTCATCTACCTGGCCGAGAAGGCCGGTGCGTTGATGCCGCGCGATCCGGTCGCCCGCTACGAGACGATCCAGTGGATCATGTTCCAGATGGGCGGAATCGGCCCGATGTTCGGCCAGTACGGGTTCTTCGCCCGTTTCGGCGGCAAGGACATCGAAAGCCCCGTCCCGCGCGAGCGCTACCGCGCCGAGTCGGTGCGGTTGCTCGGGGTGCTCGAGGAGCGGCTGGAGGGCCGTGACTACCTGATGGGCGATCCCTACACGATCGCCGACATCTGCACCTTCCCGTGGGTTCGAGGAGCCAAGGTCTTCTACGAGGCGGAGGAGGCGTTCGAAATGGACTCGCATCCGAACGTCATGGCCTGGCTCGAGCGTTGCCTGGCACGCCCGGCCGTGCAGCGAGGGCTCGAGATTCCACCGAGGGTCTGACTCCGGCGCGCCGATGCGGGTACCGACCCGGCTCGTCCGTGCGCCCACGCCCCTCGCCTTCGCCCGCCCCTCGCCCAGGCGCTCGCGGTCGCGAACAGATGTCGACGTACCGCCGGCGGTACCGGCGTTCGCTGCGAGAGCGACGCGGGATCAGTGGCTCCGCTCGTGCTCGGAGCGTGCGAACGGGATGTCGTCGTCGAAGTCGCCGCCCGCCGGCGCCGGCTGCGCGCTCTGCGCGCCTCCCTGACCTCCGCCCTGACCCTGCGCCCCGTCCAGACGGCCGATGCGCCAGGCTTGCAGATTGGTGAAGTACTTGCCGTTCCACTCTCGTCCGCGAAGGTCGAAGTCGACGGCGATCTCCTCCCCCTCGTTGTAACCGTCGATCAGGTTGCACTTGTCCTGCACGAGCTGGAACTTGACCATCTGCGGGTACTGCCCGTCGACCATCTCGATGACGAACTCGCGCGCCTGGAACGAGGCGCTCTTCTGCTCGGTGTCGTAGATCTTGTGAAGCTTGCCTTCCGCCTTGTAAGCCATGGCTGCTGTCGTCTGTCCGGGTTCGGGTGAATTCGTCAGGCCGGCGCGTACGCCGGGATCTCTGGGGTGGGCGATCGCACATCGCCGTTCTGCGCCGCGTGGCGCATCGCATGATCGAGCAGCACCAGCGCCACCATCGCCTCGGCGATCGGGGTAGCGCGGATACCGACACAAGGGTCGTGGCGGCCGGTGGTCACGACCTCGATGTCGTGGCCGTGCACGTCGACGCTGCGGCCGGGAATGCGCACGCTGGAGGTCGGCTTCAACGCCAGTGCGGCACGGAGCTCCTGTCCGGAGGAGATACCGCCGAGCACGCCGCCGGCCTCGTTCGAGAGAAAACCGGCGCTGCTGATCTCGTCGCGGTGCTCGGTACCGCGTTGCACGATGCAGCCGAACCCCGCCCCGATCTCGACGCCCTTGACCGCGTTGATGCTCATCAACGCGTGCGCGAGATCGGCATCGAGACGATCGAACACGGGCTCGCCCCAGCCGGGCGGTACCCCCGTCGCTCGCACCTCGACCTTCGCTCCGATCGAGTTCCCCTCTTTCGAGAGGGACTTCATGAACGCCTCGAGCTCGGGCACCTGGGAGGCGTTCGGCCAGAAGAAGGCGTTGCGCTCGACCTCGTCCCAGTCGAAGCTCGAGGGGTCGAGCCTGATCGGGCCGATCTGGGAGAGATAGCCCCGCACCCGCGTGCCGTGACGCGCGGCGAGCGCGAGCTTGGCGATGGCACCCGCGGCCACCCGCATCGCCGTCTCGCGCGCCGAGGAGCGACCGCCGCCGCGGTAGTCGCGGACACCGTACTTCCTCGCATAGGTGTAGTCGGCGTGGGCCGGCCTGAACCGCTCGCGGATCTTCTCGTAGTCGCGCGAGCGCTGGTCGACGTTGCGGATCAGCAGCCCGATCGGGGTACCGGTGGTGACGCCCTCGAAGGTGCCGGAGAGGATCTCGACCTCGTCGGCCTCGCGACGCTGGGTGACCCAACGGCTCTGGCCGGGTTTGCGCCGGTCGAGATCCCGCTGCAGGTCCACGCCCGAGAGCGGGAGCCCCGGCGGGCAGCCGTCGACGATGCAACCGAGCGCCGGGCCGTGACTTTCCCCGAACGTGGTGACCGTGAACAGCTTCCCGATGGTGTTGCCCGCCATGATCGAGAGTATACCCGGCCCTCGCCGCTCGGCCCCACCCGGCCGGCCCGGGCGGCGCGTCCGCTGCTCGGCCGATCGGTCAACTCGTGCGCTCGACCCGTTGCACGTTCCGGAGCTGGCGCAGACGGTCCATGACCGTCGCGAGCTCGGCGACATCGCCGATGTGCAGCTCGATCGACATGTCCGCCGTCCGCTCCACCGGATCGCTCAGGGTATTGACCGCGACCACGTCGACATCCTGGCTCGAGAGCAGTGTCGACACGTCGCGGAGCAGCCCCACGCGATCGTAGGCGAGGATGCGGATACCGACGCGATAGAGACTGGCGGGCGCCTCTCCCCAGTTCACGTCGACCAGCCGCTCGCGCTCGTGATCGGGCAGGCTCAGCACGTTGCCGCAGTCGGCACGGTGGACGGAGACCCCCTTTCCGCGGGTGATGAATCCGACGATCGATTCGTGAGGGACGGGGCGACAGCAGGCGGCGATCTGCGTCAAGAGGTTGCCCACGCCGCGCACGTGGATCGCCCCCCACCGCCGCGCTCCGGCAACCGCTCCCGCGAGGTCCGTACCGGCGGCGCGACCGGCTCGACGAGGTGATCGATCGCCCCGACGATCTGCGACAGGGAGACCTCGTTGCGTCCGATCGCGGCGTGCAGGTCAGACTCCTTGTCGTACTTCAGTCGCCGCACCAGCTTCTCGATCGGCACGCCCGTCGCCCTCAGGCGCTTGAGCTCGCGCTCGAGGATCGCGCGTCCATCGGCCACATGCTGGGCGTGGTCCTGGGAGTTGAAGAACGCACGCACCTTGCCCCGCGCCCGTCCGCTCTTGAGATACCCGAGGGAGCGGTTGAGCCAATCGCGACTCGGCGAGGGCTCGCGCGTGGTCAGGATCTCCACCCGCTCGCCGTTCCGGAGCTCGTAGGTCAGCGGCACGATCCGCCCATCGACCTTGGCTCCGCGGCAGCGGTGCCCGATCTCGGAGTGGATCTGGTAGGCGAAGTCGAGCGGCGTGGCCCCGCCGACGAGATCGATGACCTCCCCCTTCGGGGTGAACACGTAGACGCGGTGGGCGTCGAGCTGCTGCCCGAAGCCTTCCACCAGCTGCTCGTCGTCACTCTCGTCGAGCAGTCGACGAAGCGCGTTGATGCTCTGCTGGAGGTTCGCGTCGACCGGGCTCCCTTCCTTGTAGGCCCAGTGCGCGGCGATACCGTTCTCGGCGTGATCGTTCATGCCGCGGGTGCGGATCTGCACCTCGACGGATTTCCCCCCCGGACCGATGACGGCGGTGTGCAGCGATCGGTAGCCGTTCTCCTTGGGATTGGCGATGTAGTCGTCGAACTCGCCGACGATCGGCTGCCAGGCGCTGTGCACGGCGCCGAGCACGGTGTAGCAGCTCTGCACGTCGTCGACGAGCACCCGCACCGCCCTCACGTCGAAGAGATCGGCGAACTCGATGTGCTTGGCCCGCATCTTCTTCCAGATGCTGTAGATGTGCTTGGGTCGCCCGAACACCTCCGCGCTCCCGAGGCCGGCGACGTGCACGCGCTCCTCGAGCAGGGTGACGAAGCTCTCGACATAGCTCTCGCGCGCCCGGCGGTTCTCCTCCAGGGAGCCCGCGATGCGTTTGTACGCCTCGGGATCGACGATGCGAAAGGCGACGTCCTCGAGCTCCCACTTCAGCTGCCCGAGACCGAGCCGATTGGCGAGCGGAGCGTAGATCGCCAGCGTCTCACGGGCGACGGCGACGCGGTCGGGTTCCTCGCTCTTGGCCAGACGGTAGAGGCGCTGGGTTCGAAAGGCGAGCTTGACCAGCACCACACGAATGTCCTCGACCATCGAGAGCACCATGCGCCGCAGTGTCTCGGCCTGGTCGCGAGCGGCGGTGACGCCGACATGAACCGCCTCCTGCATCGTCAGCTCGTTGAGCCACCGCACCCCCCTTATCAGCGAGACGAGCTCCTGCCCGAAACGCTCGCGCAGGTAGTCGATCGAATGGACCCGGATCGAGACATCGGTGCCGAACAGCGCCGCGACGATGATCGGTGCATCGGCACGCATGTTCTTGAGCTGCACCGCCGCGTGGAAGGCATCGGGATAGCGCGTGTGCTCGGCGCGCAGCGGCCAGGCGTCCTCGATCGCGCGGAGCAGGGTCAGCGACTGCGTGCGGGTGCAACCGGCGGCGAGGTGCGCGTGCATCGTCTCGACGGAGGCGAAGACCGGCTCGTCACCGCGAAAGGCGTGACGCACGGGATCACCCGCCGTGACGGAGCGCGACGACGGGCGGCGTCTCGAGCACCCGACGTGTGGCGAGATAGCCCGCCGCGGCGATGCCGAGCGCGCCTCCGGCGATGCCGATCACCCAGAGCCAAACGTTGAGCCGGAACGGCAGCTCGAACACGTAGCGACTCAGCGCCCAGGCGACGGCGCTCGCGAACAGCGCGGCCAAGAGTCCCGCGATCGCCCCGAGAATCGCGAACTCGGCCACCACCGCCTGACGCACCTGCGCGTGGGAGGCGCCGAGCGCGCGCAGCAGCGCCGACTCTCGGATACGCTCGGCCTGGCTGCTCTGCACGGCCGCGAGCAGCACGCAGATGCCGGCGAGCAACGTGAACAGGAACACATACTTGACCGCGAGCGCGGCGCGTTCCATCAGTCCCGTCACGCGCGCGATGACCGCACCGATGTCGATCGTGACGAGGCCGGGGAACTCGCGCACCCAGCCCGAGGTGACCGATACGAAGTCCTCTTCGGTATAGAAGCTCGTCACCGAGCTCGAGGGCTGACCGGCGAAGGCCGCGGGTGTCGCGACGATGAAGAAATTGACGTCGAACGACTCCCAGTCGACTTCGCGGCGGCTGGCGACTGTCGCCGTCGTGTCGATGCCACCGACACGAAAGGTCAGCGTGTCGCCGATCTCGTAGCCGCGCTCGGTGGCCCACTCGTCCTCGATCGAGAGCAGCGCCCGCTCCTCGCCCGCCGCCCACCACTCCCCGGCGACGATCTCGTTGCCCGGCGCCGGCGTGTCCGAGTAGGAGATGTTGTAGCTGCGACGCGCGCGGCGCGCCTGCTCCTCGTCGCCCGGCTCGGCGAGCACGGGCTCGCCGTTGTGGGCGACGAGCCGAGCGCGCACCATCGGCTCGATACCCGCCGACTCGATCCCCTGCGCCTCGAGCCGTGCGGCGAAGGGTTCGACCTGCTCGGGCTGGATATTGATGACGAACACGTTGGGAGCATCCTCGGGTAGGTCACGCTCCCAGGCGGCGAGAAGATCGACGCGCACGATCGCGATCAGGAGCAGCGCCATGATTCCCATCGCGAAGGCGGCTAGCTGCACCACGCTGCTCGCCGCGCGTCGCTCGAGCCCGGCCACCGCGAGACGGAAGCGAGACCCGGCCGCCCGCCGCACGGCGCGGATTATCAACCGCCCGAAGAGCGCGAACACCCCGAGCATGGCGACCACGCCGAGCACCACGATGGCGCCCAGCAGCGGGTCGCGCGAGAGCAGGAGCACGACGGCGTAGGTCGCCGCGAGCCCGAGCGCGATCGCCACGGCGCCGCCGCCGTCGAGCGAGCCGAAGTCGCGCTGCAGCACGCGCATGACGTTCACCCGCCCGGCACGGAGCACCGGCAGGAGGCCGAAGCCGGCCAACGCGACGAAAGCGGTCAGCGCGCCGACGAGCGGGGCGGTCACGCCCGGCGGCGGGAGATCCAGCCCGAACCACTCGGCCAGGAGACGCACGAGAACGAGCTGCGCGAACCAGCCGATGACGACGCCGACGGCGGCGGCGACGAGCGCGATCGCGCCGAGTCGCAGGGCGAGCCAGACGACGACCTCGCGACGGCTCGCCCCGAGCGTTCTGAGGACGGCGCTCGCATCGGACTGACGCTGGGCGAAGTGGCGCACCGCGAGCGCGATGGCCGCCCCCGCGAGCAGCACCGTGACGATCGAGGCAAGTCCGAGAAAGCGCTGTGCCCGATCGAGCGCGCGGCGCATCTGCGGGCTACCGTCGCGCACGCCCTGTACGCGGAGCTCTCCGGGGTAGGTCTCGGTGGTCCAATCCTGCATGTCGGCGATCGCCGCGCGCTCACCGGCCATGAGCAGCGTGAAGCGTGCCCGGCTGCCGGGGCCGAGCAGCTCCGCCCGCTCGAGATCGCGCTCGTTGATCATCACGCGCGGGGCGAACTCGATGAAGTTCTCGCCCCGATCGGGCTCGTAGAGGATCAGTCTCTCGACGGTGAAGTCCGCGGCGCCGAGGGTGAGCGTGTCGCCGGGCGCGAGCGCCAGGGCCGCGACCAGCTGCGAGTCCACCCAGACGCTGCCGGGTGGCGGCGCCGTCGCCGCGACCGACTCGTCTCCGGAGGCCTCGTCCGACGGTGTGCCCGGGACGCGCTCGATCGCCTCGGGCTCGTCGAGCGGGGCGAGCCGGAGCGCGCCGCGCAGCGGGTAGCCGTCGCTGACCGCCTTGACCGCGACCAGCTGGGACTCGTCGCGTTCATTGACGACGACGCTCGGGAAACGCGTGTGACGCGCCGTGGCCAGCTCCCGTTCCCGCGCCGCGCCCTCGAGATCATCCGGCAGCGCGATCCCGGAGGTGGCGATCAGGTCCGCGGCGAGCACGTCGGCCGCCTGTCGCTCGACGCCGCGTCCGATCCGGTCGGTGAAGAACCCGACCGCCGTGACCGAGGCGACCGCGACGACGAGCGCGAGCGCGAGCACCCGGAGCTCGCCGGCGGCGACATCCCGCCCGAGCGCGCGCAGCGCGAAACGCAGCTGACCGGCGCCGTTCAAAGGGCCTCCAAATGTCCGCCGTCCATGCGCAGACGGCGATCGCAGCGAGCGGCGAGCGTGTCGTCGTGGGTCACGAGGACGAGCGCCGAACCGAGCCGCTCGCGCAGGTTGAACATCAGCTCGACGACTTTCGCACCGGTGTCGGTGTCGAGGTTGCCGGTCGGCTCGTCGGCGAACAGCAGCGCCGGTTGGGAGACGAAGGCGCGAGCGAGGGCGACGCGTTGCTGCTCCCCGCCGGAGAGCTGCAGCGGCTGGTGACCTCCACGATGGCCGAGCCCGACATCGTCGAGCATGGCGCGAGCGCGCTCGGCGGCCTGCTCTTCGCCCGCGAGCTCGAGCGGCAGCATGACGTTCTCGAGCGCGGAGAGCCCCGGCAGGAGCTGGAAGTTCTGGAACACGAAACCGACGCGTCCGGCGCGAAGCCGTGCCCGCGCGTCCTCGTCGAGCGTGCCGAGCTCGCGACCGAGCAGGGTCACGCCGCCCGCGCTCGGCGTGTCGAGGCCGGCGAGAATGCCGAGCAGCGTCGATTTCCCCGAGCCCGAGGGGCCGACGATGGTCGTGAACTCGCCTTCCTTCACAGTCAGGTTGACGTGGCGCAGCACCCAGGACTTGCGGAGGCCGCGGGAGTAGTACTTGCTGATGTCGGTGAGCTCGATCATGGAGGGAGATGCAGGAAAGACAGAAACAGAGCCGAGCGCTGACGCGCCAGAGGCGGCCAACGCTCAGATGGAGGCGGGCCGCGAGCGGCTCATCGGGTGCGGCGGGGCGCGGTGGTCTTGGCCTCTGGCGTAGAGGAGCCCGTGATCCATCCGCCGAAGGCGCGGCGAGGGGCGCGAGAGGTCTGG
>Ga0114952_1002547_pt1 | contig 13857 bp, 14 predicted proteins | sample SidtaG_2_FD_87303 | JGI IMG/M metagenome (GOLD analysis project Ga0114952, IMG submission 87303) | Marine algal microbial communities from Sidmouth, United Kingdom - Sidmouth_Asex2 metaG | ecosystem: Host-associated > Algae > Red algae > Unclassified | place: Sidmouth, United Kingdom | collected... | reverse complement strand
TGAACTGGAAGATGTCTTCGGTGCGATCTTCGATCAGATCGCGTCGTCGGGAGCGCGGATCGTGAACTAGAGTGAAGCGCGATCAGGTCGGGCCACGACATGTCGAAAAATGCCCCCTCGCGGCGTGCAGCGCCTGAGACGATTTTCGACTCACCTTGATTGCGTTTCAGTTTAGTCGCGCCCTTCGGGATCGATGTCGCCGCCCGCACATGCGCGGGCGGTGTGCGGATTCATCTTCGACGGGAGGGGGATATGGGCGGGCTCGAAGCTTGTTCGCTTCGGCGCTCCTACGCGAAGGCATTCCCCGGAAGATGACGGGACCACCATTCGTCGGCACTGCCGTCCAGCACGTCGAGCGTCGCGTCGCCGGTGCCGCGTGTGGAGATGACGATGCGATCGGCGTCGAAGCTGGGCAGGCGCATGGAGCAAGGGTCGTTGTAGCTGGTCATCTGCTCCTGAAGGATGCCCACGGCGATGCGCTCGCCCATGCGCAGGCTGTCGAAATAATCCGTGTAGAAATGCACCCCGGCCATGTTGCGCCCGAGGGAGATATTGGCGGCCAGCTTGTTCAATTCGCCCTCGATGGTCAGTTGGGACGGCCTGAACTCGCCGGAAGCCTCGAGCGCCATGGACCACGGGTCGGCGGGGGGGACGTAGACATTGCGCAGCCTCATGCGCTCGGAGAAGGTGGCCTTCTTCCACCATTGGTCCTGCGCGGTCTTCGCGACGGGCAGGGGCTGACCGAGGCCGGGGGTTCTGACCTCGTTGGGTGACAGCTCGAAGAAAGCCTTCAGCACCGTGATGCAGGCCCCGGCCACCGTGGCATGGCCCGCGCCATAGGCGGCGTGCATGGGCGAGCCTTCGGGGAAGGCCATGGGGAGAAGGTAGTTGCGATCCTCCGCCGGGACGAAGCCGCAGGTGGTGCCGTCACCGGTCGGGAAGATGCGGTTGGCGGGGTCGAGGCGCGTGACGTTCTGGCGGGCATTGCGGGTGGCGATCATGCCCATGAGGCCGGGGGCGCGTTCGAGCAGGACAGTCAGGGCGTTGCTCGCGTCCGCCTGTGCGCTGCCCAGTCGTTCGGGGGCATTTGCCGCGAGAGTGAGCATGGCGGCGAGCTGCTCGGGGCGTCCGCGCAGGTGGTGCTGGAACTTCTGTCGCCGCACGGCCTTGAGCGCGCGGGTCGATACTTCGGTCAGCAGCGCGAGGATATGCGGCCCGCCGAAGGTGGCGAAGGAGCCGCGCGTGACGTGACCCTTGCCCGAGGGCAGGCCGAAATCGAACGGCACCTTGTAGTCGAGCAGGAGAAGACAGGCATTGAGATAGGCCTGATAGAGCTGGTCGAAATGCACGTAGGTGGCCAGATCGCGGGGCGTGTCGAGAAAACGCGGCTTGCCGCCCTGCTCGAAGCGGTCCGTGCCGCCCACCGCCGCCCCGTTCTGCACGTCGAGCCAGAGCGTCCAGTCGGTCATGTGGTCGAGGCCGGGAGCCGCCGCGCTGATCCGCTGGTCGATGCGCTGCGCGCCATAGGCGATATAGCCGCCCCGCGCGCCGGTCGGGGCCGCCGGGTTGGCTCCGGCGATGGGGCAGAGATAGCGGACGTCCTTGGCATTGGTCGCCGGGGCCGCGCCGCCGTCTCCGCCACTGCCGATCAGCAGGAATTGCGAGAGATAGGGGCCGGTCATCGCACCGGGAGAGGAGCCGCGAAAGACGCTCTGGCCGGAGAGGGGCGCACCGTTTTGCAGCCGCGCCTCGCGCCGCCGGGTCTCGCTCGGGTCGAGGGTGGCAGTGCCGTTCGCCGCCACCGGATCGCGGTCGGGGTCGAGGAAATCGAGGCGGCCCAGTTCATCGAGAAGGCCGCCGACGGTGCCGAAACCCTGCCCGTCCACGACGACGGGGGTGTTGCGGTCGCTCCATCGTTCGAAGGGCGTATCGCGCAGGAGGGCCAGAGCGTAGACCTCGGCCATCTCGGCGATGAGTTCTCCGCCGACGAGCGCGGGAGCCGGAGCCATGCCGACATCGCCCGCATCGGGGCCTTCGAGGTCGTAGACATGGCCTGCCAGAGGGCTTTCCCAGTTGCGGACACTGACCCGCTCGCCGCTCTCCAGCACGGTATGGAAGCGCGTGACCGGCTCGAAGCCTTCGGCGGGTCCGGCGCGGTTCGCGGCCTTGTTGGCCCCGTCTTCCGTGATCGGCCCCAGTGCGACGTCGAAGGGCGCATAGGTGCCTGCCGGGACATCGGCATTGCTCAGGGCGGTGATGAATTCGGGAAAGGCCACGGGGTCGGGCCTGCCGAAGCGGTCATGGGGAATTCCCTTGTGAAAGTTAGTCGGCCAGACGCCGCCATAGAAGTCGATCTCGCCATTGCTGCGCGTGATGCCGGGACTGCGGGCGGTCGCGATGGCCGTTGCCGCCCTGCGCCGGTCTTGCGCGACATCGTGCCGGGTGTTGGTGACGCCATCGTTGCCGGGTACGGGATCGAGCATATCGGAACTCCTCTACCAAGGGATACTGCGCGCAACCTGTATCGAAATCGGTATCCTGTAAATCCATATCCGTTAATTCCATCGCCTCGAAACGGGGCAGGCGGCGAACCGAGATAGGCATTGCCGACGATGGTTCGCGTGATACCATCGCCTTACGAAACCGGAACCGCCCATGCATCTCCTCGCCTTTCTCCTGCGCCGCCTCGTCCAGGCCGTCATCGTGATGTTCGTCATCAGCGTCATCGGCTTCTCGATCCAGAGCAATCTGGGCGATCCCCTGCGCGAACTCGTGGGGCAGTCGGTATCGGAGGCCGAGCGTCAGTTGCTGCGCGACCAGTTGGGGCTGAACGATCCGTTCCTGACTCAATACCTGCGCTTTCTCGGCAATGCCGTGCAGGGCGATCTGGGGACGTCGTACTTCTTCAAGAAGCCTGCGCTGGAAGTGATCCTCGACAAGTTCCCGGCGACCTTCGAGCTGGTGCTGGTCTCGACCATCATGATCGTCACCCTCTCGGTGCCCATCGGCATCCATGCCGCGCTGCATCCCGAACGCTGGAGCGCCAGACTGCTGATGAGCGCGAGCATCGTGGGGATTTCGGTGCCGGTCTTCCTGACGGCGATTCTGCTGATCTCGGTCTTCTCCGTCTCGCTCGGGTGGCTGCCCTCCTTCGGGCGGGGGGATACGGTCGAATTGCCCTGGGGATGGGAGACGGGATTGCTGAGTCTGGACGGCTGGTCGCATCTGATCCTGCCGTCGCTGTCGCTCGCATCGATCATGCTGCCGCTGTTCATCCGCCTGATCCGGGCCGAGATGATGGAAGCGTTGCGAACGGAATACGTGCGGTTCGCCTGGGCCAAGGGGATCGCTTCGAAGCGGGTCTGGCTGACACACGCTTTCAGGAATACGCTGCTGCCGGTCATCACCGTCGGGGGCGTCCAGATCGGGACGCTGATCGCCTATACGATCCTGACCGAAACCGTGTTCCAGTGGCCGGGAATGGGATTCCTGTTCCTCGAAGCCGTGAACCGCGTCGATACCCCGCTCATCATCGCCTATATCATCGTCGTCGGGCTGATCTTCGTGGTGGTCAATACCATCGTGGACCTCGTCTATACGCTGGTGAACCCGATGATGAAGCTGCCGGGAGCGGCGGCGTGACCCCGCGCATCTTCCTGTCGCGATTCCTGCGCGATCCGGGGGCGGTGCTGGCGGCGCTGCTGTTGCTGTCGCTGGTCGCCATGGCGGTGCTCGCGCCGGTGCTGGCCCCGCAGAACCCCTACGACCCGATGCAGATCGACATCATGGATTCCGAACTGCCGCCCTTCTGGGTCGCGGGCGGGGAGGAGCGGTTCCTGTTCGGTACGGATACGCAGGGGCGGGGCATCCTCTCGACCGTGATGTACGGGATGGGCGTCTCGCTGCTGATCGGGCTGGGTGCCGTGGTGGTGCAGGCTTTCCTCGGCATCACCTTCGGGATGCTGGCCGGGTATTTCGGCGGGTGGATCGACAGCTTCCTGATGCGGCTGGCGGATATCCAGCTCTCGCTCTCCACGCTGATGGTGGCGATCATCGCCCTGGCGATCTTTCAGGCGGCGCTGGGGCCGGGGGCCTATGCGGATCTGGCGATCTGGATGCTGATCCTCGTCATCGGAATTGCGGAATGGCCGCAATATGCCCGCACGGTGCGGGCCAACGTCCTGGTCGAGAAGAAGAAGGAATATGTCGATGCCGCCCGCCTGACCGGAATGCCCGCCCGGCGGATCATGGCCCGCCATATCCTGCCCAATACCCTGACGCCGCTGCTGGTGATCTCGACGATCCAGGTGGCCAATGCCATCGTGGCGGAGGCGGCGCTCTCGTTCCTCGGGCTGGGGATGCCGGTCAACAAGCCGTCGCTCGGGTCGCTGATCCGCTCGGGATTCGAGAACGTGTTCTCGGGGCAATGGTGGATCACGGCATTTCCGGCCATCGTGCTGGTCATCCTGATCCTCGCGATCAATTTGCTCGGCGACTGGCTGCGCGATACGCTGAACCCCAAGCTGTACAAGGGCCACTAGAAAGGCGTGATGGGATGAGTGCCGAACAAAAGATCGATGTGCCCTTGCCGATGACGACCGATTACTTTCTGGAATGGTCGTTGAATGTGCGCCCGCATTGGGAACTGCATCATGGTTATCCTGTGCAAATGTCCGCCGAAAGCGTGGCACATGGTGAGGTGGAACGCAGCATTGCCGATGCCTGCGACGCTGCTTTGCCCTTTGATGGGCCATGCGTTGCGACCATGACAAGGCATGGTGTGAATACCGTAGAAATCGATGTCCGAATCCCGGATGTCCATATCGATTGCGCCCCTGACGACGACGTTCGCCGCAGCACGGCGAACGAACCGGTCGTCGTCTTCGAGATCAGTGTCACCTCGAAAGACTATGACATGGGCGACAAACGGAAGATGTATTTCGAGAACCCGCATGTCTCTCATTACGTCGTCGTCATTCCGATGGAACGCCGTGTCTATCACTGGAAGCGGGGCATTGCCGAACCTGCCGTTTTCCTTGAAGGCGGTACCCTCGAACTGACGCCATCTCCCGGCATTTCACTGTCCGTCGCGGATTTCTGGGTCCGGCTGGACCGCTTTCGGAGTCGGTTCTCCTGATGCCCCTGCTCGACGTTACCGATCTGGAGGTCTCCTTCGGCGCGAACCGTGCCCTGCGCGGGGTGTCGTTTGCGCTGGAGAAGGGCGAACGGCTGGGGATCGTGGGGGAGTCCGGGGCGGGCAAGTCCATGGCGGCCTTCGCGATCATCAATCTCATCAGCGAGCCGGGGGAGATTACGGGCGGGCAGGTGGTGTTCGACGGACAGCGGCTCGACACGATGGGAACCGAAGACCTGCGCGCGATCCGGGGGGATCGGATCGCGATGATCTTTCAGGATCCGATGATGACGCTCAATCCGGTGATGACCATCGGGGAGCAGATGGTCGAAACCCTGCTGGCCCATCGCAGCATGACGAAAGCGGAGGCGCGGCGGATCGCAGTGGAAAAGCTCGATCTGGTCGCGGTGCCCTCCCCCGCCGCGCGGATCGACAATTATCCGCATGAGTTGTCGGGCGGTCTGCGCCAGCGGGTCGTGATCGCGATTTCGCTGCTCTGCGACCCGGAGATCATCATTGCGGATGAGCCGACGACGGCGCTCGACGTGACCATTCAGGCGGAGATCATGGCGCTGCTGATGCGGCTCTGCGAGACGCAGGATATGGGGTTGATCCTCATCACGCACGATCTGGCCGTGGTGTCCGAAAGCTGCGAGCGGATCGCTGTGATGTATGCGGGGAAGATCATCGAGGAAGGCCCGGTGGGGGCCATTCTCCAGGCACCGCGCCACCCCTATACGCGGGGATTGCTGGGGGCGTTGCCGCAGATGAATTCACGGGGCGGGCTGCTCAGGCAGATTCGCGGGTCGATGCCGGGGATCGGGGATTTGCCCGAGGGCTGTGCATTCCATCCCCGTTGCGATCATGCGGTGGAGAGATGTCAGGCCGTCGTGCCATCGCTGGAAGGCGTCGGGGCGGGCCATGCCACCGCTTGCATCCGGGTTGGAGAGATCACCGATGGGTGAAGCTCCTCTCCTGAGCGCGTCGGGCGTGGCAGTGCGCTTTCCGATGCCGTCGCATTTCCTGCAGCGGCACAAACCCGTGCTGCACGCCCTGCGCGGGGTGGATGTGGATATCCGACGCGGCGAGGCATTCTGCGTGGTGGGCGAGTCGGGGTGTGGCAAGACCACGCTGGGGCGGGTCATCATGGGGCTGCTGAACCCCTCGGCGGGGGAAATCCGCTACGAGGGCACGCGCATCGATACGCTGGACGAGGGCGAACGCCGCCCGTTCCGGCGCAAGATGCAGATGATCTTTCAGAACCCCTATGCGTCGCTGAACCCGCGCATGACCGTGCGTCAAACGCTGACCGAGTCCCTGCGTTACTTAGGCGAGGGTATGAGCCGCGCGCAGGTAACGGAGAAGATCGCCGAGACGATGGAGGCCGTGGGGGCCAGCGCGGAATGGGGATCGCGGATGCCCCATGAGTTTTCGGGCGGCCAGCGCCAACGCATCTCGATTGCCCGCGCGCTCATCACCGACCCGGAATTCATCGTGGCGGACGAGCCGATCTCGGCGCTCGACGTCTCGATCCAGGCACAGGTGCTGAACCTGCTATCCAAAGCGCGGGAAGAACGGGGGCTGACCTATTTCTTCATCACGCATGACCTGTCGGTCGTGGAGCATTTCGGCGACCGGGTAGCGGTGATGTATCTGGGGGAGATCGTGGAACTGGCCCCGGTGGCGCAGATCTTCGAGGCTCCGCAGCATCCCTATACGCGGCTGCTATTGAGCGCGATCCCGCGTATCGGCGGCAAGGCGTTCGAGGCGGAGCGCGCACCGGGGGAAATCCCCACGGCCATCGACCCGCCCAAGGGCTGCGCCTTTGCCTCGCGCTGCCCGCTGGTCCATGACCGATGCCGGGTTGAGAACCCCGTGCTGAAGCCGACGCCGACGGGGACGATGGCGGCGTGTCATGCGGTGGAGACCGCTACGTGAGCGGGTCGTGGCCCCAGTTCATGAGCGAATAGCGCCAGTCGGAATTCCTGACATCGTCATCCGGTCCGCCCTGCGAAAGATGCCGTTTGATGTATCCGACGACCTTTGCCATGTGGTCCCACTGGTCATCGGTCAGATCGTCCTTGTTGGTGCGCTTGATCTTCACGATACGGCGACCGGACTTGTGGCCGGTGGACTCGCCGCTCTCGCTGTCACCGACCGATTTCGACTCGTCCGTGTCGAGCCACTCCTCCAGTTCCTTTGGGGCCATGGTGACGAGATCGCGCCATTCATCCCAGATTTCATCTCTCGACTTCGATGACATGTATCCGACCTCCCGTCTGGCGGATTGCGTTCCCGCGTCGGGTTCGATCTGCTGACCGAGTGTCTATCTGGATTTCATGGGAAAAGAGGCAAGTCCTTGCGAGCCGATCAAACGGTGCCATGGAGAATCAGCGGCTCCAGCGCCTCTCGCAGGGCGGCGGACAGGGGCGTCGGCTTGCCCGTTGCGCGATCCAGATAGACATGGGTGAAGTGACCGCCTGCGCTCGATTCCGGCGCGCCTTCGCGGAAGATCGCGACGCCGTAGCGGACGGAGGAGGTGCCGAGGCGATCGATGCGCAGCGCGCCTTCGAGGCGGTCGGGCCATGCGACGGAGGAGAAATAGGCGCAGCCGGATTCGGCGACGACTGCCGAGAGATCGCCTTGCGTGGGATGGAACTGGCCGGTGCCGACCAGATAGCTGCACACGGTCGTGTCGAAGAACGAGTAATACTGGACGTTGTTGACATGGCCGAAGACGTCGTTGTCGATCCAGCGGGTCGGGATCGGCAGGAACCAGCGATAGGCGTCGCGCGCCTCGGGGCGTTTGCGCTCGCTCATGGGCGCTTCTCCATCAGGTAGGGCGTGATGAACCAGCCGATCGCCAGCCCGCCGAAATGGGCCTCCCACGCCATCATGCCGCCCGTGGCCAGCCCGAGGACGAAATTGAGCACGGTGATCTGCACGAGAAAGAGGATCGCGTCGCGGCGCACATCCACGCCCTTGCTGGCGATATGGGCGAACTGGATATATTTGAACGCGGCAAGCAGGCCGAAAATGGCCCCCGAGGCCCCGACCAGCGGGCCGACCTCGTGGGGGCGGATCAGGGCGAAGGTAATGGCTCCGGCGGCGGCGGTTATGGCCATGAAGGCGAAGAAGTTGACGGTCCCCATCCGCTTCCAGCAAAAGGTGCCGAGCGCGAAGAGCGCGATCATGTTCATGCACAGATGCGCCCAGCCGCCATGCAGGAAGGCATGGGTGACGAGGGCCGTGAAGTCCTCGCCGCGCCAGAGCCGCACCGAATAGAAGGCGTATTCGCGATAGACCTGATTCTGCGCGAGATAGCCCGCCCAGGAGAGCCATGCCTGAATGGCGATCATTACCGCGACGAGCGCCACGACCGGCAGAGCCTCGAAAGCGCGCGGGTTGAAGACCGGCTCGCGGCGGTGATTGTCGGCGGGCGGGGGGGTGTCGTCGCTCATGGCGAATGTAAAGCACGGAACCGTAAAGGAGGCGAGAAGGAAGCGTTCCTTCCCGCCGACATCGTCCGGGACAATTTACCTCAGCATCATGAACTGCATCTCGACCTTGTAGAGTTCACCGAAGGTCTTGCCGATTGCGCGAACGTTCTCGTCGGCGAGGCCTTTCTCGCCGCCGGTGACGATCATCGGCTGGAAGGACCAGTTGTCCATGATGTGGAACCCGAAGAAGGCGGTGAACCCGTCGCGGCGGATGACCATGCAGCGCGCGCCGGACCCGCCCATTTCCGCGACCAGTGCTTCCTGGCACATCGCTGCGACTTCGGGCACGAAGATCGACCCCGGAAAGCGTTTCTGGAGCGATTTCCGGAAGGTAGCGTCGAGTTCGGCCCTGGGGACGTCCGGCATTTCCTGAATCGAAATCCGCTGCGCATCCGGCTGACGCGGCCTGCCATAGGCACAGATGGCGGCATCGCCGCGCCTGTCGATGTCATTCTGGGACGTCCGGGGCAATCCGCCGAGGCGTGCCGGACAGAAACCGCCACTGGCCTTGTGATGGGCGACGCCGGTCGCGGCGTCTATGGACCATTGCGGGGAATCCGCCTGAGCGGGCAAGGCGAGGAAAGCGGCGGCAAGGGCGATACGCAGGATATTCATGGTCTTGTCCTTCGAATTGTGGCGGACCGGGGCGGATAGCCCCGACCCTGTCGTCGCGACGGAACGACCCCGTTTCCGTCGGGATCATGGGAGTATGACGCATGGAACATCGTAATCCTTGGCAGGCTCGCCAGACAATGTGAGGGTTTATCGTCAGGGACCCTCCTTGCCCATCCGGCGCAGCCGCCAGCATCCCTTGCGCAATGGCGTCCACGCGCCTATCCCTTCGCATCGACCGATACCGCTCAGGGAATGACCGCCATGACGACCCATGCCCCCCGCGTCTTTTCCGGGATGCAGCCGACCGGGAACCTGACCCTCGGGAATTATCTCGGGGCGCTGGTCAACTTCGTGGCATTGCAGGAGCGCGAGGAATTCGAGCGGCTCTACTGCGTCGTGGATCTGCACGCGATCACGACCTTTCAGGAGCCGGTCGCGCTGGCCAGGGCGACGCGGGAGGTGGCGGCGGCCTACATCGCCAGCGGGCTGGACCCGAAACGCTCGACCCTCTTCAACCAGAGCCGGGTATCCGCCCATGCGGAACTGGGGTGGATCTTCACCTGCGTGGCCCGCATGGGCTGGCTGAACCGGATGACGCAGTTCAAGGAAAAGGCAGGGAAGAACAAGGAGAATGCCTCGGTGGGCCTCTTCTCCTATCCGACGCTGATGGCCGCCGATATCCTTGCGTACCGCGCCACCCACGTGCCGGTGGGCGAGGATCAGAAGCAGCATCTGGAGCTGACCCGGGATATCGCCGCCAAATTCAACAACGATTTCGGATGCCCGGATTTCTTTCCCCTGCCCGAGCCGCTGATCCAGCCGGAAACGGCGCGGATCATGTCACTGCGCAACGGCACGAACAAGATGTCGAAATCCGATCCGTCCGACATGAGCCGCATCAATCTGACCGACGAGGCCGATGTGATCGCCCAGAAGATTCGCAAGGCCAAGACCGATCCCGAACCGCTGCCCTCCGAGGCCGAGGGGTTGGCCGAGCGGCCCGAGGCGCAGAACCTCGTGGGCATCTATGCGGCCCTGTCGGGCGTGACGGTGGCGGATGTGTTGGCCGAGTATGGCGGACAGGGCTTCGGCGCGTTCAAGCCTGCGCTGGCCGACCTGACCGTGGCGAAGGTGGCCCCGATCGGCGAGGAAATGCGCCGGTTGATGGAAACCCCGGACGAGATCGATGCGATCCTCGCGGACGGGGCGGAGCGGGCGGCGGCGATGGCGCGGCCCGTGCTGCGGGAAGTCTACGACACGCTGGGCCTGACCGGAGGCGGCAGCGCCTGAACTACCGAGGGCCGTATCGCCCGAATTGTGCGAAAATTTTATGTAATTCTATTAATTCCCTGTTTTCAGTGGGATGCGATAGTCATGGGATGATACGGAGCACCGATAGAGGCATATGGGCGATGGGGCTGGTGACGTTGGTCGCCATCACGATGCTCGCCCTGTCATGGTGCTCGATGACGCGGGGGATCGAGACCCATTCGCGTCTGCTGTCGCATACCGGCGAGGTGAGCAATACCGTCGCGATGCTCGCCGCTTCGGCGCGGATGGGCGCGGCGACGGGCGAGGCCCATCATGCCCATCGCCATTTCGCGCTGCTCGACGATCTGGACCGACAGCTCGCCGCGACGCTCGGCCTGTTTCGCGGCACGTCCACGGCGGTGCTGCGCGAGACCATGGGATTGCGCTCGGGCGCGTTGAGGCAAGCCTCGCAAGCGGCGAATGTACTGATGACGGGCGGCGACGTCCCGGAGGCGCTCGCCCTGCTCGATACTGCCCGGATACGCAATCTGCGCGACGACCACATGTCGGCCATCGGCGCGGCTCTGTTCGCGTTGCACGACCGGTCGAGCGCCAGGCTGAAAGCCCAGAAGATCAACGTGCTTGCAGGCGGCGCGATGCTGCTGCTGGTCATTGCGCTGACCTTGGTGCAGATCCTGCGGCGCAAGGCGGTAGAGGCCGATCTGCGGTGCTGCGACGCGCGGCTGACGACCCTGCGCGCGGCGATGGGGTCGGCAATGGACATGCAGAACAACCTTCTGAACAATCTCATCTATTTCCGCACGAAGGCGGAGATGGGGTGCCTGCTCGACGCCGATGATATCGCCATGGTCGATCGCGAGATCGAAACGTCACGGGCGAAGATGGCCGAGCTTTGCGCGGTGGAGGAGGTTCGCACCCGCGATATCGGCGGAATCGTCGTGATCGAATCCGGCGGCAGCGCGGCGCAGACCGGCATGGCCTTCGCCTGAGATCGTCGTTAGAGCGACACCCCATGAAAACGGATGATTCGGAAATTCGGCTGGCTCTTGCGGGTGCGGGGCTGGTCGGGCGACAACATGCGGATGCCATCGCGCGGGTAGCCGGGGTGCGGCTGGTGGCGGTCGCCGACCCCATGGGCGAGACGTGGGCGCGCGAGCGGGGGCTGGCATGGTACGGCGATGTCGATGCGCTCATCGCAGCCGAACGACCCGATGGCCTGATCGCCGCGACGCCGAACCATACCCATGTCGAGACCGGGATGGCGGCGGTGGCGGCCGGCATCCCGGCCCTGATCGAAAAACCGGTCGCCGATACGGTGGCCGAGGCGGCAAGGCTGGTCGAGGCCGGGCGGGCGGCGGGGGGGCCGCTGCTGGCGGGGCATCACGGGCGGTACAAGCCCCTGATCCGGGCGGCGAAAGCGCGGATCGAGGCGGGAGAGATCGGCCGGGCGGTGACGGCGCAGGCGACCTGCTGGCTCTACAAGCCCGACGATTATTTCGATGTCCCATGGCGGACCCAGCCGGGGGCGGGGCCGGTGTTCATCAACCTGATCCACGATGTCGATCTGATGCGGCATCTGGTCGGCGAGGTCGAGGCGGTGCAGGCCAGCACCCGCAACGCCCTGCGCGGCCATGCGGTCGAGGATACCGCCGCCGCGATCCTGCATTTCGCGAATGGCGCGCTCGGGACGGTGAGCGTCTCGGATACCGTCGTCTCGCCGTGGAGCTGGGAGCTGACCGCCGCCGAGAACCCGGCCTATCCGGTGACGGACCAGAGCTGCTATCTCATCGGCGGAACCCACGGCGCGCTGTCGCTGCCCGGTGGGACCGGCTGGACGCAGGACGAGCCGCGCGGATGGTGGGAGCCGATCCGCGCCGCCCGCCCCGGCCTGCGCCGTGCCGATCCGCTGGAAGGCCAGATCGCCCATTTCGCGCGGGTCATCGCCGGAGTGGAGGAGCCGCTGGTCTCGGCGGAGGAAGGGCTGCGCTCGCTGGCAGTCATCGAGGCGATAGGGCGCTCGGCGCGGTCTGGGCGGGTGGAAGCGGTATCGGTGGAATAATAGCAACGATGTTTGATCGTGGCCGATACCGCTCGCGCCCTGCGGGCGCGCCGAAGGCGCGGTGATGCGAAGCCGATAGGTCAATCTCATGAACCGTTGGAATAGCCTGTCGAGTCGCTACTTCGGCAAACGGCCCAGTAACGCCGCCCAGAGCGTTCCCCATCCCGTGAACGCCGCCTGACCTTCATCCGCCAAAGCGTAATGGTCCGGTCGATCATCGGCGAATATTTCCCGGCTCAGGCGCCACCCTTGCTGATCGTCGAACAGGCCCTGACCGAAGGTGAATTTTCGGGTGCTTCGCAGTTTATGCCAGATCGATGAACCACATCGTTCGCAGAACCCGCGCGAGGCGATTCCGGATGATGACCACTCGCGGAGCGGCCCATCGATCTCGATAAGCTCATCACAGACGACACCCATCCATACACCGCCCGTCCAGCGGCGGCACATCTCGCAGTGACACGCGCCATAGGTGTCCGGGCGCGGAAACCTTGAATGTGACTGCACCACAGGCGCACCGACCGGTTTTCATGCGGTTATTCTTCAGGGCAGTGTCCCTACCCTGCCCGGTGAATGAAGTACCGCCCCTCGGCCACACCGTCGGGCAGCGGCTCCTGCGCCATGCCCTCGAAGGCACCATTGGCGACGAGGAGAGCGCCGGGGACGAGAAGGCGGGCGATGGGCGCAGAGAGGGCAGCGCGCAGGGGGATGTCGTGTTCGGGCACCCCGACGCCGAGGTCGTAATGGGCCAAGGCCACGCTGCGCCCGATGCGGGTGTGGAGGGCATCGAGCATCGCCTCGGCCTCGCCTTGCAGGAAGAAGGCGTCTGGCGGGGCCGAGTCGGGGTGGGCGTTCATCTCGCGGTCGATGACCCAGATATCCCTTGCCGGGGCGATTTCGCGCAGGTGGTCGTAGGTCCGCCCGTTTCCAAGGCCGATTTCGAGGATCGCACCGTCGGGGGCACGGGTCAGCGCGACCGCAAGGCAGTCACGCTGGGCTTCGAGTCGGCGAATTGCACTGTCTAGTCGGCTCATCTGCGCTTCCTATGCCGGGCCGGGGCCGCTATCAAGGGCGCATGACGTGGACCATACCAAACATGCTGACCTTTGCGCGCCTGTTCGCGGCGGTCCTCTTGCCGCTCGGCTATGTCGTGCTGGCGCATCCCTATTCCGACGCACTGGCCTTCGTGCTGTTCACGGTGGCGTCGCTGACGGATTTCCTCGACGGCTGGCTGGCGCGGCGCTGGGGGCAGATGACGGCGCTCGGGCGGTTGCTCG
>Ga0114952_1002545_pt1 | contig 13859 bp, 12 predicted proteins | sample SidtaG_2_FD_87303 | JGI IMG/M metagenome (GOLD analysis project Ga0114952, IMG submission 87303) | Marine algal microbial communities from Sidmouth, United Kingdom - Sidmouth_Asex2 metaG | ecosystem: Host-associated > Algae > Red algae > Unclassified | place: Sidmouth, United Kingdom | collected... | reverse complement strand
TACGGCATGGACCAAACCCAGCTAGACAATCTGTTTCAAAAGTATAAACGCGCCCCCGAAGGGAAAGCTCGAGCTGTGACTGGAACAGGGTTAGGACTTTACTTGGTTAAACTCGTTATTGACGCGCACGGCGGGGAGATTGAGGTAACGTCTGAGCCTAAGAAGGGGAGTAGGTTTAAGGTTAGTTTACCGCTCGAGAAGAAGCCATCTCTAATTGAAGTTGGGAATTAACGAGCCAAACGCAAAGCTGTTATCGGGCGTTCCTAAGACAATCTCATTGATGCGCCACTTGCACCAACAACCTCGAAAGCACCAACTCGCATCATGCAGCCTCTTGCAACTGTCGCCTTAGCAGTTCCGAAGTTAGTTGACTCACAGATACCCCTTGCTGCTCAGCCCTACTTTGTAACTGTTCAACAAGGTCACCTTCGATTTCTACCTCAAAATGACGAGTACGCAGTTCGCTTTTAAATTCAACTGTGCGGAACTCATTCAAATAGTCGGTCGTATCGTGCGTCTCCCAAAAATCAGCTGCTTCCTCGTAGCTACCGAAACGCTCAGGACTAGGTTCACGCTTTTTGCTCACGGTAGTATTTCCTTTCTGCATCGCTCATAGTCCGAGCGGAAATGGGTAAGGCAGTAGCCTCTGGCTTGTAGATGAAGAAAACGACAAGATATCTACCCGCATCCGTTTGCCCGTAAGCGAGGTAAAGATTTTCACCTTGCACCTTGCCTTTTTCCCAAAAGCGAACGATGGGCTTTCCAAATAGAACTTCCTCAACTTCATTCATATTCACACCACGCTTCACAGCCAACTTTTCGACGTAGCGACTTTTCCATATGATGTCGTAGAGGTACAAACCGATCTCCACACAGGTACAGCTTAACTAATTGATTTTAGCACGCAAGAACATCGAACATAGTTTGGGTAAAAGGCATTTTTTAGCGCGTCAATCCCTTTATTTATCACCCAAGCCTTCCGCTAGTTGTGCCAACAACCTCGAGAGTACCGCCGCACTCGCCAAGCTGAGCGCGTCGCCCTGCTTCACTTCAGCAAAGGCCGTGTCGAAACGTCCGAGTAAGCGCGGTTTGGTCTCGAGAAACGCCTCGACCTTTAACCCATCCTTAGCTTTTTCAGCCGTCAAATAACCCTCGGTGAGTCGGCGCTGTGTTTGGCGCAATTCCATAATGAGTGAACCACGGGCGACTTTGTCCCACTTGGTGGGGCTAGGCAGGTCGCTCAGCGAATCGCGTAGCCAGCCGAGGGACAAACGTTCGCCCACGCCGTAAAAGGTTTTGGCTGCGTCGTTCAATGACGCGCTTAAATTTTCGCTCGCCTCGACCACGCCGACGCTGCTCGGTAAATAGGCGAGCCCTGCAACCGTAGCCGCTAAATCACTCGGCAGGCCACGCTTGGTCCAGGCCTTTGTATTGGCTTTAAACGCCTTGGCTTCTTTGCTGGACAAAAGTTTGCCGAGTCCGCGGCGTAACTTGACAAGCGGTTCGCGGTAGGTACCGACAAACTGCGCCACCGAATCCATCTGCTGGTCGCTAATGAGCATCCACGACACCACGCCCTCGACGGCTTTGACCATTTCGTCTAGAGCACTGTACTGCACCTCGGCGGGAACCTTGCGGTCAAGTGCGGTAATGTCTTCGACAACGCGGCGCAGGTCTAAAAGCTCGAACGAAACGAGCGCAGCCCGAATAACCTCGACGGGGCTCGCCCCCGTATCGCGCAGGCTACGGTGAACAAAGGTGATTCCGAGGAGGTCCACCACCGTATTTGTAAACTGCGTGGCAATAATCTCGCGCCGCAGTTGATGGGTTTTGATGGCGCTCGGGTATTTTTGTGCGAGGACATTGGGAAAGTAGCCGAACAAATACTGCTGAAAATAGGGCTCGTCGGGAAAGTCGGTCTCGAGCAAACGGCGGTACATCCCCATTTTGGTATAGGCGAGCAAAATAGCAAGTTCGGGGCGCGCATACCCCCTGTTGTCTCTTTGTCGCTCAGAGATTTGTTCGCGACTCGGCATAAATTCGACCTGCGGGTCAAGCCCACCGCGCTCTTCTAAATATGAAGCCAGTGACTGAAACAGCAGCGCGTCGTCTTGGCTGCGCCGCCGGGCAAGCGACAGGGCGAGCGACTGGTAGTAATTGTCTTTGAGTACCAACGCGTTGACATCTTGCGTCATTTCTTCTAACAGGCGGTCGCGCTGCACAAAAGACAGGTCGCCTGTTGCCATCAGCGGTTGCAAGAGGATTTTTATATTCACCTCGTGGTCACTCATGTCCACACCCGCCGAATTATCAATTGCGTCGGTGTTAATGCGCCCCCCGGACAGGGCGTATTCGACCCGCGCGAGCTGGGTGAAACCTAGGTTACCGCCCTCCCCGACGACTTTGGCTTGCAGTTCATTGGCGCTAATACGCACCAGGTCGTTACTCGAGTCCCCCACTTCGGCATGATTCTCGCTACTCGCTTTGACATAGGTGCCAATGCCGCCGTTCCAAAGCAGGTCGACAGGCATCTTCAAAATCGCGCGAATAAGTTCTTGACCGCTCAGGGTGTCGCCTTCTACACCTAGCATCTCTTGAACTTGAGGGCTTAGCTTGATGGCTTTGGCGCTGCGCTCGAACACGCCGCCGCCCTCGCTGATAAGGTCTTCGCTGTAATCGGTCCAGCTCGAGCGGGGCAACTCGAACAGACGCTTGCGTTCGGCAAAACTTTTTTCTGGGTCTGGGTCAGGATCTAAAAAAATATGTAGGTGGTTGAAGGCCGCTTGTAGTTTGAGTTTTTCGGTATAAATCATGCCGTTACCGAACACGTCACCACCCATGTCGCCAATGCCTGCGGCAGTAAAGGTGTCCTCAAAAATATTGACGTCCATTTCCCGAAAATGTCTATCGACACATTCCCACGCACCCCGCGCTGTAATGCCCTCTTCTTTGTGGTCATAGCCGTGCGACCCCCCCGAGGCGAAGGCATCACCGAGCCCAAAGTCATACTCGGCGGCAGTTTCGTTGGCAAGGTCGCTAAAGGTAGCCGTGCCTTTATCCGCAGCAACAACTAAATAAGGATCAGGTTCGTCGTAAATAATGACCTCACTCGGATGGACTACTTTACCGTCGACTAAATTATCGGTAATGTCTAGTAGACCGCGCATAAAACATTGGTATTGCCGCTGCACATAGCTGCGCAACGCGTCACGCTCGGTCGGAGCATTTTTAACGACAAATCCGCCCTTCGACCCGACCGGAACAATCACCGCGTTTTTGGTCATCTGGGTTTTCATAAGCCCCAAAACCTCAGTACGAAAGTCGTCCGGGCGGTCACTCCAACGAATCCCGCCACGTGCAACTTTGCCCCCGCGTAAGTGCCCTGCCTCGACGCCAATGCCCGACACAGCAATTTCAAAAAGAGGCCGCGGTTCGGGCATACTCGTCACTTGTTGCGAGGCGAGCTTAAAGCTGATGACCTCTTTATTCAAGAAGAAGTTCGTGCGGACGCTAGCGTCTATTAGGTTAAAAAGCCCGCGCAGCGTCGTATCTTCGGGGAGGGAGGCGACATGCTCGAGTGCCTCCAAAAAGTCTGCTTTGAGTTTGTCAAAAGCTGTTTCTCTATCATCATCGAACTGCGGGTTGAATTTAGCAGCAAAAGCAGCATAGAGCAGGGCCGAAATCTTAGGATGATTGAGCAGCGTGTCGTTAATAAAGGTACGGCTCACCACAGCATTTAGTTGCGAGTAATACATCTGGTACGCCCTGAGCAGTGCCACCTGGCGAATACTCAAACCGCCGTAAAGAATCAGGCGATTGAGCGTGCCGCTTTCTTCCTCTCGAGCAAGCAGTTTCGTCAGGGCTTCGGTTAACCGCTCACCGTGTTCACGCACGTCGATGGCCTGAGCGTCCATATCGCGTACGCGGAAAATATCGATGCCGCGCCAGCTCTCATCCTCTAAGCGCACCGTATAGGCAATTTGCTCTAAAACTTGAAAGCCTAAGTTCTCGAGCATCGGCATAATGCTGCTGAGAATAAGAGTGCGTTCGCGGTGGTAGATTTTTAAGAGCGTCGTTTCGTCGTCGCGCTCGTCATCAACCGCGTTGAGCATATCGACGCTGTAGGCCGCCTCCCCCAAGGCCTCGAGCTGTTCGATATCGCGCAGCGCCGCCGAGGTGCTGACGTCGGCTTTATACGCTTCATCCAGGGCAGCATCGTATTTGTCAGCCAAGCGCCGCCCCTGCACCTCGCCGTGGTTCAGAATCAGGCGGTCTAATAGGTGGTCGTCCCAGGTGCGCGTCAGCTCGATAATGTCGCGCTCTAGGGCAGGCACATCTACATCAAAATGACTCGTCTCAGTCGTAAAGAAAAAGTGGAAGCGCAACTGCGACTCGTCTTCGCCCATCGCCAACTGATAGTCCACATGCGAGGCGCTCAGTTTGTCGTAAAGGTACTTTTGAATATCACGGCGCACGTCGGCATTGAAGCGGTCACGCGGCATTATGACCATAGAGGCAAGCCCGCGCCCGAGAGGGTCGGGGCGCACTGTTAAGCGTACCCCGCGCTCTTGCTCTAAGCCCATAATCGTGCGAATGTCTTTATGCAAGCGCTCGGCGTCCGACCAGAACAATTCCTCGCGTGGTATTGAGTCGAAAATAGAGGTGATTTGTTTATAATCGTGTGACCCTGGCACCACGCCGTCACGCTCGAGAACTTGCTCGAGCTTGAGGCGCAAAATAGGTATTTCTTCGACAGCCGTCGACAGCGCCTTCGAGGTAAACAGCCCAATAAAGCGCTGCTCGCCCACGACTTCCCAATCCTCAGCCATTTTCTTGACGCCGATATAGTCCATCCGGGCGGGGCGGTGTACGGTCGATTCGGCGTTCGTTTTGGTAACGGTGAGAATTCTGCCTCCGACCACACGTTCACGCAAACCCTCGGGAATATCGGTTATCGGCACAGGTTTTGTATAGGCACTGTCCTCGGTTTTACTCAAAATGCCGAGGCCGGACTCCGGCGTCAGGTGCAGATGCGGCGCACCGTCACGGTCCAAAATATCGTATTCGCGGTAGCCCAGAAAAACGTAGTTATCGTCATCTAACCAGGTCATAAAGGCGGCGTATTCCTCAATTTCTTTGCAGCTGTCCGGCGCACCCTCGTTGTTACGTGCGGCTAAGTCTTTCAGGTAGTCCTGAAGCCGTTTTGTCCGTTCACGAATCGCGCCGTAATCGCGGGTCGCCAGTATCACATCGACTAAGACATCTTTAACTGAGGCGGCTAGCGCGTCTAGCTTTTCACGGTCATCTTCACGCTCGAGAAAGTAAAGCTCATACGCTTCTAGCTCCCCGTCGTCAAAACCGAGTAACTGCCCCTCGTCGTCACGCTTGGCATTTAAAATGGGGTGCAGCAAATGGTAAAGCTCATAACCTTCGCGCTTTAGCTGCGCCCGCACCGAGTCGACAATAAAGGGGCGGTCTTTTAGGTGAACCTCGAGTACGCTGTAAGGCGCTTCCCAACCGTCGGCCTGATAGGTCGGGTTGTAAACGTTCACACTTACTTCGTCGCTTAAACTTTTAAAGCGGCGCAGCCCCGCCACCGACATAGCAATAAGGCCGTCCGCATCGAACGCCTGCATAAATTCTGGGTTGGCTTTGGCAAACAGTTCGTCAGCAAAGTGTTTAAGCTCCGCGTCATCACGCTTCGTTTCGATACGGCGACGTACTTGCTCGAGGGTAACAGCCATCAATCTCTCCTAAACCGCTTCAAGGTGACTTAGCTATCATTAAAATGCTTATAGGCCCAAGTATACTTTAGCCTTGGTGTGGCGTTCACGACTTTTGAGTGCAAATAAACACCAAGATGACATCTGGACACCCGCTTTTGTCCTAAATTGCCTATACTGAATACGATTGATAGGTGCGATAAAGAAGTTTGATACTTGCACGTTTCCAGCTGACAAGGCTGTTTCTAAAGCGCGATATCTGAGATGGAGAAGTCATGTTCATAATTTTTACGGCGCTACTCATTGCCGCAGACCAGCTCACTAAATGGTGGGCCTCGACAACTTTTGATTTAAACTCTCAGGGCCAGTATGTTGCCCTGGGCTTTTACTTTACTTACGTACAAAACACGGGCGCGGCCTTTGGCATTTTGCAAAACGGCACGCTTATTTTAGGTATTTTGTCGGCTATTGTTTCAACTGTTATTTTTATCTTTCTACTCACGGCAGGTCGGCGTATCGACGCTTTGCAGCGCACCGCCCTGACCCTCATTTTAGCAGGCGCACTGGGCAACATGATTGACCGTTTTCGCCTGGGCTACGTGATTGACTTTATCCATTTCAACATTCCAAGCTTTAGTTTTCCCGTTTTCAACGTTGCAGATAGTTGCGTCGTGGTGGGGGCGGGTCTGCTTTTACTGGCAAGCTTCCTCACGCCTGAGAACGCTGGCAGCCCCGTGCCCGAAGCACGTGAAATGAGCGAGGCCGAGTTTTTTGACGAGGGTGAGTTCGAGCGGCACGTTGAGTTCGAGCGGTCAGGCGAACTCGAGCGGCAAGCTGAACCCGTGGCGGAGAGTGCGGAACCGAAAATTAGAATTGAAAATTAGAAAATTCAAAATTGGAAAATTCAAAATTGGAAAATTGGGTTGCTCCTCTATCAGAGGTGGGAAGTTGCTGACACTAACGGATTCTGTTGCTACGTAACCTTTTAGCACTTAAACCTTTAAATCCCCCTTTTTCAAAGGGGGACTAAGGGGGACTTTATTCACTAATATCATTATCATAGCCAGTTTTTCTATTAGCAACAGAAAACGGTAAAATCAGGGAAGTTTAGCGCTTTAATTTAAGGAAGCGTTTGCGGTGTACCAGGTCAGTGAATACGGCTACCTCAGCCCATTTTTTAGAGCTGTTCGCGGCCTCGAGCACATTACGGGGGTCAAGCTCGAGCCAGCACAACACGCCAGGTTTTAAGAGTTTGAAGGCTTGGGTCGCGAGCCTCTTAAAAAGGTCCAAACCATCTGCGCCTGCGTACAGAGCCAGGTGGGGGTCATGGTCTACTTCAGGGCTTACAGTCTCTCGGTCGCGCTCGGGTAAATAGGGCAAATTAGCAACGAGTATGTCCAGCGTCCGAGCGAACGTCTCGACCTCGTCATTCGTTAGTAAATTCGAAAGGACAAAGCTCACCTCGAGACCTAAGTCTCGGGCGTTGCGCCTCGCCACTCTTAACGCGGCCTCTGACACATCCGTCGCCATAACAACCGCGTCAGGTTTTTCTTGCTTCAAGGCTAGTGCAACTGCTCCGCTGCCCGTGCCCACATCTAAGATTTTTGGCGAGGCTAGTTCAGAAATATCGTTTAAAACGAGTTCGACCAGTCGCTCGGTTTCAGGGCGCGGAATGAGCACGTCGGGCGTGACGTTAAGCTCGAGTCCATAAAAAGGCGCAACCCCCAAGATATGTTGGAGAGGTTCACGGTTTCGTCGGCGCTCGAGCCAGACATCTAAAGTTTCTCTTTGTGCTTTTGTTAAAACTTCCTGACGGTTCAAAATGAGGTCGGTGCGAGAAAGCTTGGTCAAATGCTCGAGTAAAAGATGCGCCTCTGCTTGGGGAGCGTCGCTTATTGCTTCAAGGCGATTTTTTGCCATCTTCAATGCTTCGGCGCGTGTCATCCATTTATAGTTTAAGGGCTTAGGTAAGTTGCTATGTCTAAGTCCTTCCCAAATTCAAGGAATAGCAAACCGCAAGCTAAGCGCTTTTGTTGAATTTCTTACACTCGTGCGCCAGGTAAAAAAGTCCGCACAGCCCATTTTTTAAACGTGTTTTCATAAACAGATGACGACGCACTATAAACCCGCCACCGACCTTATTGAAACAGACCTCGGTACAGAGCTTGCCCTCTTAAACCCCACGACCCAGGCAATGTTCAGCCTCAACAAAACCGGGCGTTTAATCTGGCAGGTTTTGCCGCAACTGGGTATTGGGGGCGCCGCCCAAGCTGTCGTTAAACAGTTTGACGTTTCACCCAAGCAAGCCGAGCAAGAAGCTAAAGGTTTGGTCGAGAGCCTGCTCGAGTCCGGCCTCTTAGAACCCGTGTGACACATTTCGACCTGCTGGGTTATGGCCTCGAGGTCGAAGGCGCTTCGCCAAGCTTAGTGGCTTGGCTCGAGGATTACTGGGGTTTTTCGCACATAGAAGTCCCCTCTTCGGCAGCTGTCAAACTTCATGTCGTAGCCAGCGAAACCATCACCTTTCCACCTGATAAACCAAGCACATTAAACTTTCCTGAGGGTACGGTGACTTGTGTCAACCGAGACCCTATTATCTGGTTAGGTAACGCTACGTGCGGCGTGCACTTGAAGCTTGAAGGTGCTGTAACGCTCGAGGTTTGGGGCGATGACCCTGGCCTGTTCGCTATGCTCCATATGGCGCTTACAGAAGTATTACGGGTTAAAGGTCTTCTACCTCTCCACGCTGCCGTTGTGGTTGAGAATGAGAGGGCGACAGCCTTTCTCGGTGCAAGTGGTAGCGGTAAAACCACTACGCTGCTCACGGCTGTTGACCAGGGTTGGCAGGCGCTCTGCGAAGATTTTGTGTGGCTCGAGCCTGCCACCTTACAGCTGTATAGGTGGGACAGAGGTCTGCGCTTACTGCCTGATACTTACGAACGCTTTGGTCACTTAGTCGGAGACGTTCCCGCAGTGCAGGCAGCGGGCAAACGCTTTGTTCGCTATAGAGATTTAGGCTGGACCGCCCCCGAGAGTAGTCTTTCAGAACTTTTCTGGCTCAGGCGTAACAACGTTAAAAATACTGAGCGGCAAACTATGACAAACCTGGAGGCTACACGTTTACTTTGGGAGGCAACGGGCGTTCCTATTTCACGCCTTGCACGCGAAAACGCAAGCCGCAGCATTCCAAACATCCTCACGCAGATAAACCCCAACTGCCTACTTGTCGGTACAGCGCCGTTCAAGCTTGTAAGGGATGGCGAAAATTCACTTTGTATAGATGATGCGCGCGCAAATCACCAAATTTCCCCAGAGGTCTCCCTTTGAGTTCAACCCAGGCGTGACCTGTTAAGCCTTGTCGTTCGCGGCGTACCCCGCTATAAAACACAGGCGTTTCACCCCGCTGCTTTGCCGCACAGTACAGTACGAGTGAGCGCAAAACACACGTCCCCTTTGAGCGAGGGTCTACGAGTTTACTTGCCCATTTTACTGCCAGGGACAGCCATTCCTGAGGAATGCTTGTAAGCGGGGGAATAGTGTCGGGCTCATCCATCTGCGCTAAAAGGTGGTTCAGGCTCTGTGTCCGGCGCAAGCGGCGGCGCACGTGCCACACAGCAGGCAAAACCCGCAGCACATAGACGCAAAGTTGGGCGCTAAGCCCAAGCTTGCGAGTAAAGCGCCGCCAGGCTAAGTCGCCGTTCTCTTGCCGCACCCTCAAATTGTTAAGCAAGTGGTGTAAGCGGGGCACTGTACCCAGGGAAAGTGTTTGCTCCCAGGGATTGCAAAGATTCAGGAACAGTTCTAAGGTTCTCGAGCAAGCAAGCTCATTAGCGCGCTTTTCTAAATCCTCACGCGTTACGCTGTAGCGCAAAATAAGCGCCCGCATGTCGAGTAAATCATGCGGCTTGACGCCCCACTGTGACCAGCTTCGGTTCAGAATAAGCCCCACCAAAAGTGCGTCTACAGGGTGCATACCCTTCACTACGATGTCTTTACCAGACGCACCCTTCCAAGATAGGTTTACAGCGCGCGACCAAACGCTGCCGGTAATGCGTCGCTGGTTCGTTTGATGGGGACTGTAGCTTTGAACGGGGAAACGGTGAACCTCGACTTCCAACTGACCGTCACTCGAGACAAGGTGGAGGTCGACATGCACGTGATGACGTAGGCTCGAGCCTGCCCGCTCCCACATAACCCACCACCCCAGCCGCTCGGCTACCGTCTTAGCCTGCACCACGTCTTCAGGTTCAATAAGAATATCGACATCACCGTAAAACCGTTCTGCGGCTCGCTCGTAAACAAACTCAGCTTGATAGAAGCCCTTAAGAAGCAAAACGTTAATACCCACCTCACACCAAGCCTCAACAAGCGGTAAAAGCTGCGTTTTGACCATCTGATGGCGCGTTGCAGCCGCTATATAATCTGCTTTATAGTGCGCTTTTAACTCATCCTCAGCTCTGCCGTAGGCATAAGCCCCCAGACGGTTCTTACGTACAATTTTAGGGTCTACGGAGCTGTTTACCGTTTCATTTAAGAGGAGGGCTTCTAGCTGCTGTTTTAGCGCTTGCTGTTCCATAGTGGTTTCTCAAAACCTCTCGAGGCTCATCTTGGCTAATGGACTAATATTTCCAATTACCATCTGCCTAACAGTTTAAAGAAAAATGGGTGGGAGGGGGCGGCGTTTCGGCAAGAAGTGAAATAGCTCATAAAAGTTCTGCTTTAGTCGGCAAGGTTAGAATAGCTTTATGCCGAGCCTCGCGCTTGCTACAATTTGCCACGACCCTGAAGGAAGACTGATTGAAACCGCGCAGCGCCTACTACCTCACCTGGCCCCTCTATTTGATGGTATAGCGTTACAAGCAAGTCAAACTACTAAAAAAGGTATGCTCGAGCAAATCCAAAGCTTAGGCGGCGTCACCCAACGTGACGACGAGGATGGCTACGCCGTACTGCTTGGTAAGAAACGCCGCGACGCTGTAACACTGGCCCTAAGTTTAGAGACTTCGCACGTGCTCTACGTAGACTTTGACCGTTTACTACACTGGTTTGAAAAGTATCCCGACGAACTTGAGATGACGTTGAACACCGTTTCTCAATCGGATGTCACAATCATCGGGCGCACACCGAGGGCTTTTGCCTCTCATCCGAGAAACATGCGCGAAACTGAAAGCATGGTCAATCACATTTTTGCGTTAACAACAGGCCACATTTGGGACATGCTGGCGGCAGCTCGAGCCTTCTCACGTAAAGCGGCGCAAATTATCGTTGACGAATCTAAAGATGACGCTATCAGCAACGATGTTTCCTGGCCCCTATTGCTCTTACGAAAAGAAGGGCTGAGTTTCGACTATTTGGAGCTTAACGGCTTTGAATATGAAACCGCTGACCGCTTTGCAAATGAAATTGAGGTAGCTGGCGGCTTAGAGGGGTGGCTCGAGGGTTTAGAAAAAGACCCGAAACGCTGGGCAACAAGGTTGCACTACGCAAACCTAATGACAGAAGCCATGAAACCTTATATGCGTTAAGGAATCAGGAATTTAAGCGAGGTGTGACAGGTCAAAGCTTTCTGAAAACGGATTCAAAAAGGTTACGCCTTCCACGGTCGCACCACCGGAAAAATCTTCACTTAGAACAATAGGAACTTGGTAGAGTTTGGCAGCCGCCCAAATTTGCGCGTCGTAGTAGCTAAATGAGTGGTCTTTCACCCCACGCAGCGCTTCTAAGACCAAAGCGGGTACAAGAGGATAAACCGCAAAGAGCAATTCAAAGCGCTCGACCTGCCGGTAGCTCTGGTCGGGTGCAAAGCCTAACTTTCGTAAGCTTACATTGGCGAATTCGGCTAAAACCTGGCTGGGTAGAGCCGCATTGCTGCGTTCCACCACGTGCTCGAGCACTGCCCGCGCCCGGTTACGCTTAGGTATGTCTCGAGGGTCAAGCGAATAAATAAGTACGTTGGTATCGAGCAAAAAGGTCACTCCGACTTGGCCCAGCGGGTGAAGCGTTCATCCTCTTCATAAAGTGCTTGGCGCTCAAAGCGGTAATTCTCGGGGAAAGGGTGACTTTGAATGAGGTCGTCGGCTTCTGCGAAGAAAGCCTGCAAAACCTGTTTATTACGCTTGAGTACAGGTGAATACACATCACCTTGCAACGCCGCATCTAGGGCTTGACGGACCACCTCGGCTTCAGAAACACCAAGTTCTTTCGCCCGTCTCTTTAGCGCCTTATCCTGGGCTTCTTCTAAGTAGAGTTGCTTACGGATCATACCTACATTATATACATCATACCTAGATAAGGCAAATTGATGGGCGTCTCAGTTCATCTTTTATGGAGATAGTACAATCAAGCTTAGAAAATCAGTTATCGCCAAGGTATAGGTACGGAGCAAAGAGAAATAGACCAGGAGGCCAGTATTTCTACCGATTATAGGTTTCCCTCTTTTTTATATAGCACTGTATAGCCGCATTCGTGATTGCCAGCTATGTAACTTCATTTATCCACTCAGCTTCCTCAGCCTTTAACCGCCCCACCCGTTAAACCCGCCACAATATAGCGCTGCGCCAACAAGAAAAACACTACCGCTGGCGCTAAATTAACAGAGATAAAAGCAAGAATCCGCGACCAGTCGGTTGAATATTCACCTCTAAAGTTCACCAAACCCAAAGGCCAAGGGTGAACCGAAGGGTCGGTGCCGAGCATGATTAGGGGCAGCAAGAAACCGTTCCACGACGTCACCAGCGTAATCACGCCAACGGTTGCCAAAATCGGCAGAGACAGGGGCAAGATAAATCTGAAGTAGAACCCTAAGTAACCGATGCCATCGACCCTAGCAGCTTCGAAAAGTTCAAATGGTAACTGTTCAAAAAAGCCTCTAAAAAACAGTATTGAGCCACCAATACCAAACGCCACTTGCGGCAGAATAATCGCCCAGTGTGTGTTGAAAATATCTAAGAAAGTATTGTTGATGACAAAAATAGGCACAATTGCTGCCGCCGCTGGAAACATGAGCCCTAGCAGCAAATAAGAGAAAATGAAATCTTTACCTGCGTACTTTATGTGGCTAAAGGTAAAGGCCGCCATTGAAGCGAAAATGAGCACCAGCAAGACGGTGAAGAAGGAAATATTGAGGGAGTTGAGTGCGTACTGCCAGGTGGCAGGCGAGTTGATGATGTCCTGGTACGCGTCAAGGCGGAACACCCTGGGAAATCCTATGGGGTTGGTACGCAAATCTCCTAAGGATTTGAACCCGCCCATAATCGTTGCCCAAATAGGCAGCAACACAAATATGGATAAGGTAATTAAGAAGGTATGTTTTAGAATATGACCCAGCGGCTTGTTCATGTTTTTTTCCTTCGGAACATGCTTTGCTCACCCATAACGACGTACTGATAGGTAAAGCCCACGACAATGCTAATTGTGAACAATATGATGCTGGCTGCTGAGGCAATGCCGTAGCGCTGCCGCCTGGACAAACCCCATTCATAAATAAAGGTGGCAAGTGTCTGCCCCTCTTCAGGTGGGGAGCGTCCGTAAAGGCCGATAATAAGGTCAAAAGCTTGAAACGAACCTAAAATAGCGAAGAAGAGGGAAAGCTTAATTGCATAAGAAATAAGGGGGATTTTTACGTGCAGAATAGCTTGCCAGTTAGAAGCCCCGTCAATTTCTGCTGATTCGACAAGCTCTTTGGGAACCCCTTGCAAGCCAGCGATATAAATAATCATGTGATAGCCGAAATATTTCCAGACAAGCGCTAGTAGCACCGCAGCGAATGACCAGGTTTTGTCTTCCATTAGGAAGTAAGGACCACCTAGAAACGCTTCGTAAAGGGGGGCGAAAAGCCCGTAGCGGCCATCTAGCATGTAGACCCAAATAAGACCGGTGGCAATCTCTGACAGGACAAAAGGCAAAAAGAAGATAAGGCGGTAGACGCTGTTGATACGCGACTCTCTGTAAATAAGTAGGGCGCAGACCAGGGCGAGCGGCAGTTGCACGAAAAGTGACACGCCAAGGAGCAACGCCGTATTACGAAGGGCAGGCTCAAAAAACGAGTTTAGCGTTTGCTTAGTAAAGAGCCAGACGTAGTTGCTGACGCCTTGAAAGTCGACGACAGGGCCGTAGCCTTTATATTTAAAGAAGCTT
>Ga0114952_1002541_pt1 | contig 13869 bp, 12 predicted proteins | sample SidtaG_2_FD_87303 | JGI IMG/M metagenome (GOLD analysis project Ga0114952, IMG submission 87303) | Marine algal microbial communities from Sidmouth, United Kingdom - Sidmouth_Asex2 metaG | ecosystem: Host-associated > Algae > Red algae > Unclassified | place: Sidmouth, United Kingdom | collected... | reverse complement strand
TTAGTATCATTTATCCCCTCCCAAACAACATACTCATACGTTATTCTACTGTTCGTTTTTGCATACCAATATTGTAACGCTTCTCTTAAATCTGCTAATGTAAAAGTAGCATTAAATGGCATTATAGATGTTCTAATTTCATCTATAGCGGAGTGTAAAGAAACAGCAAGTTTAAATTTAACGTCCTCATCTGCCATTTTTTTAATCATCTTGGGAACTCCCGATGTAGATACTGTAATTCTCTTAGGAGACATTCCTAAACCTTCTGGAGATGTTATTTTCTGAATAGCTTTAAGAACATTGTTATAGTTCATTAAAGGCTCTCCCATACCCATAAATACTATATTACTTAAGGGCTTATCAAAATACAATCTACTTTCATTGTCTATTGCAACAACTTGATCATAAATCTCATCCGGATTTAAGTTTCGCATACGCTTTAATCTAGCAGTTGCACAAAATTTACAATCTAAACTACAACCTACTTGACTAGAAACACATGCTGTTGTTCTTGTTTTTGTTGGAATAAGAACAGACTCTACTATTAAATCATCATGTAAACGCACTGCATTTTTTATAGTACCATCGCTACTACGTTGCATTTGGTCTACCTTGATATGATTTATCACAAAGTTTGCCTCTAACATATCTCTTGTTTCTTTAGATATATTAGTCATTACCTCAAAAGAATGTGCAGATTTTTGCCACAACCACTCATAAACCTGGTTACCTCTAAAAGCTTTATCTCCGTTTTTAACAAAGAATTCTCTTAGTTGCTCTTTTGTAAGTGCTCGTATGTCTTTTTTCTTTTCCAACTTTACTAGATAAAAAATCCCTCTTTAAATATATTACAATGTAAAGAGGGATTTTAATTATTCCTTTTAATAGGAATATAATTATATTATAAGCATAGCATCACCATAAGAATAAAACTTATAGCTTTCTAAAATTGCTTCTTTATATGCTTTTTTCATTAAATCATGACCTGCAAATGCAGATACCATCATCATTAAGGTAGATTTTGGCAAATGAAAATTAGTAATCATACAGTTTGCAATACTAAAATCATAAGGAGGAAAAATAAATTTGTTTGTCCAACCTTCATACGTATTTAATGTTTGGTTAGAGGATACTGCACTTTCTAAACCACGCATTGCAGTTGTTCCTACCGCACATACTTTTCTCTTGTTAGTCTTAGCATTATTAACTACTTCTGTAGCTTTTTCATCTATAATTAACTCTTCGCTATCCATTTTATGTTTAGACAAATCTTCTACCTCTACTGGATTAAAAGTTCCTAAACCAACGTGTAATGTTAATTCTGCAAAGTCTACTCCTTTTATTTCTAAACGCTTTAATAAGTGTTTAGAGAAATGCAAACCAGCTGTTGGAGCTGCAACAGCACCTTCGTGCTTAGCATATATGGTTTGGTATCTTTCTTCATCATTCTCCTCTACTTCTCTTTTAATATATTTAGGAAGTGGTGTTTCGCCTAAATCTCTAAGTTTTCTTCTAAAATCTAAATAAGAACCATCATATAAAAAACGTAATGTTCTTCCTCTAGATGTAGTATTATCTATAACCTCTGCTACTAGAGTTTCATCATCTCCAAAATACAACTTGTTACCAATACGTATTTTACGGGCAGGATCTACTAAAACATCCCATAAGCGCTGCTCTTCATTAAGCTCACGTAATAAAAACACTTCTATTCTTGCTCCAGTTTTTTCTTTATTACCGTACAATCTAGCAGGAAAAACTTTTGTATTATTTAGCACCATTACATCTCCCTCATCAAAATAATTAATAAGGTCCTTAAACATTTTATGCTCAATTTTACCGGTTTCTCTATGTACTACCATTAGTTTAGATTCGTCTCTATGTTCCGCAGGGTATTCTGCTAATAACTCCTCTGGTAATTCAAAATTGAAGTTTGATAATTTCATTTATAAAAATTTTAGTTGCGTTTTTTCAAGACGGCAAATATACAACCTCAAGGGAGGGGTTGTCAAGTAAAACCGTAATTAAATGGTAATTATGCTTCTTTTACTACTATTCCAAGGTTTTTAAAATCTTCCCAATAGTCTGGATAAGACTTAGAAACCACTTCTGCATCATTTACAAACAAGCTAGTTTTTAATGCTAAAGGACCAAATGCCATTGCCATTCTATGGTCATTATAAGTATCTATAGCTACATCTGAAATTATTTTTTCTGAAGGCTCTAAAGATAATGTTTCATTTGTAACCGTAATATTTGCTCCAAGCTTAGATAATTCTGTGTGTAAAGCTTCTAAACGGTCTGTTTCCTTAATTTTTAAGGTGTGCAAGCCTGTTAAATGGCATGCAACACCTAAACCAAAACACGTAACAGCTATAGTTTGCGCTATATCTGGAGCATTTGCTAAATCTATAGTAACTTTTGGTAATTGTTCTTTCTGTATTTTTTCTAATACAATCTGATTTTCCTTAAATGCAGTTTGTACACCAAAATCAGTATATATTTTAGCTAACACACTGTCTCCTTGCAGACTATTTTCTTTGTAAGCCGATAATGTTATTTGCGAGCCTACATCACTTAAAGCAATTAAACCATAGTAATAGGATGCTGAACTCCAATCTGATTCTACAACCAAATTTGTTGGCGGCACCTCTTTTTTAGGTAAAACTTTAATTGTATTACCTAAAAAACTACTCTCTACCCCTATTTGACTTAAAAGCGCTAATGTCATTTTTATATAAGGAACAGAAGTTATTTTACCAACTAACTCTAATTCTATTCCATTTTCTAAACTAGGCGCTGTAAGTAGTAAAGAAGAGATATACTGGCTACTAATATCTGCTGGTAGACTAACTTTATTCTTTGTTAATTTTTTTCCTTTGATATGTATTGGCGGGTATCCTTCATTTTTAACGTACGAAATATCTGCTCCTAAGTTTTGTAATGCCTCTACCAAAACTTTTATAGGACGCTCTGTCATACGTTGCGAACCTGTTAAAGTAACTTCTTTACCTTCTTGCGTTGCAAAATAACTAGTTAAAAAGCGCATTGCAGTCCCAGCATGATGAATATCTACCTCGCCAGAAGCTATTTGTAATCCTTTTTCCATTACAATAGCATCATCTGAATTAGATAAGTTACTTATATTAATAGTAGAATACAACGCTTGTAATAAAAGAGAACGGTTAGATTCACTTTTAGAACCTGTAATTTTTACGTTTGCTTTTATTAAATTTGATACTGGTTTGGAGATGTGTAATTTCAAAACTAAAGTGTGTTAAAAACGAAAGTCAAATATAGTACTATTTCAACTTTTTATTGTTGTGATGGCGATCATGATCACGCTTTGTTTTTAATTCTAACTTTTTATCAAAAGCTTGTTGTAAATCTACTCCTGTTTGGTTTGCTAAACAAAGTACTACGAACATAACATCTGCCAACTCTTCTCCTAAATCTTTGTTTTTGTCTGACTCCTTTTCGCTTTGTTCTCCATACCTGCGAGCAATAATACGAGCTACCTCCCCTACTTCCTCCGTAAGTTGCGCCATATTAGTAAGTTCATTAAAATAACGAACACCATGTTTTTTTATCCAATCATCTACATCTTTTTGGGCTACAGCTATACTCATTTGTCCTATATTTTAGACAAAACTACTTTTTCTGTTTGTTTTTCTACTATTGCTTTATAAAAATCTTTCAATCCTTGATAATCTATAGCAGAAATTATCGCTTTATTGATTTTTAAATCTAATTTTATTTGGAGACCAAGCGGTGTTTGTGCAATATGTAATTTAAACTGCCCCATACCATCTCCAACCATAATATTACACGGTTCTGGAACCGACTCTACCACATACCCTTTTGGAATGTTAATGGTTACAGAGTGTATATCTTCCCATGGATACCCATAATCTATAGGGTACTCTCTATTCACCTTTTTAAAAGGATTTTCTGTTTGTGCTAACCAAAACAATGGAGTTAAATACATTTTATCGCCAATTATTTCTGCAGTATCTTCTGAATTAAAACTAAAGTTTTCTATAACTGGTTTTCCAATTTCTTCTTTATTTTTTATAGAATACTCTGATATTTCAATTCCATTACAATTCTCTTCCAACTTTTCTAGATAATCATCTTCATTTAAATCTGAATTAATTGCCCTAAAACTATAAGCTATATAATCCCAACATATTCTTCTTACTTTTCCTTCAACATCACCAGTATTAGAAATGGAAGCCATAATCATAATATTCTCTGAAGATTTATAATCTGGTAGCAATGAAGTAGATGCTGACAAGCCTCCTTCTTTAACAATTCTTCCTGCCCAATTAAGAGTCCTTACAGGGAGCATATTAGGCTTACTATACTTACTTGTTGCGTCTAAAAAAATGCTTTTTCCATCAATCTTAACTAAAGCAACAACATAATTAAAACCATATCTAGTAGGAAATAATGGAACACCGTTACTTCTTGTACTAACTAATACAGGGTTTGCATTTAATCCTACGCTACGTAACATACTTACTAACATTAAATTAATATCTGCTACATTTCCTATTTTTAAACTATGTGCTTTCTTTACGCCTTCATCTGTGTAATAACCATAAATTCCATTCCAGTTCATCCTAGATTGCACGTAACCAAATACTGCAATTGTTTTTTCTTTTTCAGATACTTTACCCAATACTACTTTTTCTATATCATCCTTATAGTATTTTTTAAAATCTATCTGATTTCCAAAATCGTCATTTTCATAGATTTTTTTTACTACATCCTCCCAAGTACTTGTATAGCTTTCAATGGTTGAATTTGGAAATTTCACATATTGCAATTCATACTTAATAGATGCCCTATAATTATTCATGCTATTTACAAACATTTCCTCCTTTAAAGCAGGAACATTTTTCATCTGAACTTTAGAAATATTTATTTTATAATCTAATTTAGAATTTGAAAAATTAGTCTTTACAGCATATCCAAAATTATCTCTATTCTTATTGGTAAAAGTTATAGTTCCCGTTTTACTACTCCTACCTATGTCATAAGCTAAATAACCTTTCGTCATGTTTTTATAAGAAAAATATTCTGGGATTTCAACCTTTATTTCTTGTTTTACAATAGGAATATCATATTGTAATATAATTTCATTAAACGAGGAATAAAAAGGAGAACTAATAGTATATTTATATTCTATAACACTGCCCTCAATCAAATTTGGCATTGTAAATTTTTCTTTCTTATTATATTTTGACGCTTCTTCTGTAAAAGTGTCTGAATTCTTTAACTTAGTTTTTTCTATTTCGCTTCCCTTTAAATTATAAGTAGAAGCTTTTAAACCTGAAAGACTTTCTTCTGTACTGCTATTGTGATATAAATTTTCTACGACTGTACCATACTTAAATCCTTTTTTGTTATAAATTTTGATACGTTCATGAACTTCCTTTTCTATTACAAAACCAGAATCACTAAAGTATTTAAAAAACACTCTTATCTTCCTATATAAAACAGCAGCGTCTGCTGTTGAGTCACTCTTATATATTTTCTCTTTTAATTCTTCTCTTGAGACTTTACCAAATTTAACATCTTGAGCTAAAGAAATGTTTGTAAAAAGAAGTAAAAGAGTTATTACTTTTATAAAATTATTCATGCCTTGTATTTAAAATATTATACTTTATTCTTTTTTAATTAGTACTACTTGTGCGTTATCGCTTTTAGAAACTTCTCTCCTGAAATTTCTATAATCATTATATTTTTCTTTTGTGTAGCTTCCTGATTTTAATAAGAATCGATGTTCATATTTTAATGCCCCATTATCTAACTTAATTAGCTCCGCAACATATTCTCCAAATTCGGATGATATTTCTTTTTTACTTGGTAAAGACTCAACTATATAACCATTTGGAATTTTTATTTCATAAGAGTCTATATCTAAAAAACCCCGAGAAATTTTAAAAGGCATTTTTCTAGAGCGATACCTTTTAGGAACAAAATTATTCCTATTCAAAACATTTGCAGAAAAAAGAATTCTCTCTCCAGAAGGTTTTAAAAAATTTTCTGCGCTGATAGATACTTCCTCTAAAAATTTTACTTCCGATTTATTATTAGAAAATTTGTAATCTTTTAAAACTATGTTATTTATAGTAGACCACTGATCTTGATAATGCTCTAAAACCTCTTCTTTATCCTCATTCTCTATATTAAACCTATTATTATATTTAATTCCCGTTGTTTCTATAATAACTTTTGCTTGTAAAGTTCCGTTGTCTAACAATTCTATTTCTCCTTCAATTTTTTGAGAATTTGTATCTTCTATATAAACAGGAGTTCTAACTATTACACCTCCCTCTGGCTTCATTACTAAAGCCACCCTATCATCTGTAAAGTCTCCCACAAAACCAAAAGGATGAGTTTGCGAAGTACAATCTATCCAGATATAATCATCGCCATTTGGAATTGCTAAAATTGCATGATTCCCTTGCTCTAGTGATGGAAATTCTTCATCAAAGTCGACTTTATTTCTACCTGCTTCAATATGCACATAGTAGCTTTCTACACCAACAGCATCTAATAATGAATGTGTATAATTGGAAAGCCCTTTACAATCTCCATATTTAACCCTATCAACTTCCGAAGCTAAAATTGGTTGTATACCACCTATTCCAACTTGTACACTTATATACCTAGTAACGCTTTGCATATATTCATAAACTATTTTAGCTTTCTCTAAATCAGTATCAACATCTTTCACAAGTTCATTAACATATTGCTTCACAGACTCAGGAAGCTCATCTCTTCCTTTTAGTATATTGTTATACATCCAAGAACCTAATTGCTCCCAATTTTCGACATGTGCATTATACCCCTCGTAATGAAAATCGTTTAACCTTACCATTATTTTTGGAGAAAGTTCACTAAAAGGCGGACATAAATTTTCATATTTTACTGCTGGAATATTAGCTACTGAATACGAAATTGAATTTTCATTATTCTTAATTTCAAGGTTTAAGGTTTTAAGATTTTTTTCCTTAATCACTGGTTTTAAATCACTAGAGCTATAATTTATTATAAACCTATTTTTCTCGACACTAGACATAAAACCATCAATAAAATACCAACTGGGTATAAATGCCGTGTTTTTTGTTTGTATTTCTTTTTCAAAAATAACCGTATAAGGATATTGGGTTGGTGTGTATTTTAAATACTTAACTCTATAATCAGAATACAATGTACCTCCTGAAACAGCGCTAACATCAATAAAATCTTTTTCCTTTATTTTTTTTAGTTCATTACCAAAGGCATCGTAAATTACAGCCTTAATAAATTTTAATTTCCTAGAATTATTATACCCCCCATAAGCGTGGACATGTTTTCTTCCTTTCTTATTTAAGACAGTGACTACTCTTTTTGACTTCATAACCATATGATCTTGAGCTAAAACGTCTACAACCATTTCATCTAAACGCACAACAGCGTCTGCATTTTCAGCTAGTTTATTATCAATTAAAAGGGATTGGTATTTAAAATTTTGGGTAAAAGAAGATGTACTGTATAAAAGCAGCAATGTGAGTAAAAAAAAGCGCATTTAAATTAATATAATTAGTTTGATTCTCTAATTAACGGCAAAATACTACTTTTCTTACTAATTTGAAGGAAAAATTAATTTCACTCTTTATTCTTTGTGTCAATTATTATAGTAACAGGGCCATCATTTAGTAAGTCAACTTTCATATCTGCACCAAAAACGCCTGTTCCAACTTTTTTTCCCAAGCTTAGTTCTAAGCCAGAAATAAATGCTTTATACATGGGTATTGCTACTTCTGGCTTTGCTGCTTTTATATAAGACGGTCTATTTCCTTTTTTTGTTGCAGCGTGTAATGTAAACTGACTAACCACAATGGCATCTCCAGATATATCTAGTAACGAATTATTCATTACTCCTTCACTGTCATTAAATATTCTAAGATTTGTTATTTTCCTAGAAAGCCAATCTATATCTTCTTGTGTATCGGAATTCTCTATTCCTATTAGAACTAATATTCCTTTATTTATAGAGCAAATTTTTTGTTCCTCTACCTTTACACTAGCTTTAGAAACTCTTTGTACTACTGCTCTCATTTTTTTACAGAATGTATATCTACTCTATAATTTTCATCTTCTCCAGAAACCATTTGCACATAGCTCCTGTACCTACTCCAAGCAATTTCATCTTTTTCTAATGCCTCTTTTATAGCACATTTAGGCTCATCTATATGTAAGCAATTATTGAATTTACAATTACCCTTATTCTCAAAAATTTCTGGAAAATAGTCTCCTATTTCCTCTTTCTCCATATCTACAATTCCAAAGCCTTTAATACCTGGAGTATCTATTATCTGAGCGTCAAAACTTAGATCAAACATTTCTGCAAATGTTGTTGTATGCTGGCCTTGTAAATGTTGCTTAGAAATTTCGGTAGTTTTTATAGAAAGATTAGGTTCTATTACATTTACTAAAGTAGATTTACCTACTCCTGAATGACCAGAAAACATAGAGACTTTTTCTTGCATTAACGCCATTACCTTATCTACATTTTTCCCAGATTTAGCAGAAATTCCAATACAGGCATATCCTATTTTTCTATATAAAGCTGCTAAATATTTTATTTCTAGAAGTTCCTCTTCATTATACGTATCTATCTTATTGAACAAAAGCACTGTAGGAACATCGTAAGCTTCTGCTGTTACTAAAAAACGGTCTATAAAAGCTGTATGTGTTGGTGGGTTATTTAGAGTAACCATTAAAAATACCTGATCTAAATTTGCAGAAATTATATGTGTTTGCTTAGATAGGTTAACTGATTTTCTAATTATATAGTTCTTACGGTCTTCAATTTCTGTAATTATACCAACAGTTTCATCTCCTATATTTTCTATTGAAAATTCTACAGAATCGCCAACGGCTACAGGATTGGTACTTTTTATACCTTTAATTCGGAATTTTCCTTTTATTCTACAGTCATAGAATACACCATCTGATGCTTTGACAGTAAACCAGCTCCCTGTAGATTTATAAACAATTCCTTTCATTAACAGTAATTAGAGCTGCAAAGAAACAATATTAGTTTTTAAATTGTTTTACATTCCTAATTTTTCTATTTCTTAAACCATAATAACTTAACCAAAAAAGCGACCAATAATCGTTTAGATTATAATTGGTCGCCCTATTATTTTATTTATAAGAAAGTTATTACTCTGGTAGCGTTTTAATTTTCTGTACAATCAATATCATTAAGTTCCTCCTTAGCTTCATTAAAATCTCCATCAAAATCGGTAAGACCACCATAGCAATCTTCCACATCTTCTAATGCATTTATATAATTCTTAAGAGCTCCTTTGTAGCTATTACAGTTTTCTATAGTTGGATCTTCTTGGTAATTACTAAATGCAGTTGTCCAAGCTTCTAAGTCTGAAGCTACGTCTTGCGCCCAGCTCCCATTTAAGCATTTTACTGGGTTCTTAGAACAATTAACAAATAGCATTAAAAAAAGCATGCTTAAGATTGATTTAAAAATTAATTTACTCTTAGTTTGATTGTTTTCTAGTTTCATTTTTAGTTTTTTATTGGCCTATACCATGTTGATTATAGCCAACGAAAATATTAATTATAAACTATTTAAATTCTTAGTATTGTATAACTTGTAAGTTTTATTATATAATTGGCTGTTTTTTAAGTTTACATTACTCAAAGTACACTCCTCTATATTTATGCACAAATAAAAAACTATTCTAAAGATGCAACCCTTTAGAATTTAATTTGTCTTTAAAATAAACAGTACAATGAAAAAAATAATATTAGGTATTGCGTTAGGCTTAACATGTTTTATAGAAGCTAATGCACAGGAGTTTAAAGTAATTACAAGTGTAGAATCCATTGTTCCAAGTGGCATGGGGCGTTCTAGGATTATTGAAGCAAAAGAAGAAAAAGATTATGAAAAATATACCTCTACCCAAACAGAGGAAGACAATACTCGGAATAAATCTAAAAGGAAAGATATTAGAGTAAAGAATTTTGAAGAAACAAAATTGCTAAACTTTTATAATATTACCGGAATACGCTTTCAGAACATTGCTGCTAATGATGCTGTTATATCTTCTAAACTTAACAAAATGTCTGAAGAAGGTTGGCAACTACTACATGTAGTTAGTGCTGTTGAAAGTGATGCTGGAGATAAAGATGGACAAGGCATTTTCATTACTCGTTACATTTTTAAGAAGTAAAAAAATCCCGTCTTAATAAGGACGGGATTTTTAATTGTTTAGTTATTTACAATTTTCTCTTGATGATTGATAGACTCTTGGTGAATTGCTTTAAACATTCTTAAAACAAACTCTTCACTTAATCCTTTAGATTCTCCTTCTAAAATCATAGCGCCTAAAATCTGATTCCAACGGTTACTTTGTAATACTGCAACGTTTTTCTCTTTTTTAAGTTTCCCTATTCCGTCAGAAATTTTCATACGCCTCCCTAAAGATTCTATTAATTGATTATCAATAACATCAATCTGTGCACGTAAGTTTGTTAATTCTTTATTATACTCTGCTTCTGGATCAGACTCTTTTCTAATTTTTAAATCTTTCATTATCTGAACCAGTTTTGTTGGTGTTACCTGCTGTGCAGCATCACTCCAAGCATTATCTGGGTCAAAATGAGTTTCAATCATTAAACCATCAAAATTAAGGTCCAATGCAGTTTGAGAAACATCAAAAATCATTTCTCTGTTACCTGTAATATGCGATGGATCGTTTATTAATGGTAAATCTGGAAATTTGTTTTTAAGCTCAATAGCTAATTGCCATTCTGGCATGTTTCTATATTTTGTTTTTTCATCCGTAGAGACACCTCTGTGTATTGCTCCTAAGTTTTTAATACCAGCAGTATGCAAACGCTCTATACCACCTAACCATAAAGATAAATCTGGGTTAATTGGATTTTTTACTAGAACAATTTTATCTGTACCTGCTAATGCATCTGCAATTTCTTGCATGATAAATGGACTTACAGAAGTACGAGCACCAATCCACAATAAATCTATATCATGTTCTAAAGCTAGTTCTACATGCGCTCTATTTGCAACTTCCGTACAGGTTTTCATTCCTGTTTCTTCTTTTACTTTTTGTAGCCATTTAAGCCCTAAAATACCTACGCCTTCAAAATTCCCTGGACGAGTTCTTGGCTTCCAGATACCTGCTCTGTAATAACTTACATCGGTATCTTTTAATTCATGAGCAATTTTTAACACCTGCTCTTCTGTTTCAGCACTACATGGCCCTGCTATTACTAGTGGATGGTCTAGCTGCATGTCATCCAACCATGTTCTCATTTCTTTTGAATTCTTCATTTTACTTATACTTTATTCTTTGTTTGTGGTATTCCGTTTAATATTTCTTTAATTTTATTGGTACTATTCATTTCATTATAAATGCCTTCATAATCGTCTGCAAGCAGCATTTTTTTAAATTTAGAAAGGTTATTTATATACCCTTCTAAAGTTTCTACTACGTTATCTTTATTTTGTTTAAATATAGGTGTCCACATAGCGGGTGAGCTTTTTGCTAAACGTACTGTACTCTCAAAACCACTCCCCGCCATGTCAAAAATATCACGTTCATTTTTTTCTTTCTCAATAACCGTCTTTCCTAACATAAAAGAGCTTATGTGTGACAAATGTGATACATATGCTATATGCTTATCATGCGCCTCTGGATTCATATATCTAATACGCATTCCTAAAGCCTGAAAAAGTTCTAATGCTCTTTCTTGTAATTTAAAAGCTGTTTTTTCTACTTCGCAAATAATATTTGTTTTACCCTCATACAAACCATTGATTGCTGCAGATGGTCCTGAAAATTCTGTCCCCGAAATAGGATGGCATGCTAAAAAGTTTCTTCTTTTTGGGTGTTCTCCTAATACTTTACATATTTCTAATTTTGTAGAACCTGCATCAAAAACAACACAATCATCATTAACCGCATCTAATATTTTAGGTAATTCTAAAATCATTGCATCTACAGGAATACTTACAATTACTACATCTGCAATTGATAATTGACTATAGTCTGCTTGCTCCTCTATTATTCCTAAAGACAATGCCTCATCTATATGCTCTTGTTTTGCATCAATCCCATAAACAGTAACATTAGGCTTTAAGCGCTTAATGTCCTTTACCATGGAACCTCCTATTAATCCTATACCAATTACAAATACATTCATCTTTTATCGCTACGCTTTAGTTTTTTGTTGGTGGTTTTTCTAATTCTACTTAATATTTATTCTGATAGCTGTAAACCTACAAACATCAATTAATTTAAAACCTTGCTATTGCTTCTTTTATTTTTTCTTCTTTTACACACAATGAAAAACGTATATACCCCTCCCCATTACTCCCGAAAATAGTTCCTGGAGCTATAAATATGTTTTTATCATATAATACCTCATCTACAAACTCCTCAGAGGTTTTAGCTCCTTCCGGCAATTTTGCCCAAACAAACATACCTACTGCATTTATATCATATTTACAGTTTAGTTTATCTGCTAATTGAAACATTAAGTCCCTTCTTGAAGTATATACCTCATCTAAAGCATTAAACCATTCTTGTCCGCTTTGTAATGCTGCAATTGCTCCTTTTTGTATGCCATAAAACATACCAGAATCCATATTACTTTTTACTTTTAAAATAGCATTTATATGAAAGGCACTCCCTAAGACCATACCTACTCGCCAACCTGCCATGTTAAAGGTTTTACTTAAAGAATTTAATTCTAAAACTACATCTTTAGCATTCTCTAAAGCTAATATACTTGTTGGGTTTTTGCTTAAAACAAAACTATATGGATTATCATTAACCAATAAAATAGAATTGTCCTTTGCAAAATTTATTAGCTCTTGTAATTTTTCTATTGATGCTGTTGCTCCTGTTGGCATATGCGGGTAACTAACCCACATAATTTTTACTTTAGATAAATCTTGCATTCCCAATTCTTCCAAATCTGGAAACCAATTATTTTCTGCCGTAAGTTTATACTGCTTAGGTATTGCTCCTACTAGTTTAGTGACAGAAGTATAGGTTGGGTACCCTGGATTTGGAATTAAAGCTTCATCTCCAGGATTTAAAAAAGCCATACTAATATGCATAATACCTTCTTTAGAACCCATTAATGGTAGCACCTCATTAGTTGGATTAACCGTTACGCCAAATTTATTTTTATAAAAAGCTCCAATAGCCTCTCTTAATTCTGGTAATCCTTGGTAACTTTGGTATTGGTGTGCACCGTTATCATTTAAAGAGCTAGCTACTGCACTTATAACTGCTTCTGAAGGCGCCAAATCTGGGCTACCAATACCCATATTAATAATAGGTTTACCCTCAGATATTAATCCACGTACTTCCCTTAACTTTTTAGAAAAGTAGTATTCTTCAACTGTTTTTAATCTATCCGCAGTAGTAATCATGCTCGTGCATTTTTATATTCACCTAATACTTTAAAATCTTCTGCCATAATCTCTAAAAGCGATTTTGCTTTTTCAAAATTACTATAATTATCAAAAGTAATATCTACAAAAAAAGCATACTTCCATGGTGTCTCAATAATAGGAAGGGATTGTATTTTAGTTAAATTTAAACTACAATCGCTCATTACATTTAAAACAGCTGCTAAGCTTCCTCTTTTATGGTCTGTAACAAAACGTATAGACGCTTTGTTAATTTCTTTTTTAGGTAATTCTTTATTAGTTGTTTTTACTATAATAAATCTGGTAGAGTTATTTTTTATAGTTTGTATTTCTGATGCTATAATATCTAAATTGTATAACTCTGCTGCAACATTAGGAGC
>Ga0114952_1002526_pt1 | contig 13924 bp, 10 predicted proteins | sample SidtaG_2_FD_87303 | JGI IMG/M metagenome (GOLD analysis project Ga0114952, IMG submission 87303) | Marine algal microbial communities from Sidmouth, United Kingdom - Sidmouth_Asex2 metaG | ecosystem: Host-associated > Algae > Red algae > Unclassified | place: Sidmouth, United Kingdom | collected... | reverse complement strand
TCCTGTGGATAACACTGTGGAACGAGTGCGTATTTGTCCACAGGTGGTGACACGTCGACGGCCAATATCGAGATCGAGTGCCGAACTCTCGCTCCTATCGAAGGGGACCACGAACGGTCGCACGGCCACGGCATCGGGGTTCGACGGAGTACCGTTCGATCCATGCGCACCGTCACTCCTTGTGAAAAGCGCCTACTGCACGGCGGTAAGACAACCTTGTTTCACGTGGAACCTTCGATGATCGTAGCGCTCCAGCGGTACGGTCGTCACGCCACTGACGAAGACCTGCTCGGCAAGCTCGAGCAGCTGCACTACCACATCGTCGACATTGTCCCCGTCCAGCTCGGACAACAGATCGTCGCACAGCACTATCGCCTGTCGTCCTGATCGAGCAGCCATGAGTTCGAGCTGCGACAAGTGCATCAGGTAGACGAGCACCTTCTGCTGGCCCCGCGACAACAGCTGTCGTACCGGCACGGCGTCGATCGTCATCGCGAGCTCGGCCCTGTGCGGTCCGTCGGTGGTGGTCCGCATTCGACGATGCTGCAAGCGGTTGTTCGCGAGCGACTCGCCCAACGCCGTACCTTCTGCCCACCCTCCACGGTATCTCAGCGCGACACCGAGCGGGGTACCGAGATTCTCGCTACGGGCCTGAAGTATCTCAGCCAACTGGCCGACGTAGGCCCGCCGGTAGGCGTCCACCTGTTCACCCGCCTCGATCAGCTGCTCGTCCCAGGACCAGACCTCCGAATCGGACCTCTGATCGCGCAACGCCTGATTCCGTTGACTCAGCGCGCGCCTGTACAGACGCCACACGTCGAAGAAACGTGGTTCCACGTGGAACACTCCCCAATCGAGGAATCGGCGTCGTTCCTCCGGCCCTTCTTGAACCAATGCATGACTGTCCGGGGACAGGGTCTTGACCGGTAGTAGCCGAGTCGCCTGCGCAATGTTGTCGACCGCCTCGTAATCGAGTCGCATCGTCAGCGTGCCGTCGCGGCCCCGTGCCAATCCGATCCGATGACCGCGATTCGTGCCCAGATCACGCAACCTGGCGACGATCGACAGCTGATCCTTACCCGAGGAGACGAGCTCCCTGGCCTTGCGGGAACGAAACGAGTGCCCGGTCGACAGACACTGAATCGCTTCGAGAACGCTGCTCTTGCCGGCCCCGTTCGGACCGTTCAACAGATTCAATGTCGGATGAGGATCGAACGCGACTCCGGAGAGGTTTCGGAATCCCTCGATCTCGAGACGGGTCAAGATCACCGTCCACGGTGCCCGAGCTAGAGGCGCATCGGCATGACGACGTACTTGGTGTCGCTCGTCGACTCGGGCGTGATCAGTACGCTGCTAGCACCGTCCTTGAGCCGAATACGTGCGTTGACCGCGTCGATGGCACCGAGCACGTCGAGTAGGTACGTGACGTTGAACCCGATCTCGGCCGACTCGCCGACGTACTCCACCTCGAGCTCGTCGATCGCTTCCTCCTGATCGGGATTGTTGCTCGAAATCGTCAGCACACCGTCCGACAGCGCCATACGCACACCACGGTACTTCTCGTTGGAGAGCACCGACGCACGCGTCAGCGACTGGCGCAACATCGTGCAATCGATGGTCAGTTCCTTGTTGCCGTCGACCGGTATGACTCGGTCATAGTCCGGGAATCGACCATCGATCAGCTTCGTCGTCAGACGCACATCCCCGACGTGGACCTGGAGATGCTGCGGCGTGACCGCCAATCGCACTGCCTCGTCCTCCTCGAGCGTACCGAGCAATCGCTGCAACTCGCCGACGCTCTTGCGCGGAACGATCGCCCGAATCGGCTCCGAGGAGCTCGCTTCGGTCTCGCAGCGGGCGTACGCCAGTCGGTGCCCGTCCGTCGCCACGCAGGAGAGCTGCGCATCGCCGATCTCCAGCAGCATGCCGTTGAGGTAGAAGCGCACGTCCTGCTGAGCCATGGAGAAGGCGGTGCCCCGAATGCACTGGTGGAGCTCCGCGGCCTTCAGGGTGACCTCCTGCGGGCCCTCCAGCGCGTCGACCTTCGGGAACTCCACCGCAGGCAGAGTCGCGAGCGTGAAGCGGCTGCGGCCGGACTTGAACAGCGCCTTCTCTCCGTTCGACTCGAAGTCCACTTGAGCCGAATCGGGCAGATGGCGTCCGATCTCGAGGAGTTTTCTGGCCGGGACCGTGATCTCACCCCCCTCGTCCACATGCAACGCGCAGCGCGCCTGCATCTCGATCTCCGCATCGGTCGCGGTCAACACCACCTGACCCGCACCGCCGGAGGCGTCGGTCGAATCGTCCGTGCCGTCCGACGCCTCGATCAGCACATTGCCCAAGATCGGGGAGGTCTGTCGCCGTTCAACCGCACCGACGACATGCTGGAGTGGCGTGAGCAGGGATTCGCGCTGTGCACTGAATTTCATGGGCCCAGAGAAAGAGGGGAAGTGGATAAACGAATCTTGTGACTACTACTGTTGATCAAGAACAACTCTGTGGAAAAGCACGGAAAGTGTCGGTATCTCAACGAGCTGCGTTCACGATCTCGTCTGTACAGTAGGGCGGAAAAGCTGCCCGTATCCTGTGGACCGATTGTGGATAAGTCGCGATGGTTCGCTTCCGGTCCCAATCGCGTCCCGTTTGCCCCCCGTTTTCCAACACGTTGTCCACAGCTTGTGCAGTGCCGTGGGTGACCGCTTTCACCACGAATTCGTACCTGAGAGACGGGGAGGTGCGTCACGCTCGCCGGCCGAACCGGTCGCGGCGCGATCCCCAGCCTCACACCGCCGGCCGGTGTCCGACATCGTACGGCTCACTCAGGCCGAGAGTGTTCTGAGCAGGTTGTCGTAGTCCTCGCGAATGGCCGAGTCCTCCGCCTGCAGCTCGACCACCTTGCGGCAGGCATGGAGAACGGTCGTATGATCGCGCCCGCCGAACGCCTGGCCGATCTCGGGCAGGCTCTTGCCGGTGAGCTCCTTGGCCAATGCCATCGCCATCTGTCTCGGTCGGGCGATCGAACGCGAGCGACTCTTGGCGGAGAGATCGGCCAACCGTACCCGGTAGTATTCACTGACGGTCTTCTGAATGTTCTCGATCGTCACGAGCTTCGCCTGCACCGCGAGCAGATCGCTCAACGCTTCGCGAGCGAAATCGAGCGTGATCGGCTGACCGATCAACTGCGAGTTGGCCATCACGCGCTTGAGCGCGCCCTCGAGCTCACGAACGTTGGAACGCACCCGCTTGGCGATGAAGAAGCTGACCTCGCTCGGCAGCTCGATGCCGTTCTGTTCGGCCTTGCTGTTGAGGATGGCTACCCGCATCTCGAGCTCCGGCGGTTCCACGGAGACCGACAGCCCCCAGCCGAAGCGAGTCTTCAGCCGCTCCTCGAGACCGTTGACCTCCTTCGGATACCGATCGCAGGTCAGCACGATCTGCTGTCCGCCTTCGAGGAGTGCGTTGAAGTTGTGGAAGAACTCCTCCTGAGTCTGATCCTTGCCGGCGAAGAACTGCACGTCGTCGAGGAGCAAGGCGTCGAGACCGCGATAGAACTGCTTGAACTTGTTGATGCGCCCGTGCTGGAGGGCGCTGACCATCTCGCCGACATAGCGCTCGGAATTCACGTACATGACCCGCGCGCTCGGGCGTTTGGCAAGGATCGCGTTGCCGATCGCCTGCATCAGGTGAGTCTTGCCCAGGCCCGAAGGTCCGTAGATCAGGAACGGGTTGTAGGCGGTACCGGGGTTGTTGCCGATCTGGGTGGCGGCGGCGCGCCCGAGCTGATTGGACTTTCCCTCGACCAGCGTCTCGAAGCTGAACAACGGGTTGAGGTTCGGGTCGTGCCGAGCGTGCGGCTCGCTCGCGGCGATCTGCGAGCGAGCGGGCGCCGTACCGGTGCCGACCGAATCCGTCGGGGCGGGGATCGACGCGCCGGCCGACGCGCGTCGCTCGACCGAACGAGACCCGCCGGTGCCGATGATCAGGTTGACCGTGACCGGAGGACTCTCGGCGAGGGCGGTGACGAGCTCCTGGATTCGCGCGTGGAAGTTGTTCTGCACCATGTCCAGAACGAAACGATTCGGCGCCATGACACGGAGCTGGTCGGCCTCCTCGTGGGCCTGCAGCGGGCGGATCCAGGTGTTCAGTTGCTGCTCGGACAGCTCGGCCTCGAGCTGGGCGAGGCACTGATCCCACAGCGGTGCGCTCAACGGGCGAGTCTCCAGTCCTGATGCCCGGCACGGATACGCCACCGCAGTCGGGATGTACACGAGGCCGCGGAACGCGACGCGCGCGGGCGCGGATCGGTGCGGAATCGATCCACTGTACGCGATCGAGGCCGCGCTTTTCAACGCCCTCGAAGGGCGAGGAACGACACCGAGATCGAACGGCGCCCAGGGTGGCGAGCGTTGACCGGTGGAGCCCGGGAGCCTAAACTCGAGGGTTCTCTTTCGATATGTGCAGCCCGGTGCTGCCACCGGAGCTGCCGAGATGAAGCGAACCTATCAGCCGAGCAAGATCAAGCGTGCTCGCACCCACGGATTCCGTGCCCGACTCGCCACTCGTGGTGGGCGTGCCGTCTTGGCCGCGCGCCGGCGCAAGGGGCGTGCTCGCCTCAGCGCCTGATGCCGTCGACGGATCCGTCCGCCGTGGATGGACCCGTCGACGAGTCGAGCGTCGGGCGGTGTGTCGGAACGCGTGACGGTCGTCGCCACGGTCCTCACGGCGATCGTGACGACGATCGAGGTGTTGATCGGAGCATTGGTCGGGGGGCTGATCGGAGCGGGATCCTCCATCCGCGCGGTTTCCCGCGTGAAGCGCGGCTGTTGAATGGCCGTGCCTACGATGCGGTCTTCGGCGACAACCGTCGCGTGGCCGATCGCTACTGGACCGTGCTCGCGCACCGGGCGACATCCTCCGGCGTGGCATCTCCCGCTCGGCTCGGACTGGCGATCGCCAAGAAGCGGGCACGCCGCGCCGTCGACAGGAATCGCATCAAGCGCGTGGCCCGTGAATCGTTTCGTCACGCTCGTCACCGACTCGTCGGCCACGATGTCGTTCTTCTGAATCGCGACGCTGCCTGCTCGGGCTCGTCGGCCGAGCTTCGTCGTTCGCTCGACGCACTCTGGTCGCGTTTGCTGCGACAATCGGGTGCTCCCGCGACGCGTCGATGATTCGTCTCGTCGCCTTCTACCGTCGCTGGATCAGCCCACTGTTTCTGCCGCGCTGCCGCTTTCACCCGAGCTGCTCGGCCTACGCGCTCGAGGCACTCGAGACACACGGTCGCGCACGTGGTGGCTGGCTCGCCGTCCGGCGAGTGCTCCGCTGCCACCCCTTCCACCCCGGGGGATACGATCCGGTGCCGCCCCAGGTCGACGCCGAGCCCTCACGAAGAACGCGATAGATGGAAACGCAACGACTGCTGTTGTACATGGCGCTCGGCTTCCTGAGTCTGATCATCTACCAGACGTGGATGCAGGACTACGCCGCGCCGACGCCGCCGGCCCGCACGGCCGAAGCGCCCGGAGCGGCGCCGGCGGGGGAGGGTGGGGCGCCGATCCTGCCTCCCGCGGCCGACGATCTGCCGCAGGGTCCGACCGCCGAGGTGCAGGGGTCCGCCCCGGCAGCGAGCGACGCGCCGGCCGGCGGCGCCGATCTCGTCCACGTGCGCACCGATGTCATGGACGTGCGGGTGAGCACCCTCGGGGCGACCATCATCGGCGTCGAGCTCCTCGACTACCCGGTCTCGATCGAGCAGCCCGATACCCCTTTCGTGTTGGTGAGCGACGATCCGGCCCACTACCTGGTGATCGAGTCGGGTCTGCAGGCGCGGCGCGGGGAGCCCGCTCCGACCCATCGCGAGCCGATGCGCGCGGAGAACGAACGCTACGTGCTCGCCGAGGGCGAGGACGTGCTTCGAGTGCCGTTCACGTGGCGCTCGGAGGGGGGAGTGGAGGTCGTCAAGACGCTCCTCTTCGCGCGTGACAGCTACGAGGTCGGTGTCGAGTACACCGTCACCAACGGCTCCGGCGAGCCCTGGAGCGTCAACCAGTACCGCCAGCTGAAACGAAAGCCGGGTACGAAGGACGAGCGGCAGCAGTTCATCCATACCTACATCGGCGGCATTCTCAGCACCCCCGAGGATGTCTACGAGAAGGTCGACTTCGGCGACATCGAGGACGAGGATCTCAACGTCGACGCCACCGGTGGCTGGGTGGCGATGATCCAGCACTACTTCGCCGCCGCCTGGATTCCCTCCGAGGACGAGACCAACACCGCCTACACCCGCTACCTCCCGAACGAGAACCGCTACCTGATCGGCCTCGTCTCGGCGAGCCAGACGGTGCCGGCCGGGAGCGAGGCGACGTTCGCCAGTCGCGCCTACATCGGCCCGAAGATCCAGGATCAGCTCAAGGCGGCCGCTCCGAACCTCGAGCTCACCGTCGACTACGGCTTTCTGACGATCCTCGCCCAGCCGCTGTTCTGGCTGCTGAAGACGATCCACGGCTTCGTCGGCAACTGGGGCTTCGCGATCATCCTCGTCACGTTCTGCATCAAGGCCGTCTTCTACAAGCTCTCCGAGGCGAGCTACCGCTCGATGGCGAGGATGAAGCTCCTCCAGCCCAAGCTTCAGGGCCTCAAGGAGCGCTATGGCGACGACCGGGCCAAGATGGGCCAGGCGACGATGGAGCTCTACAAGAAGGAGAAGGTGAATCCGCTCGGGGGCTGTCTGCCGATGATCATCCAGATCCCGGTCTTCATCGCTCTCTACTGGACGCTGCTCGAGAGCGTCGAGCTCCGCCAGGCGCCATGGATCCTCTGGATCGAGGATCTCTCGATTCGGGATCCCTTCTTCATCCTGCCGGTGATCATGGCCGCGACGATGTACTTTCAGCAGAAGCTCAACCCCGCGCCCGTCGATCCGATCCAGGCCAAGGTGTTCCAGTTCCTGCCGCTCGTGTTCGGCATCTTCTTCGCCTTCTTCCCCGCCGGTCTCGTGCTGTACTGGGTCGTCAACAACTCGCTCTCGATCGCCCAGCAGTACTACATCACCCGTCACGTCCTCGCCGACAAGCCGGCGAAGGGCGGCGGGAGCAAGGGCGGCGGCGGCAAGAGCGCAGAGGATGGGGACGAACAGATCGCCGGCGACGAGTCGGCGACCGGGGTGAGCGAGACCAAGAGATCGAAGCCGACGAAGAAAAAGGCTGGGGGCGGCGGAAAGGGTGGAAAGGGCAGCGGAAGTGGCCTGGGCGGCCTGCGAGGCCTCGTCGCCGAGGCCAAGGAGAAGGCTCGCGAGCGCGCACGAAACGGACGCAAGTCCGCCTGAGCGGCGGTGACGCCGGCACCGATCCGGCGAACGCTCGCCCCGTGAGCGACGACACCATCGCCGCCGTCGCGACCGGCGGGGGGCGTGCCGGGATCGGTGTCGTACGGGTCAGCGGGCCGCTCGCCCCCACGATCGCCCGGGCCGTGACCGCGCGCGAGCTGGTTCCGCGCGAGGCGACCTACCTACCGTTTCTCGACCAGACGGGCACGGCGCTCGATGTCGGCATCGCCATCGGCTTCACCGCTCCGCATTCCTTCACCGGCGAGGACGTGCTCGAGCTCCAAGGCCACGGTGGTCCGATCGTGCTCGATCTGGTACTCGAGCGAGTGCTCTCGCTCGGCGCTCGGGCTGCCCGTCCGGGCGAATTCAGCGAACGCGCCTTCCTCAACGACAAGCTCGATCTCGCCCAGGCCGAAGCGGTCGCCGATCTCGTCGAGAGCAACAGCCGCGCCGCCGCTCGCGCTGCCGTCCGCTCGTTGAGCGGTGCCTTCTCCGCCGATGTCGAGGCCGTCGTCGGTGAGCTCGACACGCTGCGTGCCTGGCTCGAGGCCGCACTCGACTTCAGCGACGAGGACATCGATTTTCTCGCCGATCCCGAGCTCGAGCGGCGTGCCGACGATCTGGTCGCGCGCTTCGACGCGTTGCTCGCACGGAGCGAACAGGGCCAGCGTCTGCGCGACGGGCTCACCATCGTCATCGCCGGGATACCCAACGTCGGCAAGTCGAGCCTCCTGAACGCGCTGGCGGGCACCGACAGCGCGATCGTCACCGACGTGGCCGGGACCACCCGTGACGTGCTGCACGAGCGGCTCGTCATCGACGGTCTGCCGCTGCACGTGATCGACACGGCCGGTCTTCGCGAGAGCGAGGACCCGGTCGAGCGCGAGGGGGTGCGGCGGGCACGGCAAGCCGCCGCCACCGCCGATCACGTGCTCCTCGTCGTCGATGCGCGCGAGGCCGCGCTACCCCCCGTGCTCGACGTGCCGACGGACGTTCCGTGGACACTCGTGCTCAACAAGTGCGACCTGGTCGACACCTCCGGAGACGACTCGGGCCGGGCGCCGAGTGACGGATCCGGCACCACGCCGCTCGCCACGCTCTCCGTCTCGGCCCTGACGGGAGCGGGTCTGGATACGCTGCGCGCGCACCTGCAATCTCTGGCCGGGCGCGACGAGTCCGTCGAGGGGGTCTATCTCGCCCGGCGGCGTCATCTCGACGCGCTCGTCGAGGCGCGCGACTTCGCCGAGAGCGCACTCGAGCGCCTGCGTACGGCGGAACTGCCCGAGCTCGCCGCCGAGGAGCTCCGCCTGGCCCGCCGGGCGCTCGAGCGAATCACGGGTCGCTATGACACCGAGGACCTGCTCGGGCGCATCTTCTCGGACTTCTGCATCGGCAAGTAGCCGGGTCGGCCGCTCCGAACGACGAGCCGCCGAGGCGCCTCAGCGATTCGTTCGGCTCTCGTCCCGCAAGATACCCTCGCGCATCGCCTCGACCGTCTCGCGATGTCGGCGCTCCCCGGCCCGGGCCTCGGAGTTGCGACGGGCGACGGTGAAGAAACCGGCGATCAGTACGAAGGGGTAGACGAGGAACCAGCCCACGCCGAAGAAACCGACGCTCAATCCCGCCGCCACCAGCGTGAACAGGATGCCGCCGGCGAGGCTCGAATAGAACAGCCCGAGCGGCCCGAACACGAGCGAGAGCAGGAACTGCACGATCTGCGACTTCTGCATGACGGACGCGTACTCCGGGCATCGCGTGACGAACGTCTCGCCACTCCCGCAACATGGTGATCGAGGCGCTCTCGATCAAGCCGCTCCGAAGGCACCGCTCGTGCCGCCCGGCTCGCTCGCGGGAGAGGCCGCGACCCCCTCGAGACCCGCCCCGAACTGCATCGCCGCGAGCCGCGCGTAGAGCCCGGAGCGGGCGACGAGCTCGTCGTGGGTACCGCTCTCGACGAGCCGTCCGTCGTCGAGCACCAGAATGCGATCCGCACCGACGATGGTGGCGAGGCGGTGGGCGATGACGAGCGTCGTGCGGCCGTCCATCGCGCGTTCGAGCGCGAGCTGCACCTTCCGCTCGCTCTCGGCGTCGAGCGCGCTGGTGGCCTCGTCGAGCAAGAGCAGTGGTGGGTTCTTCAGCAGTGCCCGCGCGATCGAGAGCCGCTGGCGTTGTCCACCGGAGAGTCGGACACCGCGTTCGCCGAGGTAGGTCGCGTAGCCGCTCGGCAGGCGTTCGATGAAGTCGTGCGCCTGAGCGTCGCGGGCAGCTTCGCGAAGCTCCCGATCGCTCGCGTCGAGACGGCCGTAGCGAAGGTTCGCCGCGACATCGTCGGAGAACACGACGCTCTCCTGGGACACCAGGCCGATGGCGCCGCGGAGCTCGCCGAGCGCGAGTTCGGGGAGTGGCACGCCGTCGAGGCGAATGGCGCCGCTCGCCGGGTCGTAGAACCGGAGCAGGAGCTGCAGCACCGTGGTCTTGCCGGCGCCGGAGGGGCCGACCAGCGCGACCGTCTCGCCCGGCTCGATCGTGAACGAGAGCTCGACGAGGGCACGCTCGGCCGGACGGCTCGGGTAGCGGAACTCGACCCGCTCGAACTCGACCCGGGCGCCGCCGCGGGCACTCTCCCTGTCACCGGCTCGCACCGCCACCGGCCGTCGCGTCGCACCGGAGCGGATCGTCGGTCGGGCGTCGAGGAGCTCGAGCAGCCGCTCGGTCGCCCCCGCCGCCCGTTGCACGTCACCGAGCACCTCCGACAGCGCTCCGGTGGACCCTCCGACGAGCGCCGCGTACAGCATGAACTGCGTCAGCAGCCCCGGGGAGAGGGTTCCTGCCATGACCGCGCGAGCACCGAGCCAGAGCACGAAGACGATCGCCCCGAACACGAGCGTGATCGCGACGGCCGTCAGCGTCGCTCGCGAGACGTTGCGCCGCACGGCGCTGGCGAAGGCCGTGTCCACCGCCCCGGCATAGCGCGTCGACTCCATCGCCTCGCGCACGTAGCTCTGCACCGTCGGCATCGCCCCGAGCGTCTCCCCGGCGCGGGCGGAGGTGTCGGCGAGCCGGTCCTGGCTGTCGCGCGAGAGGCGGCGCACGCGGCGCCCGAACACGAGGATCGGCACGACGACGGCGAACAGGAGGGCGACGATGACGCTCGCGAGCGTCGGGCTCGACCAGATCATCAGCCCGAGCGCGCCGACGAAGAGGAGGGCGTTGCGGAGCCCGAGCGAGATGCTCGATCCGACCAGCGTCTGAATCAGCGTCGTGTCGCTCGAGAGCCGCGAGAGCACCTCCCCCGAGCGCAGGGTCTCGAAGAAGACCGGATCCTGCCTCAACACCGAGTCGAACACCGCCTTTCTGAGATCCGCCACCATCCGGTCCCCGAGCCAGGAGACGCAGTAGAAGCGCACCGCCGTGGACACGGCGAGCACGAGAGCGACACCGAAGAGAGCGAGGAAGACGGTGTCGACGTCACCGGCCGTCCGGCCAGCGGCGCCGGCGGCGAGCGTCTCGGCGGAGACGAACCCGCGATCGATCAGGAAGCGGAACGCGACGGGGATGGCGAGCGTCGCGCCGGCGGCGACGAGAAGGGCGCCGGCGGCGAGCGCGACGCGGGTGCGGTAGGGGGCGAGAAAGGGAAGCAGGCGCGTGAGGGTACGCCATGCCGGCCGTTCGGCCGGCCGGTCGTCGACCGGCGTCGGGAGCGGCACGGACATGAGGGGGTCATCGCGGATCGGGAGGCCGAGGATACTCCGAGGGGGCGAGCAGGCGTGGAACGAAGCGCTCGTGGATAATCGGCCTCATGAACGCAGTCGATCGCATCATCGCCCCCTCCATCCTCTCCGCCGACTTCGCCCGTCTCGGTCAGGAGGTCGACGATGTCCTCGCCGCCGGCGCCGACACCGTGCACTTCGACGTGATGGACAACCACTACGTCCCGAACCTCACCATCGGGCCGCTCGTCTGCGAGGCGCTCAGAAAGCACGGCGTCACCGCCCCGATCGACGTGCACCTGATGGTCGAGCCGGTCGACGCTCTGATCCCCGCCTTCGCCGCCGCCGGCGCCTCCTGGATCACCTTCCACCCCGAGGCGACGCGTCACGTCGACCGCTCGCTCGCGCTCGTGCGCGAGCACGGCTGCGAGGCGGGGCTCGTGTTCAACCCTTCGACATCGCTGACCCACCTCGACTACGTCATGGACAAGGTCGATGTGATCCTGCTCATGTCGGTCAATCCCGGTTTCGGCGGGCAGAGCTTCCTCCCTTCGACGCTCGACAAGATCGCCCGGGCGCGCGAGCGCATCGCGGCGAGCGGCCGCGACATCCGGCTTGCGGTCGACGGCGGCATCAAGCTCGACAACATCGGCGACATCGCCCGCGCCGGCGCCGACACCTTCGTCGCCGGCTCGGCGATCTTCGGTACCGACGACTACGGCGCCACGATCGCGGCGATGCGCGCGGCGCTGGAGGACACGTGAGGCGTCCCGATCCGTCCGCGATCGAGCTCGTGACGATCGACCTCGACGGTACGCTGATCGACTCCGCCGCCGATCTGCACGCCGCCGTCGAGGCGATGCAGGCGGCGCTCGGCGGTCCGTCGCGCTCCCTCGAGTCGGTGCGCGACTGGGTCGGTAACGGCGTCGAGCGGCTCGTGCACCGCGCGATCACCGGCAGCTTCGACGGGGAGTCGCCCCCCGCCACGCTCGCCGAGGGGTTACGGCGGTTCCGCGAGGCCTACGCCGAGTGCAACGGCACGCGCTCGACGCTCTACCCGGGCGTCGTGCGGACGCTGGAAACCCTCGGCGGGCGCGGCCGCCACCTCGTCTGCGTGACCAACAAGGAGGCGCGCTTCACCGAGCCGCTGCTCGGCGCGCTCGGTCTCGAGCGACACTTCGCGTTGACCCTCTCCGGCGACTCCCTGCCCGAGAAGAAGCCGCATCCCGCCCCGTTACTGCACGCGGCCGAGGCGCTCGGGATACCGCCGGCTCGCGCTCTGCACGTCGGCGACTCGGTCTCGGACATCCGCGCCGCCCGGGCGGCCGGCTTCGTCGCCGTCGGAGTGAGCTACGGCTACAACCACGGCATGCCGCTCGGCGAGCTGGGCGGGTCCGATGCCCCGCACCGGGTCATCGACTCCTTCGCCGAGCTGGCGGACATCGTCGAGGCGCCCCCGGCGGCGGACGGAGTAGGGCGGAGAGGCGACGACGGCGGTAGGTGATCGAGACAGCGGGAGCTGATCGATCGGGGGGCGTCGGTGCCGGTAAGCCCCGGCGCCCGGCGACGACCGATCGCCCCCGAAGCGCTGTATGTGGCCGTCCACCGTCCCTATACTGTCGAGTCGCACCCGCACTCGGCCAGTTCCATGCAGTACCCCCGATCCTTCGACGTCATCGTCGTCGGCGGCGGCCACGCCGGCACCGAAGCCGCGCTCGCCGCCGCGCGAAGCGGTGCCCGAACCCTGCTGCTGACCCACAACATCGAGACGCTCGGGCAGATGAGCTGCAACCCGGCGATCGGCGGCATCGGGAAAGGGCATCTCGTCCGGGAGATCGACGCGCTCGGCGGGGCGATGGGCCAGGCGGCCGACCTCGCCGGCATCCACTTCCGGACGCTGAACGCCCGGAAGGGGCCGGCCGTGCGCGCCACGCGTGCCCAGGCCGACCGACAGCTCTACCGCGAGGCGATCCGGCGCAGCGTCGAGAACCAGCCGAACCTGACCCTGTTCCAGCAGGGCGTGGACGACCTGATCGTCGAGTCCGGTGCCGAGACGGACGGCGCGGACGCGCGCGTCACCGGTGTCGTCACCCAGCTCGGGCTGCGCATCCGTGCCGAGGCCGTGGTGCTGACGGTCGGTACCTTCCTCGCCGGGAAGATCCACGTCGGCGAGGCGCAGCAGGGTGCCGGGCGCGCCGGGGATCCCCCCTCGACGGCGCTCGCCGCGCGCCTCCGCGAGCTCCCGTTCGGCACCGGACGGCTCAAGACCGGTACCCCACCGCGACTCGACGGACGCAGCATCGACTACGCGGCGCTCGAGGTGCAGCCCGGCGACGAGCCGCGACCGGTGTTCTCGTACCTCGGAAGCGCGGACGACCATCCCCCTCAGGTGCACTGCCACATCACTCGCACCAACGCGCGTACCCACGAGCTGATCCGCGGGGCGCTCGCGCGCTCGCCGCTGTTCGCGGGCGATATCGAGGGGGTCGGACCCCGCTATTGTCCCTCGATAGAAGACAAGGTCGTGCGTTTCGCCGAGCGCGACTCCCATCAGGTCTTCGTCGAGCCGGAGGGGTTGAACACCCACGAGGTCTACCCCAACGGTATCTCGACGAGCCTGCCGTTCGACGTGCAGATCGACTACGTACGCTCGATCCGAGGGTTCGAGCGGGCGCACATCACCCGACCCGGTTACGCGATCGAGTACGACTACTTCGATCCGCGCAACCTTCGCGGTTCGCTCGAGACGCGCGCCGTCGCCGGACTCTTCTTCGCCGGGCAGATCAACGGCACGACCGGTTACGAGGAAGCCGCCGCCCAGGGGCTCGTCGCCGGGCTCAACGCGGCGCGACTCGGGCGTGGCGAGCAACCGTGGACGCCGCGTCGCGAC
>Ga0114952_1002512_pt1 | contig 13983 bp, 9 predicted proteins | sample SidtaG_2_FD_87303 | JGI IMG/M metagenome (GOLD analysis project Ga0114952, IMG submission 87303) | Marine algal microbial communities from Sidmouth, United Kingdom - Sidmouth_Asex2 metaG | ecosystem: Host-associated > Algae > Red algae > Unclassified | place: Sidmouth, United Kingdom | collected... | reverse complement strand
CACAATGACGAAAAAGTAGCAATAGAATTAAACAATGGACAGAAGTGGAAAGTCAATGAAGAAATGAGTCCATATATTTTGGAAGGTGAGAAAATACTCAAAGGCTATACAGGTCAAGATTATGAAGCCCTTGCAGACGAGCTTGAGAGTCAAAATAAAAAGCTCATTAAAAGTTGTACTATGGACGGAAAAGCCCACGATCAGTTGCACAAATGGCTTCATCCACATATGCAATTGATAGATTCTCTTGAGGATGCAGAGACTGTTGCTCAAGCCAATACGATTGTTGAACAACTAAACGAATCTTTTAAAACTTATAATACTTATTTCCAATGAATCTAAACAATCTACATACCAGAGTAAAAAAAGTATCTGCCACCAACTTATTTAAAGGAGAGGTAGGAACCGCAACAGCCATACGACTTAAAAAAGATGGTGTATTAAAAGAGCACATTACAAAGACCCCAGCTTTACTACTTTGCGTAGTTGGCAGTACTACATACCAAGACGAATCAAAGAAGGTGATTGAATTAGGACCAGGTGATTTTGTGAGTATCGTTCCTAATGTAAAGCATTGGTTGGTGGCTCAGGTGGAATCTCAGCTCGTACTATTGAAATAAAAAAATTTGACCAATGAAGTTAGTAAGCATTCACAAACATACTTTTATATTAATACTTACCGTATATATTTTCCAATATGGACAAGCTCAACAATGGTCTTTACAGCAGTGTATTGATACAGCAAATGGTAACAACAAGAATTTGCAAATAGCCCAGAATAATATTGAAAGAGCAAGCATAAAAGTAAGAGAAGCCAAATCTAGTTTGATGCCCAAACTATCGGCCAATGTAGATTATAAGTATTTCACCAATCTGCCTTATCAATTAATGCCCTTATCCACTTTTGTCCCTACGGCACCAGAAGGAGAATTTAAAGAAGCCCAATTTGGTGTACCTCATATTATTAATGCTAATCTTCAATTAGCAATTCCGTTATACAATCCACATATCTCTGGTGGTATTGAAGCAAGTAAACTCGCCACGGAAGTAGCGCAGTTAAAACACGAGAAAAGCCAAGAGCAAATCTATTTTGAAATTGCCAACCTCTATTACAATGCCCAAATCATTCAGTCGCAAATTGATTTTATAGATAGTAACTTGGTAAACACCAATCGGCTTTTATCCAATCTATTACTATTAAAAGTACAGATGCTCGCTACGGGTACAGATGTAGAGAAAGGGAGGCTGCAGCATTCTAAATTAACTACTCAAAAACAATCGCTTGAAAGTAAATTCCAGTTGCCGCTATTGGGGCATTCTTTGCTCTTAATTTATCATTGAGTAACCTTAGCCTTTTTGCTTTACTTGGTTTAATTATGTTGATGGGGCTTGTGGTAAAAAATGCCATTTTGATAGTAGATTTCACCAATCAATTAAAGGCAGAAGGAAAACACTTCAAGGAAGCTTTACTCATAGCTGGAAAAGGAAGATTACGACCTATTCTTATGACAACACTTTCTATGGTAATAGGAATGCTTCCCATTGCAATGGCAACGGGTACAGCAGCAGAATGGAAAAATGGTCTTGCCTGGATTATTATTGGGGGCTTACTATCTTCACTAATATTAACGGTGTTTTTAGTTCCAATGATTTATTACTTAGTAGATAGGTTAAAAGAGAAGATTAAAATCCGTAAAGATAACTCGTAGACATATACATTAGCAATTCTCGCAAGCCACCGCACTATGCCGAAATTGCAAGAGAGTATATCTTTGCTAACACTAAAACCTAAATAGACAGAAAAAAGCCAGCAGAGAACAATATGTATTACAGCAAATCTACTCCTTCGTCGTAGAGACGCAGCACACTATCATCCGATAATTGCTATTCCTAATAAAACAACCAGCTTTAGCAATATAGTAATTGTAAAAAGGAGAATACACCTCTTGGACAAGCGATAGGAAGCAGACGACGCAAGGAGTAGTCTCGTACAGCTTTTTTCCGAAGCTGTACGAGACCGTAGTGAAACGGAGTGCTGGATAGCGCGGTCCCTCGGCATTTTTAGACGTCCCTCTATTCCTTTTTAGGGACATCTAAAAGTGCCGAGGGATGGCCCCAGAATAAAAATCTGCTACAATTTCTCCTTTAAATACTGACCAGTATAAGATTTTTTCTCTTTGACCAATTTCTCTGGAGTACCTTGAAACAAGAGCTCACCACCAAGCTGGCCACCCTCTGGGCCGAGGTCAATAATCCAATCCGCACACTTGATAACTTCCATATTATGCTCGACTACCAATACCGTATGGCCCTTCTCGACAAGTGCATTGAGCGCCTCGAGAAGCTTGCGGATATCGTGAAAATGTAGCCCGGTGGTAGGCTCATCAAAGATGAAGAATATTTTGTCCTTATTGCGATCTTTCCCTAAAAAAGAAGCCAGTTTGATACGCTGCGCTTCCCCACCACTGAGAGTAGAGGAGGCTTGACCGAGTTTTACATAGCCCAGACCAACATCGCTGAGTGCCTGAATCTTGGAAACGATATCTTTATGATCTGCGAAAAAAATCAATGCTTCATCAACACTCAGGTTGAGCACGTCATCAATATTTTTGCCATTATATTTTACCTCTAAGATTTCACGCTTAAACCGCTTACCTCTGCATTCTTCACATTCCAGTTTGATGTCAGCGAGGAATTGCATCTCGATCACTTGTTCGCCATCGCCGCTGCAGGTTTCACATCGACCACCATCCACATTAAAAGAAAAGTGCTTCGGTTTGTAGCCTCTTATCTTTGCCAATTGCTGGCTGGTAAAAAGCGAACGAATATTGTCATATGCCTTAACGTATGTGGCAGGATTGGAGCGCGAAGATTTTCCTATCGCACTCTGATTGATCATTTCCATGACGTCGATTCTCTTGATGTCGCCTTCGATACCATCATGCACCCCTGGCGAAATTGCATATGGAGCACCCAGCGCTTTTTGCATAGCTGGATAAAGTATTTGTTTGATCAGCGACGTTTTTCCACTACCTGAAACACCCGTTACTACAGTAAAGGTGTTGAGCGGAAAAGTGACATTTATACTTTTGAGATTGTTTTCTTTAGCGCCGAGTACTTGGATAGAATTAGAAAATTTGCGTCGACTAGCAGGAATGGGGATGACCATCTTGCCATTCATATATTGAGTGGTCAAGCTTTGTTTTGCCTCTTTATAAATATCTTTGTAAGGACCTGCAAATACTACTTCTCCACCGTGGATTCCCGCAGCAGGTCCGATGTCGATTAAGTAATCAGCAGCCTTGATAATATCTTCTTCATGTTCTACGACAATGACCGTATTGCCAAGGTCGCGGAGCTTTTCGAGCACGGTGACCAGGCGAGCAGAATCACGTGGATGCAGTCCTACACTCGGCTCATCCAATATGTACATGGAGCTGGTGAGATTACTTCCAAGTGTCCGCGTCAAATTTATCCGTTGCGTCTCTCCACCACTCAGCGTGGAAGAAAGTCGATCGAGCGTAAGATAATTTAGCCCCACATTGATCATAAATTCTAAGCGCGTATTTACTTCCAGCAAAAGACGTTTAGAAATATGCTTATCGTTCTTCTTCAATTTTATTTTTGAGAAATGTTCTTGTAGTTGTATGATAGGAAGATTTACCAATTGCATAATATCTTTTCCATCAATGGTTATATAGGATGCTTCTTCACGCAGTCGACCACCGTCACATACGTTGCAGCGAGTGCGTCCGCGATAGCGCGCAAGCATCACACGATTTTGTATCTTATAGATCTTTTCTTGAAGTTCACTGAAGAATGCATCGATACCCCAAAAGTGCTCGTTACCTGTCCATAGCAATCTACGTTCTGAGTGCTTAAGTTCTTCATAAGGAGTGTGGACAGGGAAGTTAAATTTATGCGCTTGCCTCAAAAAGTTTTTTAACCACTCACCATATTTTTCCCCTTTCCAACAAGCAACGGCACCGTCGTAAACAGACTTGCTCGGATTAGGTATCACTTTCTGTTCATCAATACCCATGACGCGACCGTAGCCTTCACACTTCGGACAAGCACCGTAGCTATTGTTAAAGTTGAACAATTGTGGTGTCGGCTCCATAAAGGTGATACCATCTAGTTCAAATCGATTATTGAAATACTTTTCTTCCTTATCTATAATATCCACGTAGCACTGGCCTTCACTCTCCTGAAAGGCTGTCTGAATGGAATCAGCTATCCGCTTAATATTTTCTTTATCGTTTTTTTTGACGACGAAGCGATCTATCAAAATGCGTATTTTCTTCTTTGCAAAAGTGCCAACACCTTTGTCGAGATTTAGAATATTTTGCTCGACAATATCTTCTATTTGTGTAAGTTTCTTTCTATACATTATCCTTGAATAGCCCTTCTGTAGGAGCAGATTAAATTCTGTCTGTAAAGTGCGCTCAGGATATTTTTGTGAAAGTGGTATGAAAAGTTGCACTTTCGTACCATCCTTAAAAGAATCTATATAGTCCACAACATCACTTACCTGATGACGCTTTACCTCCTTTCCTGATATGGGAGAGTAGGTCTTCCCAATGCGAGCATACAAAAGGCGTAGAAAATCATAGATTTCGGTAAGTGTTCCGACAGTAGATCTAGCATTCCTAGTTCCGACACGTTGCTCTATAGCTATGGCAGGACAGATTCCTTTTATATAGTCCACCTCTGGCTTTTTCATTCTCATGAGAAACTGACGTGCATAAGAGGACAGACTTTCGACATAACGCCGCTGGCCCTCTGCATATAAGGTATCCATAGTGATAGTCGACTTGCCAGAGCCCGATACGCCCGTAAATACAACGAGTTTATTTTTGGGGATAATCAGGTCTACATTCTTGAGATTATTACCATTAGCACCTTTTATCTCGATTTGTTTCTTGAGGAGGCTATTTTTATGCGCGGATTGTTTCTTTTTTATGAGGGATGCAGGCATTATATCTGTAAGATTATTTAAGTAGTAAATATGCCAATAGAAACCCGATTATAAAAGGGTTTGTTGAAATAAAGAAGGAGTATTTTGTAACAAGCTTGAGATTGCTTTTACATTAGGGATATTGTTTAAAATTTTATTCAGTTTTATGATGGTCTCAAGGGAAGTTTAATATCATAAAACTTGAAATTAAGTTCGGAAATAAAAAACGTTAGTGACGCAGGCAATTAAGGAGGAACAAAGGTATATTTGTTTGAGCTTAATCGGGACTAAAAAACGGTACATGAATGGCATTTCGCAGAATACTAAACATAGATACTTGAGCAACGCGAGTTTTATAGATATAGTCCTGTTCTACGTATTAGTTTTCAAACTAAAAGTAGTTAAGTTGCAGATTGTTAATCATAAACGCCTCAGAAAAAGCGTTCTATTATATTGTTTTCCTACACTAAATTCAAATGACTAACCAGGGTTCTAGGATTCGTGAAAGTTGCCAAGCTTAAATCCCCTCGCTTAATCTCATCAAAGAAATAATCGATAAAATCTGAAATATTTATATCTTCCAAAGTACCTCCATCTCTTAAGTGTAATTTGTAAAACTCACCAGTAGTAGCAGTATAAATAGCAGCTATAGCAGCACCCGTTATATCAAATTTACCGCCCATAGATTTACCACCAGTAGAGATAAGGACAGATTCCACAACACCAGAAACAGCCTTGATGATAGCACTACCTGCTGCAGACCAACTTGCAATGTTAAGCCATTTGTCCGAAAACTCTACATTATAAAGTGAACACAATTCCTTAATCATCATCGTCTGAGCAATGGAAGAAGTGATTACATCCACAAAATCATACGGCATAAGTGCCGCTCCACCTGATATTAAAGTGTATTTTTTTATGATGCTTTTAGATTTTTCCTCATTTACATCTTTTCTATTTACTGCCTTTTGGATAGGTTCTACAGGCAAAGTTTCCGTCATCATATTCATAATTTTTTGGTTTATTTAAAAAAACGATATTCGTTTGAGATTACCATTATCTCTTAAAAGTAGCTCCTGAGGATTTGTTCAATTTTTTGAACTAATATTATCTCTGGAATCGATATTAAGTTTCGACTATGCTTGAAGCATTACTTACTACTATGATGCATTGTGATATCAAGGTCATTTGTTAGCTTAGGTACATTGCTTATGGTTGGCTATCAATCTTTTTTTAGTGTATTTTATGAAATCCGTTAATTTTTTGTTAATAATCTTCGAAAAACTGGATTCTTAGATTAGAATGCCCTATTTTGTTGGAGAATTGGGAATAATCCCTGTTTACTAATCAATAAATTTCGTCTATAAGTACATTAACTTCTACACTATTTTAATTTTTACGCGCTATGCGCAAATTATAAAACTGGATAGTTATGCAAGTTAAACAACTTAATGATAAGCAGCTTATTCTAAGCTACTTAGACGGGAATGAAAAGGCTTTTGAGGAGTTACTCTCCAGACACAAGCAACGAATTTATACCTCTATTTATTTATTTGTCAAGGATCAAGCGCAAGCTGAAGATATATTTCAAGATGTATTTATCAAGATCGTAGATACATTACGTAAAGGTAAATATAACCACGAAGGTAAATTTTTGCAATGGGCACTACGTATTTCGTACAATATGTGTGTCGATAATTTCCGTCGTTCGAAACGAAGACCGACGGTATCTCCCACGGATTCATTTGACATTTTTGACGTGCTCGAAAATCAGGATGACAACGCCGAAGAGACAATTATGAAATCGCAGACGCATGAGCGTATTCGCAAGCTAGTAGATCAGCTCCCTGCCGAGCAAAGAGAGGTAGTTATTTTGAGACATTACGCGGACATGAGTTTCAAAGAGATTTCTCAATTGACAAGAGTAAGTATCAATACTGCCCTAGGAAGGATGCGATATGCGCTGATCAATATCCGTCGTATGATGGAAGAGAAGCACGTAACGCTACAGTAAAAAGTAAATTTCATTTTTTTCTAATATGAGGTGATGCCCACATCATTTTGGTTAGAGCCTCCACAGGTGTGCTATCGTTAGGTAGTACACCTGTTTTGTTTGATTTGGGCGAGTCTGCATTTTTCCCTGTCCCTCCTGTACCAGCGCAGAAAATGCAGAGCTGGCTATCCGTTGTACTCCGCATCCATCTTCACTACAGCATATAGTCGCAGCTTGTCTCTTCTCGTTCCTCGTCGAGCCTGCACTACTCCTTTTGCTGCTAGCATAGCTGTCAGCATCGTGCCACTACTATCCATCTCGCAAGAAAATAGATCTTTTTTGATGGGAGATCAGCTACTAGCTAGATTATTAGCGAAGGATAAGGAAAATTATCAAATGAACCGTGAAAACTTTTAAAGGTCTTCTTGTGAATATCCCTAAGTGATAGAATAATTCTAGCAAATACACATATATATTCATAGATGACCCCTTGACAGCCAAAATGATAATGATTTTAGATGATTTTAACTCTAGGCGTAACCTGTACAACCATGAGGAGATAATCGATATTTAAGGGATTGTATTCCTCCATTTTTTTAAATTTTTCACTAGAAACGGGGTAATACTTGTAAGCAATTTATCAGGATTTTTTTCAAAAAACACGCCAAGTTGGATCTAACTCTGATGATAATCCTGGGTTTTCAATCCAGGGCTATTGATATTCAAGCTGCTCTTAGGTTATTTTCTCTTACTTCTAAATATGCCCACTTAATATTATTTGGGGACTAAATAGGTATTGCTTAATAATACATTATCCTTAAGTATAAGACGGAATATAAAGAGTTAGAATTTAAAATAATTTAATTTATATTTTGTCTTCTGTTTGGATTACATATAATTATTATTAATTTTGGTCAACCAATTATTGGTCAACCAAATTAGTATGTTAGAAAATTTTCGAGAAATCAATCTAGAAACGCCTGTAGATAAGATAATCAGGCAAATTAGGAGTTTAATAACTTCAGGCCAATTATCGCCAGGAGATAAGCTCCCGCCAGAGCGAAAACTGGCAGAAAGACTCGGAGTAAGTCGATCTCAAGTCAGAGATGCGATCAGAAAACTTGAATTTTACGGAATCTTAAGAACCATGCCTCAAAGCGGAACTGTAGTCGCTGGAATGGGCATAACTGCCCTAGAAGGTTTGATAACAGATGTTCTGAAAATTCAAGAAAGAGATTTCACATCATTGGTTGAAACGAGATTTATCTTAGAAACAAATACTGCGCACTTAGCTGCTGAACGAAGAGATGCAGATGATATCATAGCGATACAAAATGCATTGAATAATTATGAAAAGCAGGTGAAGGCGGGTAATCCAGCGGTTGAGGAAGATTTACTTTTTCATTTAAAAATTGCTGAAGCAAGTAAGAATAGTGTACTCAATTCTCTTATGCTGGTAATAGTGCCAGATATCATCAATAAATTTGTAGAGCTAGATATTTGTACAAATGAGCGTTTCATTCTTGCGAATATTGAGCATAAAGAAATATTTCAGCACATAATAGATCAGGATAGTGCGGCGGCAAGTTTGGCTATGCGAAATCATCTAAAAGATGTTGTTGAGTTCAGTAATAAAATTGAAAAATAAACGGGTCACCTAGGACCTCAGATTGTAATCCTATATTAAAAAGTTTTAAAATTATTGTTAAGCATACGAAAGTATTCTAGGTCATTGCTAGATAGCTATAAGACTTTCCTATGTCATTTTAGAAATCATTTTGAAAATTCTATACTAAATTTTTAATTATGCAAAACGAAGTTTTACAAGGCAATAAAATCTATAGTAGGCTTATATGCTTGCTGGGGATTTTAATTTTTATTTCGCAATCCATAGTGTATGCGAACCCCATAGTTCATGATAGCGATACTGCTGTAGCAACTATTACGGGAGTGGTAACTTCTATGGAAGATGGATTACCATTGATAGGTGCTTCGGTGCTTGTAAAAGGCAGTACTATAGGTACGATCACGGATATTGATGGCTCCTACAGTATAAACGCAGAGGCTACCGATGTATTGGTATATAGCTACACTGGTATGAAATCCGAAGAAGTTACTGTTGGAGATCAAACCGTAATAAATGTGACTCTCGGTAACGATTCAGAATTACTAGATGAGGTTGTTGTTGTCGGATATGGTACAAGAAAAAAATCTCACAATACTGGCGCAATTGCCCAAGTAGGGGGAGCAGATATTGTTGCTATACAATCTGCTCGCGTTGATGATGCCTTAGCAGGCAAATTAGCGGGTGTTTTAATTCAAAATCAAAGTGGAGAACCAGGTGCTGATCCAAAGATTCAAGTTAGAGCAGCGTCTTCTCTTTCAGGGGACTCTAATCCTTTAATTGTTGTAGATGGTTTTCCTATTTCAGGTAGTTTAGCTACTGTAAATCCAAACGATATACAGAGTATAGAAGTACTAAAGGACGCGGCTTCAGCTGCAATTTATGGTTCTAGAGGAGCGAGTGGAGTTGTCCTTGTTACAACTAAAAGAGGGAAATCTGGTAAACCTCAATTTAGTTATAATGGCTACACAAGTGTTTCCAGAAAGTATGTTAATGATATTGAGATGCTCAAGACAGCATCAGAATGGGCTTCCGATTTACAAACTAATGCATACGATCTTTCGGAGGTTGATCCTGCTCTAGTTGATTATCGTTTAACAGCATACGCAAATGCACCAGACGTAGTAAGCATGGAAGATTGGCTGTTTCAAGATGGAAATACACAGGCTCATGACTTTAGTGTAGCTGCAGGAAATGATGATGTGAGGATGTTCGCTTCAGTAGGGTATCTAGATACTGAAGGTGTTGTAAGAAAGCAAGCTTTTGAAAGATATAATGCTCGTCTAAACGTAGATGCAAATCTTGGCAATAGATTCAAAACTGGATTATCCTTTAATGGTAATTTAAGTGATCAAGAAATCGTGCCTCATGATATGAGAGATTTATTGAGAGCTTACAGTATTTCTCCTATCTACCATACAGATGCTTCTATTCAATTCGTCCAAGAATTGGATGCTAAAAGACAATTATTGGCTGATGCTGGCGTGCGATTGCCTTCAGAACAAGGAGATACAGATCCTTCTCGACTTGCAAATAATTTTGATAAAGGATATAGAGGGGGCGGATTGATAAATTCGAGTATCGGAACGTTACAGCCAGGCGATATTGCTCACGATTGGCATTATGGTAGAGATAGAAACGGTATTGGTGGAACTGGAGATTCAGGCCCAGCTGCAAAGTTGGATAACGCAAGAAGATTTCAAAAAAGATATTTTGCAAATGTGAACTCCTATTTACAGTTTAATATTGCTGATGGTTTAGATATTAAGACTGTTCTTGGTGGAGATATCAATGATTCTCAGGCATATTATTATCAAGGAGTAACAGCAGATTCTCGCGAGCGGACTAATCAATCTGATTTGGATCAAACGGATCTCAAAAGATCTTCTGTTTTGAGCGAGACTACGCTGAACTATACAAAAGTATTAGGTAAACATGATGTTGGTGCCGTGGTAGGTATGGAGTTTCAGAATTTCTATATAAGGGGTACAACAATCACTGCAACCAATATCCCGTTTGGACAGCCTCTAAACTATTCATTTGTAGCTCCTGAAGACATTACTACATCTCTAAGAGATGAAACTGTTTCAAGAAGAAGTGTTTTTGGAAGAATTAACTACGCATTTGACAATCGTTACTTAGCTTCCGTATCGATCAGAAGAGATGGTGATTCTCGTTTTGGCGCTAACAATAGATTTGAGGTATTTCCTGCATTTTCTCTCGGTTGGAATGTCCATAATGAAGCATTTTACAACTCAGAATTTTTAACAGATATAAAAGTTAGAGTTAGTAGGGGAACTTTGGGAACAACATCATTTTTGGGATCTTACGATGCATTAAGTTTATTACAAGCTCAGCCGACCATTTTCGGAACTGGATTCCTTATACCAGAGAATGTATCAAATGAAAATTTGACGTGGCAATCTAATACAGAAACGAACTTCGGTGTAAATCTTGGTTTTCTTGAAAATAGATTTACGCTAGGAGTAGATTACTATACTTCGGATATAAATGATATGTTAATTAATCAAAGCGTTTCTGAAGTTTTGGGTACATCATCTATAGTTCTTAATAGAGGTGATGTTAAAAGTTCTGGATTGGAGTTTGAAATAGGTGCAAGGATAGTAAATACTAGCACTTTCCGTTGGAATGTAAGCGCTAATTTATCTACTGTTAATACTGAAATTACTAGTCTAGGAGATTTGGAAGAGTTGCCAACGTCAAATTATGGTGGACCGAGTGGAAGAGGACCTGAATGGAGAAATTATGTAGGAGGAGAAGTGGGTGAAATGTGGGGGTATGAAACGACTGGACAGGTAGAAACAATACATATTAAAGATCCGACGAGAAATATTGGATTTAGTAGTTCTGAGTATTATGTTGTTGATCAAAATGGAGATGGAGAGATTACTCAAGAAGGCGATTATGTAAAATTAGGATCTGCAACCCCTGATTTCTATTGGGGTTTAAATACTGAATTTGGCTTTATGGACTTTGATATTTCACTACAGTTTCAAGGGTCGCAAGGAGCTGAAGTATACAATATAGATCCTATCTATTGGGAATCACAATTTGGTGGTAGATTAAGATCAAGTTTTGATTCTGAAGGAGATGGAATTGCTGATGCTTCTGGTCGATTTTATGAGCAGACTAGAAATGCCCACGGTGCATTGGTTCAGGATGCTTCATATACTGCATTGAGAAATGCAACTATAGGTTATACATTAAACCCAGAATGGGTAGGTAAGGTAGGCTTAGGTTCTGCTAGAGTATACTTAGCGGCTACGAATCTTATATATTTAATCGATGATAGTTATACATCCTTTAATCCAGAAGGTGTAGAAATTACTAATAACAATTATTTAGGACCAACTACTTATGGATACCAAGAAGGTGCTAGTCCAATCGTAAGAAGTTTTACTTTAGGCGTAAATCTTAATTTCTAAACAACAAAAATCTAAAAAATGAAATATATAAATATATTATGCTGTTTATTCATGCTGCTAATGGCGTGTGATAATGATTTGGATCAATTTCCACCATTAGAAGCAGAGGCTTCGTCTCTATCGTCTTATCGTCAAGTTTTGAATGCTGCGTATTATTATCAGCAAGCTTCAGTTACTCCAATGGCAATTATGGGAGATTTTAGAGCTGATAATATGGAAATGTTCGAAGAGCCTTATCCTGCATTCGATAGATTTAACGAAGATTTAGCAGGAGGCGATTTGGTAGGCCAATTTTTTCGCCCCTTTTATAGTACGCTTTATAAGTCAATCTTAAGTGCTAATATTGTTATCAATAATTCAGTAGATGATACTGAAATAGCTGAAGCTAGATTTTTACGTGCATTATCCTACTTTAAATTGGTTCAAGTTTTCGGTGATGTTACTGTAAATTTATCTGGTAATCCTTCGGTTGATGATAAAACAATCTTAGTAAGAAGACCATCTGCAGAAGTTTATAGTGGAACAATAATTCCTGATTTTCAAGCAGCTATTTCAGCTCTAGATAACAGCGGTCTAAGTAATGGCCGTGCATCTCAGATTGCTGCACAAGGTCTATTGGGCAAAGTATACATGCACTTGAGAGATTTTGGTAGTGCTGAGACACAACTAAAAGCAGTAGTTGAAGGTGCAGCAGCAGCAAATATTACCTTGCAACCTAATTTTGCGGATATTTTTGGAGAGGCTAATGATTTGAATTCGGAGATTATTTTTGCTACTCAGTTGTCTACTTCTATTGATGATGATTATGGATTTACTGGATTCCCTGGTTGGTTTAGTGGAGGAGATACAAAATCGCTTCAGCCATTAGATAGGGATTTGATCGATGCATTTGATGCTAGCCCTGGTGATCTTAGAAGAGATGTTACTATAGATGCTACTGCATTAATTGGTACCAAATGGGGTGGTCTTGATCAAGATTGGATTGAGCTTAGACTTGGGGATGTTATTCTATTGTATGCAGAGGCATTAAATGAAAATGGGGATACTGCAGAAGCTTTAATTCAAATGAATAAGATTAGAACTAGGGCAGGTTTAGACGATTCATCTGCTGCTACACAAGCGGATTTCAGAACAGCTGTAGCTGATGAAAGAAGATTAGAATTGGCTCTTGAAGGTCAAAGATGGTTTGATTTGGTTAGAACAGGTACAGTCGATGCTGAGATGGGAGAAATGGTCAATCCTAATTACTATGTGTTTCCAATTCCAGACTCGGAAGTGATGTCAAGTGCTGGCGCTATTACTCAAAATCCTGGTTACGAGAAATAGATTTTTTTTATTAAAGTGTATTTTGTTTCATAAAAGAATATAGAGTAAACTAGTTACCTACTCACCAAAGAGATGTAAGAAACTGCCCTATCATGAACGGGTGGTTTCTTGCGCCTTTTTGAAATCTTAATGGATACATTAATTTTTTACTCATGAAATGGCGTTATTCCTTATCTTTAATAGAGCCTTTTATATTATTAAAAATGAATAAATTTTTTACCATTTTTTTATCAATAACACTAGCAGTAGGTGGTAGCTTAGTGCTCAATAGTTGTAATAATTCAGGTAAAAATCCGATCAAAACAGAAACACTAAAGAATATTTATCCGAGTGATGTCTCTTCATTTCTTAAGAATTGGAGTTTGATTTTAGGTAATGGATCAAACGTTGGCGATGCCACAAACTTTGAAAATAAAAATTTCTTTTATCCAAAAAATAATGGGAAAGCGGATTGGGTAGTATATAAAACTCCTAATGCAGGGAATACCCATGGCACTTCAAATAATACAAGAACGGAATTGGCACAGTTGAAGAAATGGTCAGCGATGTCTGATAACAAATTGAATGCAACATTAAAAGTGGAGAACGTTTCCACAACAGGAGATCCTCGTGTCGCATCCACTTTCTCTGTTGTTGT
>Ga0114952_1002510_pt1 | contig 13993 bp, 15 predicted proteins | sample SidtaG_2_FD_87303 | JGI IMG/M metagenome (GOLD analysis project Ga0114952, IMG submission 87303) | Marine algal microbial communities from Sidmouth, United Kingdom - Sidmouth_Asex2 metaG | ecosystem: Host-associated > Algae > Red algae > Unclassified | place: Sidmouth, United Kingdom | collected... | reverse complement strand
GAGTCCGAGACCGAGGAGCAGGCGTCCGACGAGCGCGAGGCCGACGAGCCGTCCGACGAGCCGTCCGACGAGCCGTCCGACGAGCGCGAAGCCGAGCCGGTCGAGCGCGCCTCCGGCGAACGGGAACCTGCCGCCGAGGACGAGGGCGGTGCGACGGTCTACGACTTCGTGCACCCCGGACACCGGCTCGCGGCCGAGTGGCCGCTGCTCGATCTCCTGCACCAGCGCTTCGTCGGCGGGGTCGCCAAGCGACTCGAAGAGCGCTTCAGGCTGTCGCTCGAGGGGCGCCCGACCTCCACCCAGCGTTCGCGCTACTCCGATTTCGTCGCCGACGTGGACGGCACCGACCTGGTGCACGAGCTCTCGCTCGGGACGCTGCCGGGCGTCGCGCTCCTCTGTCTCGATATCGCGCTGGTGCCGGCACTCGTCGACGCCTGGTTCGGCGGCACGCCGACCACGCGGAGGCCCGATCCGGGGGCGCCCTTGTCCCCACCCTCGGCCACCGAGCGGCGCGCGCTCGGACACGTGCTCGATGCGGTGACGGCGGCGCTTGCCGAGAGCTGGTCGGAGCTCGCCGTGTTCACCCCCACGATCGCCCGGACGACCACCCCCGAGCGGCTCGCCCGCGGCGGCTACGGCGATGTCGTCGTCGACTGCCCGTTCTCCCTGGCCCCGGGTCAGGACGCGATGAGGTGCCGTCTGGTCTATCCCGCTGCGACCCTCGAACCCTTCGCAGAGGTGTTGTCCTCGGAGGACCACACCCATCCGGTACACGAGGCGGGCTTCCGCGACACCCTCGGGCGTGGTCTGCTCGACTGCGAGCTCGAGCTGCACGGCGTGCTGGCGGAGACGCGCGTCACGCTCGCCGACCTCATGGCCCTCAAGCCCGGCGACTTCATTCCCCTCAAGGATGTCGAAACCGTCTCTTTCCGCACCCAAGGCAACACGCCGCTGTTCGACGCCCGTGTGGGCAAGACGATCGGACGGGTATCGGCCAGACTCTCCTGCTGGCACCTACCGACAGGGCCCTGACTCATGGCGCAGGACAACACCGCGACAGCACTCGATCCGATCTCCGGGCCCGACGCCGACGGTGTCTCGCCGGATGCTTCGGTCGACCCCCAGCAGACCGCGGCCCTCGCCGCCGTCGGCGAGGCCCGTTCGGTCGCCGGTATCGGCGACATCGCGCTGCTCGGCAATATCCCGGTCAATCTCTCGATGGAGATCGGCCGCACCAGTATCACCATCAAGGAGCTACTGAGCCTGGGCAAAGGCTCCGTCGTCGAGCTCCAGCGCATGGCCGACGAGCCGCTCGACGTTCTCGTCAACGGCACCCTCGTGGCCCACGGCGAGGCGGTCGTCGTCGGCGAGCGCTTCGGCATCCGACTGACCGACGTGATCAGTCCGAGCGAGCGGCTCGGCAAGCTCGGCTGAGCCCGCTCCGATGTTCCACCCCGCCGCCGCTCTCGGCTCGTGCGGGGCGCGCGAGCGCGGGGAAGACGGAAGCTCCCTTGACGAGCCGTCACGGCGCGCGCGACGACCTCGCTGCTAGTCTGATCCGAAAGGACCGGTGCCGCCCTGTCGGTGGTTCCTCGGGGCACGTCCGTGCGCCCGCTCGAAGGATCTTTCGAGCCGACGACTCGGAGAAGCGTCGAACGATGAGAACCTCGCGCAAACGGCTGATCCAGAGCGTCGCCAGACGCCTCGGTGTCGGTATCACCTCCTACCGACACCTCCAGGAGCTGCGGGAGGGAAGGGGGGGAGACATCGACTTCCTGTGCTCGCTCGACAACGAGCGGATCGTGCCCGCGCTGCGGGCGATGGAGCACTCCAAGAGTCAGATCCGCCAGGATCTCTTCGCGCTGTCCGAGCTCGGGTTCAAGCGCGGCGGCTTCTTCGTCGAGTTCGGTGCGACCGACGGTATCGAGGCGAGCAATTCACATCTGCTCGAGCGACGCTTCGGCTGGCGCGGGCTCCTCGCCGAGCCCGGACGCGTCTGGCATCGGAAGCTCGAGGCGAATCGCCGCGTGCCGATCGACAAGCGCTGCGTCTGGAGCGCGTCGGGAGAGCGCATGCCCTTCCACGAGGCCGATGCCGCCGAGCTCTCGAGCATCGCCGGTCGCGCCGGACACGATATGCACTCGACCCGGCGGCGCGCCGGGCGTACCTACGAGGTCGAGACGGTGTCGCTGAACGACCTGCTCGAACAGCACGGTACACCGCGACGGATCGACTACCTCTCGATCGACACCGAGGGGACGGAGTTCGACATCCTCGAGGCGTTCGAGTTCAGGCGGCACGACATCGGCGTGATCACCTGTGAGCACAACTACACCGAGAATCGCGAGAAGGTGTTCGCGCTGCTGAGTCGACACGGCTACGTCCGCAAGAGCGAGGGGCTTTCGCGGTTCGACGACTGGTACGTGAAACGGCCCTACTGAGAGCGACGCGAAGCCGACCCTGATCCGGACGATGACCCGCGCGGCAGATCGAGCGGTTTCTGCAGCGCGGTCGACCGGAATTGACGATTCCGGCACGTTTCCGGCAAGCGAGGGACAGTCGATTCGTCGGAGTCTCGTATGTTCCCCCGTTCCACGCGCCCCACCGGCCTTCTCGCCGGTATCGGTGCATCGCTTCTCATCGGGGCGCTCGCGTCGCCGGACGCGGCGCTCGCTCAGGAGCTCGATGTCGCGGTCACCGGGCTCGGTGGCGCGTCGGGTTCCCCGCTCGGGACGCTCCTGCGTCTGCTCGCCGCGCTGGCGATCGTGCTGGTCGCCTTCTGGGGATGCGCGCGGCTCATGCGCCGCCTGAACGGTATCGGCGGTGGTGCTCACGGGGGGCTCAGGATCGTCGGTGGGCTCTCGCTCGGGCATCGCGAGCGACTCGTTGTCGTGCAGGCGGGCGAGGAGCAGCTTCTGCTCGGGCTGAGTGCCGGGCGTATCGAGCGGTTGCACCTGCTCGAGCGACCGCTCGCCGCCGCCTCGGCGGCGAGCGTCGGCGCGGCGCGCTCGGGCGACCCCGAGGGCGTTCCCGTAGCCGGCGCGAGCGCCGCCTCGAAGGCGCTCGGTGTAGATGGTGACGGTGGGGACTTCAGAACCCGGCTCCTGGCGGCCATGCACAGGCAGGTGCGATCGTGAGCGGTGTCCGCCTGCCCCTGGCGCTCGTGAGCGCCCCGCTTCTGCTTCTCGCCTTTCCGGTGGAGGCGGCCACGGGACTGCCTGCCGTGACCGTGGAGAACGTTCAAGGAGGGGGCCAGAGTTGGAGTGTAAGCCTGCAAGCACTGGCACTGATGACGGTGCTGACGCTACTGCCGACGGCGCTCTTGCTGATGACCTCGTTCACCCGCATCGCCATCGTGCTAGGTATCCTGCGGACCGCGCTGGGCACGCAGCAGACGCCGTCCAACCAGGTGCTGATCGGACTCGCGCTGTTTCTGACCATCTTCATCATGCGCCCCGTCTTCGTCGAGGTCTACGACGGCGCGGTACGGCCCTATCTCGACGAGGAGGTGTCGGCGGAGAAGGCACTCACGACGGCTGCGGCGCCGTTCCGGACGTTCATGCTCCAGCAGACGCGGGAGAACGACCTCGCGCTGTTTCTCTCGCTGTCCGACTCGCCGCCGATCGCGAACGGTGACGAGGTGTCGATGTGGGTGCTGATGCCCTCCTTCGTGACGAGCGAGCTGAAGACCGCCTTCCAGATCGGATTTCTGCTGTTCGTGCCGTTTCTCATCATCGACCTGGTCGTGGCGAGCGTGCTGATGTCGATGGGCATGATGATGCTCTCGCCATTGATCATCTCGCTGCCGTTCAAGCTCATGCTGTTCGTGCTGGTCGATGGCTGGAACCTCGTGCTCGGCACGCTCGCCGGCAGCTTCTACGTCTGAGACTCGCGAGACGGCCATGACCCCCGAGATAGTCATCGACATCGGTCGCGACGCACTGTTCGTCACCATGCTGCTCGCCGCGCCGCTGTTGCTCGCCGCCCTGGCCACGGGACTGCTCGTGGGGCTCTTCCAGGCGGCCACGCAGATCAACGAGCAGACGCTGAGCTTCATCCCCAAGCTCCTGGCGATGGCCATGGCGCTGCTCGCGAGCGGCTCGTGGCTGCTCACGGTCATGCTCGACTACTTCCGCGGCATCATCGTCGAGATCGTGCCGCGTCTGCTCGGCGCCTGAGCCGGGCGGTGGAGCGAACGCGCGTGACACCCCTGGTCCTCGACAGCGCCGCGATCACCAACGCCATCGCGGGCTTTCTCTGGCCGTTCTTCCGTTTCGGGGCGCTGTTCGCGATCATGCCGGTGCTCGGCGGCGGGGAGGTGCCGGCGAAGGTGCGTATCGCCCTCGCGCTCGTGCTGACCGCGCTCGTCGTGCCGATCCTGCCCCCTCCCCCTGCCCTCGATCCGCTGTCGGCGGCGAGTATCCTGGTCACGCTCCAGGAGTTCGTCATCGGCTTCGCGATGGGGCTGCTGATCCTGATCGTGTTCAACGCGATCACCCTCGCGGGGGAGAGCATCGCGATCACGATGGGGCTCGGCTTCGCGCTGATGAACGATCCGCAGAACGGCGTCTCGGTGCCGACGGTCAGCCGCTTCTACCTCACCCTCGCCACGCTCCTGTTCCTCTCCTTGGACGGCCATCACGCGGTGCTGGCGCTCGCCGTGTCGAGCTTTCACACGCTACCGGTCGGAGGCTCGCTCGGTCCCGACGCCACCTGGCAGTTGCTCTCCTGGGCGGCGGTGATCTTCCGTGGCGCGCTCGGCGTCGCGCTCCCGGGGCTCGCCGCGATGCTGACGGTGAACCTGCTGATGGGCGTCATGACCCGCTCCGCCCCGCAGATGAACATCTTCTCGGTCGGTTTTCCGCTGACGATGATGACCGGCTTCCTCGCGATCCTGCTGACGCTGCCGGCCTTCGGCGAGCGCTTCACCGCTCTCGTCGGCGAGGCGCTCGACGTCATCGCCGCGCTGATCGGGCACTGACATGGCCGGTGGTCAGGACAGCGCCCAGGAGCGCACGGAACCGGCGAGCCCGAGAAAGCTCGGCAAGGCGCGCGAGAAGGCCGATGTACCGCGCTCGCGCGAGCTGGGCACGGCCGTCGTGCTGATCGCCTCGCTCGCGGGGCTCGCCCTCTTCGGCACCGCCGGCGCCCGCGCCTACCAGGGGCTCGCACGCGAGCAGTGGCACATCGAGCGCGTGCACGTCTTCAGCGATGCGGCGCTGCTGAACGGGCTCTATGAGCCGGCGCGGGCAGCCTTCGGCATCATCGCGCCGTTCCTGGCGCTGATGGTCTTCGCCGCGCTCATCGGCTCGATCATGATGAGCGGCTGGGTGTTCAGCACCCAGGCCCTCAAGCCCCAGCTCTCGCGCATGAATCCGTTGAAGGGGCTCGGGCGGATGTTCGGACTCCAGGGCCTCGGGGAGCTCGGCAAGGGGCTGCTGAAGGTGTTTCTTCTGAGCGGCGTCGGCTGGCTGAAGCTCTCCTGGGGCGTCGAGCACTACATCGCGCTCGGGCGCGCCCCGCTCGCCGCGGCCGTTCCCGCCGCCTTCACTTTGGTCTTCGCCATGTTGCTCGCGCTGATCGTCGCGGTGGTGGTCGTCGCCGCGATCGACGTGCCCTGGCAGCGCTTCCAGTACGCCAAGAAGCAGCGCATGACCAAGCAGGAGGTGCGCGAAGAGAGCAAGGAGACGAACGGCAACCCCGAGATCAAGGCGAAGATCCGAAACCTCCAGCAGGCCGCCTCCCAGCGACGCATGCTCCGTGACATGGTCGACGCCGATGTCGTCATCGTCAACCCCACGCACTATGCCGTGGCGCTGCGTTACCTGCCCGAGCAGTCGGCTCCGATCGTGCTCGCCAGCGGCGTCGATCACATGGCGATGCGGATGCGCGAGATCGCACGCATGAACGCCGTTCCGACCTTCAGCGCTCCGCCTCTGGCCCGTGCGCTCTACCGTCACGCTCCGGTGGGCAGTCCCATCCCCGCCGGGCTCTACGTCGCTGTCGCCCAGGTGCTCGCCCACGTCTATCGCACCCGCGTACCTGGCACCCCCTACGAGGCGCCGCCGACCGACCTACCGATCCCGCCCGACCTGCGTGATCCCGACTCGAGCGAGGCTCCCCGATGAAATCCCTCAAGCCCCTGATCCGCGAACTCGGCCCGAGCGGGCTCGGCGCGCCGTTCCTCGTGCTCGCCGTGCTGGTCATGATGGTGTTGCCGATCCCGGCGCTCGGGCTCGACTTCCTGTTCACCTTCAACATCGCGCTGTCGTTGATCATCCTCCTGGTGACGATCTACACGCCGCGCCCGCTCGACTTCTCCTCCTTCCCGACGGTCCTGCTCGTCGCGACGATGCTCAGACTCTCGCTGAACATCGCCTCGACCCGCGTCGTCCTGCTCGAGGGGCACACCGGGACGGCCGCGGCCGGACAGGTGATCCAGTCGTTCGGCGACTTCGTCGTCGGCGGCAACTACGCGGTCGGGCTGGTCGTCTTCGCCATCCTCGTCATCATCAACTTCACCGTCGTCACCAAAGGGGCCGGACGCGTCTCGGAGGTCAGCGCACGCTTCATGCTCGACGCGATGCCGGGCAAGCAGATGGCGATCGACGCCGATCTCAACGCCGGCATCGTCGATCAAGAGGAGGCCGGACGGCGTCGCGCCGAGATCGCCCAGGAGGCGGACTTCTACGGCTCGATGGACGGGGCGAGCAAGTTCGTCAAGGGTGACGCCATCGCCGGCATCCTCGTGCTCGGAATCAACATCGTCGGTGGGTTCGCGATCGGCATGGGCCAGCACGGGCTCTCGTTCGGGGAGGCGGCGCACAACTACACCTTGCTGACCATCGGTGACGGTCTGGTCGCCCAGATCCCCTCTCTGATGCTCTCGATGGGCACGGCGATCATCGTCACCCGGGTCTCGACCTCGGGCGATATGGGGGATCAGATCTCCGGACAGCTGTTCGAGGACCCGCGGGCGGTCGGCATCACGGCGGCGCTGATCACCGCCCTCGGACTCGTCCCGGGCATGCCCAATGTCGTCTTCCTGACGCTCGGCGGCGCGCTCGGAGCCTATGCCTGGCGTTGCCACAAGCTCGCCACGGCGCCCGATCCGGAGCTCGCGATCGATGTCAGGAAACCGGAGGCCGAGCGTGAGCTCGGCTGGGAGGATGTGCGCCCGACCGATCTGCTCGGACTCGAGGTCGGCTTCGGGCTGATCCCCCTGGTCGACGCCGGACGCGGCGGCAAGCTTCCCGAGCGCATCCGCGCGGTGCGCCGCAAGCTCACCGAAGAGCTCGGCTTTCTCGTCCCCGCCGTGCACATCCGCGACAACCTCGATCTCGCCCCGACGCACTACCGGATCACTCTCTGCGGGGTCATCGAGGGTGAGGGCGAGATCCACGCCGATCGCGAGCTCGCGATCGGCAGCGGGCTCGGGCACGACGGACTACCGGGCATCGCCACCCACGATCCCGCCTACGGCATGGAGGCGATGTGGATCGAGCCCTCGCTCGCCGAGCGGGCACGGGCGGGCGGTTACACCGTCGTCGACCCCGGCACCGTCGTCGCCACCCATCTCTCCAAGCTCGTCCAGGAGCAGGCCGGGAGCCTGCTCGGACACCAGGAGGTGCAGCAGCTACTCGACACCCTCGGGCGCGACGCCCCTCGGCTGGTCGAGGATCTCGTGCCGAAGACGCTCGCGCTCCCGGTCGTCGTCAAGGTGCTGCAGAACCTCCTCGACGAGAGCATCCCGATCCGCGACACCCGCACGATCGCCGAGACACTTGCCCGCGCCGGTGCCGACTCCTCCGATCCCGCCGAGCTGACCGCCGCCGTGCGCGTGGCGCTCCGGCGCCTGATCACCGGGCAGTTGACCGGCTTCGCCGACACTTTGCCGGTGATCACCCTCGATGCCGAGCTCGAGAAACTCTGTCTCGCCTCCTTCGAGAGCGAGACGAGCGGAGGGCTCGGGCTGGAGCCGGGGCTCGCCGAGCGGCTCTACGACTCCCTCGCCGACAGCGTGCGTCGTCAGGATGTCAACGGCGAGCCCGCGGTGCTGCTCGTCAGCCCGCGCCTACGCCCCTGGCTGGCGAACCTCATCCGTCAGACGATCCCGCTCCTCAAGGTGCTGGCCTACAACGAGATCAGCGAGAACAAGCGGCTAAAGGTCATCGCGAGCATCGGCGGTGGCGACAGGGACGGCGGGGCAGGAGCCCAGCACGATCTGCAGGCCGCCTAGCGGGCCGCTCACCCAGGCCCTTTCCGCCGTCTCCGCCCTCTCCGCCGACTTGGGCACGCCCCGTGCAACGAGGCGTGGCGACGACGGACGCTAGCCGAGTCCCGAGCGACGGGTGACAGCGGAGCAGCATGCAACTCAGACGATTCACGGGCGACTCGATGCCCAAAGCGCTCGGCGCGGTGCGCGAGGCGCTCGGCGACGATGCGATCATCCTGTCCAACCGCCAGATCGACGGTCGCGTCGAGATCGTCGCGACCACCACCCTGGACGAGCGCGCACTCGCCGCCGCCGAGCCGTTCGCGTCGTCGAGCGCCCCGGCCCCGACCACCTCGTTCGCGCGCCCGGCCGCCGGCGCGGACGTGCCGGTCACGCTCTCGGCCGCGGCCCGCGCCATACAACAGGCGGCCGGTAACGGCCCCGGTGCCGCGCCGTCCGCGCGCTCCTCCGAGCTCCCGCGTGTCGCCTTTACCGATCTGTCCGCTCGGACGGGCGACGGGCGCACGGTCACGGCCGCGAACGAGGCGATCGGTGCGACGCCCGGCTCGAGAGACGCCGTCGACACCCTCTCGCAGGATCTCGCGGCGATGTCCGCCGCCGAGCGTCCGCTGACGCTCGGCGCACGGGCCGAATCGGTCGCCGGCGCCGATCCGGTGCCCGCCGCCACCACCGAAGGCGTACCGCCGGCCGCCGCCGAGGCCGAGACCGAGGCCCTCCTCGGGGCGACTCCCGAGCGGATGGCGGAGGCGCGCGAGCGCCGAGCGGAGAAGCGCGCGATACGTGTCGAGGAGCGGCTCAGACGGCTCGAGGTCAATCTCTGGGGCGAGCTCGAGCCGATGAAGGCCGCCCACCTCCGCCAGCTGCTCGGTCTCGGTATCGGTGCCGAGCTCGCCGTCCGTCTGGTCGAGCGCATCGTGGGCGACATGACGGCGGAGGCGGCGATGCGCCAGTCGCTCACGCTGCTGAAGTCGACCTTGCCGATCGGCGTCGACGAGACCGGCAGGAAACCCGGCGTGACGGTGCTCTCCGGGCCTGCCGGCGGCGGCAAGACGACGGCGCTGGTCAAGCTCGCGCTACAGCAGGTGCAGCGTGCCGGCAACCAGTCGGTGGTCATGATCGCCGCCGACAACCGCCGCATCGGTGCGTTCGAGACATTGCAGGTCTACGGGCGTCTGCTCGGCGTGCCGGTGGTCCAGGCGCACGACGCGGACGAACTGGCGAGCCTGATCGAGGCATTCGCCCACAAGCCTCTGGTGCTCGTCGATCACGTGCCGCTCGAGCGCGGCGACGCGTTGCCGCTGCCGGGCAGTGCCGCGCTCAGCGCCACCGGCGGGGAGCCACGTACCCTTCGCCACCTGCTCATCCTGCCCGCAACGCTCGAGAGCCGAGCGTTCGAGGCGCTGGTCGCCGGCCACGCCGGGCACGGCATCACCCACGGCGTGTTGACCCAGCTCGATCGCTCCGCGCGCCTCGGCGCCTACTTCGCGCCACTCGTTCGTCATCATCTGCCGATTGCCTACTGGACGGACAACGCCCGTGTGCAGACGCCGCTGGAGAAGGCCGACGCGTCGGTGCTGGTCGCGACCGCCATGGCCACCGGCGCCCGGCTCGCCCCGACCGAGGACGAGCGTTGCCTGCTCGGGCTCCTGCAGCCGACTCGGCGCGACATCGGCGAGGCGCCGTTCTGCGGCAGTGTCAGCGTCGGTGCCGGACCCGAGGCCTCCGAGCGGGAGGAGGCAAGGTGAGCGTCGAGATCACGGCCATCGCGGCCGTCGTGGCCATCGTGGCACCGTCGGCGCTCGCCCTCGTCGCGGGTGTGCTCGGCGGGCGCCTCGCGCGTCGTCTCGGTGCGCTCGAGCGGCGCCTGGAAATCGCCGACGAGCGCTTCGAGGTGCTTGCCGCGACGCTCGGCGAGGAGCTCGGTGCGTTGCGCGAGGTAGAGACGGGCGGGGCGCGGGAGCTCGGACGACTCGCCCGGGAGATCGAGCGGCTGGCCGCGGACGTCGTGCAGCGCGAGCTCTACCGCGGCGGCGCCCCGAGCCACAGCGGCGCCATCGACGCGGTCCGAGGCGGACAGAACGCCCGCTCCCTCGTTCGCGAATACGGGCTCTCGCTCGACGAGGCCGAACTACTCGTTTCGCTGCACGGCGGCGGGGCGGCGGCCGCGGCCGCGACGATCGCCAACAGGGGCTGACGACAGATGGACATCGCAACACTGCTGGGCCTGATCGGCGGGCTCGGCTTCATCCTCGCCGCCATCTTCCTCGGCGGCAGTGTCGGCACCTTCGTCAACATTCCGGGCATGGCGGTCGTCGTCGGCGGCACGTTCATGGTGACGCTGTGCCAGATCTCCCTGGCCCAGTTCCTCGGTTCGTTCAAGGTCGTGGCGCGGGCGTTCCTGCACAAGACGACCGCCCCCGACGCGCTCATCGGCGAGGCGGTCGAGATCGCCGACGTGGCGCGGAAGGAGGGCGTGCTCGCCCTCGAGGGCCGCGACATCGCCGATCCTTTCCTCTCCAAGGGCGTGCAGCTCTGCATCGACGGCCATGCCGACGAGATCGTGCGCGCGATGCTCGCCAAGGACATCAATCTCGAGCTCGAGCGCCAGAACGTCGGCATCCGCATGTTCAAGGCGATCGGGGACGCCGCCCCGGCGATGGGCATGATCGGCACCCTGATCGGCCTGGTGCAGATGCTGGCCAACATGGACGATCCGAAGACGATCGGGCCGGCCATGGCGATCGCGCTCCTGACCACGCTCTACGGCGCCGTCATCGCCAACGCGATCGCCCTGCCGCTCGCGGCGAAGCTGCGCTCGATCAGCGAGAACGAGCGGCTCAACAAGCTGCTGATCCTCGAGTCGATCAAGGGCGTCCAGGACGGCATCAACCCGCGTGTCCTGCAGCAGGTGCTGGTCACCTACCTGCCCGAGCAGAAGCGCGAGGCGGCGCTGAAGCCGAAGGAGGCGTGAGCGTGGGGGCGATCCGATGAGCGAGGAGGACGATGCGCCCTGCGAAGAGTGCGAGGAGGGCGCGCCCCTCTGGCTCGCCACGTTCGCGGACCTGATGTCGCTGCTGCTGTGCTTCTTCGTCCTCCTGCTCTCCTTCTCGGAGATGGATGTCAAGAAGTACAAGCAGATCGTGGGCTCGATGAAGATGGCGTTCGGCGTGCAGAGCGAGGTCGAGGCCGAGCGCATCCCGATGGCCGAGAGCGTGATCATGAAGGACTTCCGGCCGGGACGGCCGGTACCGACGGTGCTCGACATGATCCGTCAGCAGGCCCCGGAGGACTCGCGCGGTGTCCCGCGCGAGCCGGTGTCCGCCGAGGAGCTCGAGCGACTGGTCGAGCAGGTGCGCAGCGAGCTTGCCGAGGAGCTCGCCGCCGAGGTTCTCGAGCTCGAGGTCCACCAGGGCGGGATCATGATCCGGGTGCGCGAGAACGACGCCTTTCCGTCGGGCAGCGCCGAGCTGCAGAGGGGCTTTCGCCCGGTGCTCGACAAGCTCGTGACGGTGCTCAACGATCTCGAGGGCAGCGTCGTCGTCTCCGGTCACACCGACGACGTGCCGATCCGTACCCGACGCTTCGCGTCGAACTGGGTGCTCTCCTCGGCTCGCGCCGCGGCGGTCGTGCACCATCTCGCCGAGGCCGGGCTCGCCGATCCCTCCCGTATCGAGATTCGCGCCTACGCCGACACCCGTCCGGTCGTCGCCAACGACTCGCGGACCAATCGCGCGAGAAACCGCCGCGTCGAGATCGACGTCAACCTCGACGAGGCGTGAGCGAGCCCGCCGGGGCGCCCGGCCCTCGCCGAGAGCGCCGTCAGGCGTCGGCGGGCGGAGCGAGCAACATCTCGATCGGTAGGAAGCGATCGAAGCGACGGTAGCCGGCGACGATCGCCGGGTGCAGCGCGATCGGCTCGCCCGCCGCGTCCCGCTCGACGATCCAGTGCGGCGGCAGGTGGGCGAATTCGTGCACGAGGGAGAGTTGCCCGTCGGCGGTCGAGGCGAGGTGCGTCTCCCCGGTACGGGTGTCGCGGAACGCCGGGGCCAGACCGGTGAGGGCGGCAGCCGGAAGTCTACCGAGCATGACTCTCCCCCAGCGTCGCCCCGCCGCGCATGACGCTCGCGTAGGAGCCGCAGGCGGCCCGCTCGGCACGTGTCCTGTGGGCCTCCTCGCCACGTGCGTCGCGTACCTGCCGAGCCTGCTCGAGCAGCTCGCGATCGGCGGCGGCGAGCGCCGTGGCGAGCGCTTCGGGCACCGGCTCCCGAGGCTCGCTCGGAGCGCGCTCGAGCAGCTCGTGCCGAGCCCGATCGTGGCAAGCGACGCTCGCCCAATCGTCTGCCGTGGCCGCCGCCGTCATCCGCCGCGTCAGCTCGAGCAGCTCCTCGGCGGTGCTCGCGTCGAGCGGCATGGGGTCCGGCGGGGGGGCGGGCGCGTCGGCGCGCTCGGCCTCCGGAGGGGAATCGTCGGTCATGATCGCTCGACCGGGTCGATCCGCACCCAGCCGTCACGCAGCGTGTCGAGCACCTCGACGGCACTCGCCAGCGGCTCGTTCGAGGAGGTGCGGCCGGCCTCGATCAGCCGCTCGATGACGTGCGCGTAGAGCGCGAACAGCTGCCCCGCCAGCTCGTCCGTTTCCGGCTCGCGCAGCGACCCCTGAAGCTCCTGGACGATCGCGAGCGCCCGATCGAGCGCTCGATAGCGCACCGAGCGCTCCCTGAAGGGGTCGAGCTCGCGCGCCGCGGCGATGCGTGCGAGGGCGCCGTCGAAGAGCATCAGCGTCAACTGATGGGGGGACTTGCTCTCGACGAGGCTCGCGCGGTGCACCTCGCGGTAGGCAGCAACAGCGGCGTTCATTGATTGTGCATTCGCTCTGGTGGCGTTCGATCAGGCCGACAAGCGGTCGGCGAGAAAGGCGCTGGTGGATTGAAGCTGGCTTACGATCTGATCCATCGCCGTGAACTGACGGCGATAACGCTCCTCGGTGCGCTCGAGGCGGTACTCGTAGCGCTCGATCTGACGATCGATAGTCGAGCGGCGGCTGCCGACACCGCTCTCGCGATCCCCGATCAGGCCACCCGCACGGGTGAACTCCTCGATCGCCTCGACCACGCGCGTGCCGAACCCGACGCTCTCTCCCGCCTCGTCGCTCGGGCGGGTGAAGGCGTCGACGAAACGCTCGAGACCGGCCTCCTGAGCCCTGAGGAAGCGTGCCTCGCTGACGCTGAGCACGCCGAACTTGTCGAAGGTCAAGCCGAGCTCGGCCGGGTTGATGGAAGAGCCGTCGCTGAGCGTCACCGGCAGCGCGAACGCGCTTCTGAGACGGAGCTCGGCATCTCGCGGCAGACGGTCGCCCTGCAAGTCCCCTTCGCCAAGCTCCTTGAGCTTGGCGCGCATGGCGTTGTACTTCTCGACGAAGACGTTGAGGCTCTCGCGCAGCGCCTCGGTGTCGCGGGCGGTGTCGACCGTGCCGACGCCGATACCCTTGAGCTCGAGCGTGATGCCCTCGATGACGCCGCCGATCGAGTTCGACGCGCCGGTGACCTCGAAGCCGTCGACGAAGACGCGTGCATCGCTCGCCGGGGTGCTCTCGATGAAGTTGCCGTCGTCGGCGGGTTGCCCGCCGCCGCCGAACAGACCGCCGCCGGGGACAGCCGGGCGCGTGACCGTGATCGCGTTGGCCGCCCCCGCCTCGCGCGCCGTCAGGGTAAGGCGAGCGCCGCCGTCGACGTTCAGGATGCTCGCCACGATGGCGTC
>Ga0114952_1002508_pt1 | contig 13997 bp, 12 predicted proteins | sample SidtaG_2_FD_87303 | JGI IMG/M metagenome (GOLD analysis project Ga0114952, IMG submission 87303) | Marine algal microbial communities from Sidmouth, United Kingdom - Sidmouth_Asex2 metaG | ecosystem: Host-associated > Algae > Red algae > Unclassified | place: Sidmouth, United Kingdom | collected... | reverse complement strand
GATAGGGCTTCAGATCCCACGTAACGCGATGCATCGTCTCGTTGTTGCGCCCGCTGGCCTTGAGGCGAGGAACGCCGTTGACCAGCAATTCGACGCGCGTGGCGTCACCCGATCCACCGCCGATGAGGAAGCTCAGGTTCCTGAACCCGATGGCGAAGGGTGCCGAAGTCAGGGTACCTTGTGGGCCGTCGCCTTGGGTCGTCCCCGGTTTCTCGCCCGCTCGCCCCTGGAATTTCTCGAATCCGCCGATCCAGTATCGTCCCCGATGGCCCGAAGCCTGTCCCCGGTTGCGGGCAGTGGGGTTGTCGCCGAGCGTCGGCTGGTACTGGAAGGCAGTACCCGTCTGCGTCCATCCGCGTAGCGTTCCGTCCTCGAAGTCGGTCGTGAATAGAAGCGCTCCCTGCGCTGCGGCGGGCAGCGAGAGACAGGCGAGAAGGGCCGCTGCGCCGAAGGCTCTCGACAGCGATGCGTGCAAGAATGTCATGATGACTCTCCCTCGATTTTCAATCGAAGGGCAGGGTAGCCACGATGTGGCGCGGGGAACTTGACGAAACGCAAGGTCGCGGCGGCAGCGGCCTGGGAGAGACCGATTATTTTCTGAAACCGTCGCCGTGCCCGACATTCGTCAAAGGTCGAACGCGCAATGCCCGTATCGTCAAGGCGTCAAGCACTTGAACAGGAGATCGACGATGATCCCTCCCATAGCGGAACAGAATGGTCCTTCACCCGACGACGAGCGGTCGGCCAGGGCACGGAACGATGCGCTGGAAGACTTCACGGCGAGGAGCATGGCTCTTTTCGAAGAGGTAATCGCCTTCAATCAGGAACTGGCGAATTTCATCTCCGCCCGTATCGTCGAGGATATCGAAGCGCAGCAGCTGTTGCTTCATTGCGACTCTCTCGACGACGCCATGAAGCTGCAAGAGAGTTATGTCAAACGGGCCGTGGAGCAGTTTTCACGGGAATCGGTGAAACTGAACGAGATCGGTGCGACACTCGCAAAGGACTGTTTCGATCCCAAGGGTACACATCCCGAAACGGGGGAGGGCAGACGCAATCGCAAAACCTCCGCATAGTCGAGGACCATCTGCGATGGTGCGCAACGCGCTCTGCGCCGAAGGGTGGACAGCCAGCGGACAAGAAAAATGGCCGGTGTCAAGGCACCGGCCAGTCGGGGAGAAGACGGTTCATGCAGCTGCGAGAGCGGACAATTCGTCGGGATTGCTGACACGAAATCGGTTCGGGGACGTCATCTCGATGATGCCCTTGCGTTTGAGGTCGTTGAACATGCGGCTGACCGTTTCGAACGACAGGCCGAGGAAATCCCCGATGTCACGGCGCGTCATCGGCAGGTGGACCTCGCCCTCCGGCCCGCCGTTCCTCGCTGCCAGTCCAGATAGGAAAGTCGCTGCACGCTCTTCCGCGCTGAACTGGCCGAGAAGGACCATCTGGTCGCGCAAGGCGGCGAGTTCCGCGTCGATGCGCTCGAAGATCGCCTCGCGAAAGGCGGCATCCTCGCGCATCAGCCGTTCGACGGTGGCGCGCGGGCAGCACAGGATTTGCGTCGGCGAGACGGCCTCAGCCGTGTAGTCGTGTTCCTTCGAGGAGGTCAGCGCGACGACATCGCCCGCCGTCATGAACCGGGCAATATGCCGCCTGCCATCGACGGTCATCCGGTAGCCGCGCAGACATCCCGAAACGACGATGAAGAGGAAGTCGGAGCGATCCCCTTCGAGAAAGAGCATCCTACCCGGCTTCACGATCCGTTTCGTGCTGTAAGGTTCCATGAGTACGGCGAACTGCGTGTGTCGACCGTCCCTTGCGGACGCCGCCGAACCTGTCGGAACGACCTTCCGTAATGCAACGCCGCCAATCGTGCCATATCCAGCCATGATATTTCCCCACATTGATCGGGCGTTCGATGCCCGTACAGCGAGAAAAACGATTTGATCGCTCAACGTGAAGTTAGGGAATCCCCTTATGAGGAGTTTCCCTTATCCCGGGCCGCCGCCGCGTCGATGGCCTCCAGCAAGGTCGTCTCGGCCACCGGTTTTTCAAGAACGTCATGGACCCCGCAGAGGAGCGCCGTCCGGCATGCCGGATCGTCCGTATTGGCGGTCAGGAGGATGGTCGGCGGCAGCGCGGCGCGGGCGGCGAGATGCCGGACCAGCTCGGGGCCGGTCATGCCGGGCATCGCGACATCGAGGATCAGGCAGTACGCAAGGCTCCGGAAACTCGAGAGAAAATCATGGGCAGAAGCGAAGGATACGACGTCGCGGCGGTTGACTTCCAGAAGCGCAACGATGGACTCTCTGACGGCATCATCGTCATCGATAACGACGATGGTTCGCTCGGTAATGCCGTTACTCATGGTCTCATGCCTATAACGCTACACGGGCAACGTCTCTCTACGAGTGCGCTTAAGTAAGAGTATGCAATGCATGCGACCGGAAGCAATACGGGATATCCCTTACGGGCCGCGATTTGGTCAGGCTGGTTCGATACCGGCCATGATGGCCATCCGCACCAGATGCGACAGGCTTTCCGCTTCCGTCTTCTTCATGACGCGCCCGCGATGGACCTCGACCGTCCGGGGGCTGAGGCCAAGATTATGGGCGATGATCTTGTTCGGGTGACCGGCGATCAATCCGCGCAGGACGTCGTTCTCCCGTGGCGTGAGTGTTACGAAGTGGTCCGCCGCGTCAGGATCACTGACGGGTGCCGGTTGGCTTTGCAGCCGCTCCAGACAGTCGAGCAGGCGGGCTTCGCCGAACGGTTTCTCGATAAAATCGCTGACGCCCTCGTGAAGCGCCTCTACCGCCATCGGCACGTCGGCATGTCCGGTCATGATGATCACCGGAAGCTCCGGTGCCGCCGCGCGCAGTTTCCTGCTGACTTCGAGACCGTTCCCGTCAGGAAGGCGGACATCGAGAAAAGCAGCGTAAGCAGCGTGCCGGACGAACCCGTCGAGCAGAGTCCGTGCGCTCGAAAAGGACTGCGTTGCGTATCCGGCCAGATCGAGCAAAGCACACAGGGACTCGCGTACGGCATCGTCATCGTCGAGCACGTAGACCAGCTTGCGGGGTGCATCCGTCATTGGATCGTCGCATTGACGGGAAGACTCAAGGTGAACCGAGCGCCGCCTTGCTCGTCGTTTTCCGCCGTTATCTCTCCACCATGCGCTTCGACGATCGAACGGCTGACCGATAACCCGATCCCCATCCCGTCCTCCTTCGTCGTGACGAACGGCTCGAACAGCCGGTCGATGACCTGCGGGTCGATGCCCGGCCCGGCATCGTGTACGGAGATATGGACGCAATCGGCCTTTCCCGCTCGCAGACCGATTCCGATCTCCTTTGGCGCATCCCGATGCCAGGTGGCGATATCGACCGTTCTGTCGCGCGCGTCGGCGATCGCATCCATGCCGTTGCGGACGAGGTTCACGACGACCTGTTGTATCTGGATGCGGTCAAGCTTGATGAGGGGCAGATCGTCGGCGAAGTCGTAGACGATCCGGATGCCCTTGGTGGCGGCGTCGAGGGTCGCCAGTTCGCAGGCTTCGCGAACCACCTCGCTGACGTTCTCCGTTTTCGGGTCGGATTCGACATGCTGGACGAAGCCTCGCAGACGCCGGATGATATCACCCGCTCTTAACGCCTGTTCGCCGATCCTCTTGGTGTATTCGGCTGCCTTGGATGTATCGGCGTCCGCACTCGACAAGGTTCGCTCGACGACGTTGGCATAGTTCGTGATGGCCGTGAGTGGTTGATTGATCTCGTGCGCGAGCGCCGCCGCCATCTCACCCATTGCCGTCAGGCGGGAGGCATGGTTCAGTTCTCGCTGGAGGGCATCCATCCGGTTCTGCATCGTCACGCGACGCGTGATGTCGCGGATGAAGCCGGTGAAGATGTGCCTTTCGCCGTGGCGCACCTCGCCGACCGCCAGTTCCATTGGAAAGACGTGCCCGTCCTTGCGCCGCGCGCTGACCTGCCGCCCGATCCCGATGATCCGCTTCTCCCCCGTTTGCAAGTATCGCCGCATATAGCCGTCATGAGCTTCGGCATGGGATTTCGGCATCAGGATGCTCACGTTCTTCCCGATGACGTCCTCGGCGTCGTAGTGGAACAGCCTTTCGGCCTCCGCACTGAAACTGAGGATGTGGGCGTCGCTGTCGATGGTGATGACCGCATCCGGGGCGGTCTCCATGACCGATGCCAGCAACGCCCGATTTTCGCGCAGCGTTTCCTCGGCGTGCTGCCGTATCGTCAGGTCCTCGATGAAGGCAACCATGATGGCGGGGTCTTCGTCGGCCATGTATTCGAGCGTGACGGAGACGTCGTAGACACCGCCGTCCTTGCGCCGATGACGTGTCACGAACTGCGTGACAGGGCGCAGACCGTCGCGGATGGGACGGATCAGCCGTTCCCAGACCTGCATCGACAGGTCAGGCTTGACGTCGAGCGGCGTCAGCTCCCGCAGCTCCGCCATCGGATAGCCGAGGTTTTTTCGGGCACCCTCGTTCACGAACAGGAAGCGGAACGTCCTCGCGTCGATGACGTAGACTTCATTGCTGCTGTGCTCGATGATGCGCGTAAGACGCGCAGCCGAAATCGCCTCGTCGAACTCTTCCATGGATGCCACCCCACCATCCAGTCAGTCGATGTGCCAGTTGACAGCTTTCAACATCGTGCATGTCCCTTGCCATGTACACGCCAAAGGTTCAATTGTTTTCGCGAATGCGCCGTACGCTGTAATGTTTCTTCGTGAAATAGAGGCTGTCAGACGCAAAGATACTTTTCGGGTCACTGCCAGCAAAGTATTGAGCGCCGGTTTGCGTACATCATGGCCACAATTTGTTTTACCGAACTATGAACTTATGTCACCGCTCAAGCAGCGAACCGTTTCTCGAATGACGAGCCTCCGCTTTCCGTCACCAACATCTTCGGTGCGGACGTCTACGCGGGACCGCTCATGCGTCTAGGAAAGGGCTTCGCCCTGGCAATGTCCTGACCGGAAAAAGGGTGAGCGGGACAGTCCATGGTCCCGCTCGTTCCGGGGATTCACCGCGAGAAGATGACCGGAACCGGCATGTGGTTCAGAACATGGCGGGTGGCCCCGCCGAAAACGAATTCGCGTAGCTTGGAATGACCATAGATGCCCATCACGAGCAGATCGCTGCCCATGTCCTGAACCCGGCCCACCAGAGCTTCCCCGATTGACTTGTCGCCGGGAATGACATGATCCGCTTCGCAGGTGATGCCCCGCCGCGTCAGCGTCGCCGCGATTTCGGCGGATGTGATCGCGGCGCTCGATTCTTTGCGAGGCGGCTCACCCACGCTGACGATCCGTACGATCTGTGCGTCCTTCAGCATGTCGAGCGTATCGAAGACGGCGCGGACGGCCTCGCGGCTTCCGTCCCATGCGACGGTGACGTATTCGCCAATCTTGTCCGACTTGAACGTCTCCGGCACCATGAGCACCGGACGACCGCTTTCCATGGCCAGCGTTTCGGGTACGGCGGTGAAAACATGGTCGTCGGCACTGCCATTATAATGCGGTGCGATCACCAGGTCGGCGCAGCGCACATGGTCCATCAATGCCTCGGAAATCGAACCCATACGGGCATCGACGGTGCGCCATTCGCTGACGAAGCTGTCATCGTGTGTCAACGCCTCGAAGCGTTGTTCCAGCGCATCGGAACGCTCGCGATATATCTGCGCATGGCCGTCGTAGACGGCCTGTGGGATCATCGCTTCTCCGCCCACCATCGGCGATATCCCGAGCGGCGGGATCACGTAGCTGCCGATCAAATGCGATTCATGCCTGCGCGCAAGGGTCGCCGCGAGCGAAAAAATCTGATCGGCCCGGTCTTCCTCCGGCAGATAGGTGAATAGGGTCTGGCGGGGCATCATAGCCTCCTCTGGGTTTGATATGCCATGGAGCATACCGACGCCGCTCATTGCTGCTTTGACGCCGATCAATCAGAGACGGAAGCTTGTGCGACCCGATTGAGACCACAGGCCCTGACTATCGATGCTGCTTGCTTGACGTGGATCATGGCGCAACGGCGCGTCTCCGCAACGATGGGGTTCCCGAAGCAATCATGGAACCTGTACGATGTCGACGGCGGTCTTCCGCGTGGAAAACGTCACCAAGGTCTACGGCACCGGCGATGCCGCCGTGTATGCGCTGCGCGGTGTCGATGCCACGCTGTACGAGGGCGAGTTGTCGGTGGTCCTCGGGCCGTCGGGATCGGGGAAGTCGACTTTCCTGAACATCCTCGGCGGCCTCGACCTTGCGAGTTCGGGATCCGTCCGGTTCAGGGACCGCGACCTCACCCGTGCAAGCCAGCGCGAACTGACCCGCTTCCGCCGTCGTCATGTAGGATTCGTCTTCCAGTTCTACAATCTGATTCCCAGCCTGACGGCGCGGGAGAATGTGGCGCTCGTCACCGAGATTGCCGATGCTCCGATGAAACCGGAGGAAGCGCTCGGCATGGTCGGGCTGGGCGAGCGCCTCGACCATTTTCCAGCACAATTGTCGGGTGGCGAACAGCAGCGCGTCGCCGTCGCCCGCGCCATCGCCAAGAAGCCCGAAGTGCTGCTCTGCGACGAGCCGACCGGTGCGCTCGACTCCCAGACCGGGATCGCGGTGCTCAAGGCTATCGACAGGATCAATACCGAACTCGGCACGACGACCGCGATCATCACCCATAACGCCGGTATCCAGGCGATGGCGCACCGTGTCTTCAGCTTCGCCGATGGCCGGATCGCTCAGATGATTGAGAACGAGACCCGCATCGATCCCGATGAATTGACGTGGTGAGTGGAATGAGGGTTCTGGACAGGAAGGTTCTTCGCGACATCGTCCGGCTCTGGGCACAGGCGCTGGCCGTGTCTCTGGTCATGGCCTGCGGGGTGGCGACGCTTCTCACGTCTCTCGGAGCGTACCGGTCGCTGGAGGAAACGCGCACGGTCTATTACGAGCGTTACCGGTTCGGAGACGTCTTCGCCTCCCTGAAGCGCGCGCCGCGGTCGCTGGGCGACAGGATCGCGGAGATCCCGCATGTTGCGGCGGTCGAGATGCGTGTGGCCGATTACGTCCTTCTGGATATCGAGGGGATGGTGGAACCGGCCAGCGGTCTGGCCCTTTCCCTGCCGGATCACCGCGATCCGGCCGTCAACCTGCCCGTCATCCGCGAGGGGCGATTGCCCGAACCCGGCAACCCGGACGAAATCGCGGTTTCCGAAGCTTTCGCGGAAGCGCACCGCTTCGGAATCGGATCGCGGTTCCACGCCATCCTGAATGGTACGAAGCGTCATCTGGTCATCCGGGGGATCGTGCTGTCGCCCGAATTCATCTATGCCCTCGGGCCGGGGGACCTGATGCCCGACCCGCGCCGCTTCGGCATTCTCTATTTCTCAGAACGCGCATTGTCGGGGCTTCTCGATTTCGATGCCGCGTTCAACGATGTGTCCCTGCGCCTGCTGCGGGGCGCGAACGAGCGCGACGTTCTCGCCCGGCTCGATACCATCCTCGCGCCCTATGGCGGGGTCGGTGCCTATCCGCGCGCGGATCAGACATCGAATGCGTTCATAGACGGGGAACTGAAGCAGCTTCAATCCATGTCCGGGGTCATTCCGCCGATTTTCCTGTGCGTGGCCGCCTTCCTGATCAACATGGTCCTCTCGCGCATGATCGCGCTGGAGCGCGAACAGATCGGATTGTTCAAAGCGATCGGCTACGGCACGCTCGACATCGCCTTTCACTACATCAAGCTCGTGCTGGTGATTTCGGCCCTCGGTATCGGCATCGGATTCGGGGTCGGCACCTGGCTCGGGCGCGGCCTGATCGAACTCTATGGAAAATTCTTCGATTTTCCCTTCCTGATCTTCAGCACCCATGCGGATATCTACGTGATTGCCGCCGGAGTCTCCCTCTTAGCGGCGGTTGCGGGTGGTCTCAAGGCGGTCTGGTCCACGGTGGCCCTGTCACCGGCCGTGGCGATGCAGCCGCCCAAGCCCGGCCTCTACCGTGCGAATCCGCTGGAACGGCTCGGGTTGACGAGCTTTCTTTCGCGCCTGACGGTGATGGGCCTGCGGCATCTGATCCGGCATCCGGTGCGGTCGGGGCTGACGATGCTGGGCATGGCATTCGCCGTCGGACTTCTGGTGACGTCGATGTTCTTCCTCGACGTGAACCGCTTCCTGACGAGCTGGATCTTCGAGCAGTCGGAGCGCCAGAACGCCTCGGTCGCGCTCTCGTCGGAAAGCGCGCCGGAAATCGTCGCAGCCATCGCCCGGCTTCCGGGTGTGCTAATGACCGAACGGTCGCGCACGGTTTCGGCGACCCTGCGCCTCGGCCACCGGCATCGGCGCCTGGCCATCACAGGCATCCGGCCCGACGCGCAATTGTCGCGCATCGTCGACCGCAACGGCGTCGCGGTCGAGATCGCAGATGCCGGACTGACCCTCGGCGACAGGGTCGCGAAAGTCCTGCACGTGCGCCGGGGCGACATGATCTCCGTCGAGTTGCTGCAGGGCAAGCGACGCAAGGCGATGGTACCCGTATCGCAGATCGCCCCCGGCTTTCTCGGCATGAACGTCTTCATGGACGCGGACGCCCTCGACCGGCTCGCGGGAACGGGGCCGCGCGTCGGCAGCGTCCACATCCTGCTCGACGTGGACCGGACGGAGGATCTCTACCGCGCGGTGAAGGGGATGCCGGGCATCGCCTCGCTCGTTCTGTTCGACGTCACCCGCGAGCGTTTCGACGAGACGCTGGAGGAAAACACGACCATCATGGCCACGATCTACATCGTCCTCTCGGTCGTGATCGCGTTCGGCGTGACCTACAACGCCGCCCGGATACAGCTTTCCGAACGGGCGCGGGAACTGGCGAGCCTGCGGGTTCTCGGCTTCACGTCGGGCGAGGTCTTCGGCGTGCTGCTCGCGGAACTCGGCATGATCGTCGCGCTCGCACAACCGCTCGGCTGGGGCATCGGTGCCGGTATCTCCTGGCTGGTGGTCACCGGGTTCGAAAGCGACCTCTATCGCATCCCGCTCGTCTTCGAGACCCGGACCTTCGCCGTCGCGAGCCTCGTCGTCCTCGCGGCCAGTTCCGTCTCGGCGCTGATCGTCCGGCGGCGTGTTACGCATCTCGATCTCATTCGCGTCCTGAAGACAAGGGACTGACCCATGATCAAGCGCTGGTTGAAAAGAATCGTCTCGCTCACCGCCTTCGGTGCCGTCGTCGCGGGCTTCGCATTCGCCCTGAGACCGGAACCGGCGGTCGTCGATCTTGCTTCCGTGGAATACGGCCCGGTCACCGTCACCATCGTCGAGGAAGGCCGGACGCAGATCCGCGACGTGTATCAGGTGTTCGCGCCCGTCGCCGGAGAGATCGATCGCTCGACGCTCGACGTGGGCGATCCCGTACGGGCCGGTCTCACGATCATCGCGGAAATCCATCCCGCCCGCGCCGCATTCCGGGACGAACGTACCCGGCGCGAGCTGGAAGCACGCAGGCAATCGAGCGAAGCGGCGGTCGGACAGGCAGAGGCGGAAGTCCGCAGGGCGCAGTCGGATTACGGACTTGCAAAGGCCGAATTGGGTCGAACGGATTACCTGCACGGGAAAGGTATCGCCTCGCGCGCAGCCTTCGACCGGGCAACCGCGAAACTCGAAACGACGAAGGAGATGTTGCTGCAGGCGATCGCAAGCCTTCGGATGCGCCGCAGCGACCTCGAAAGCGCCCGCGCACGGCTGATCCCGCCAACCGCGATGCCCGACCGGCGCCCGAATGGATGCTGTGTCACCGTCATCGCGCCCCATGACGGCGTTGCGCTGTCCATCCCGTCGAAGAGCGAACGGGTGGTGACGCAGGGCACATTGCTGGCGGAGGTCGGTGATCCGGACGATCTGGAGATCGTCGTCGATCTGCTGTCGAGCGATGCCGTCCGGATCGCGCCCGGCACGCCGGTCCGCATCCTCCAGTGGGGAGGAACAGAGGCGTTGCAGGCTCGGGTCCGGCGTATCGATCCGGTCGGCTTCACTAAGGTCTCGGCGCTCGGCATCGAGGAGCAGCGCGTCGGGGTCGTTCTCGATCTGGTGTCGAAACCGGCGAAATACGGTCGCCTCGACCACGGCTTCCGTGTGTCCACCGAGATCATCGCAAAACGGATCGACCGCGCGTTGCGCCTGCCCCTCGGCGCGCTCTTCCGCGACGACAATGCGTGGGCGGTTTTCAGGATCGAGGGAGAAACCGCGCATCTGGTCAGGATCGATACCGGCATACGCGACACATCCCATGTGCAGGTTCTCGGCGGTCTGAACGAAGGAGACCGGGTCGTCGTCTATCCCGGCAACAGCATCGAGGACGGGTCGTCCGTGGAAGACCGCGCTGCGCCGCGCGAGAATCTCGATACCATCGAGGGTCTTCGCAATGTTCTGAAGGACATGCAGTCCTGGTTTTCAGCCTTGGTCGATTCACTCGCACAAAAGATGAGGTTTTCGGATTGACATCCGTCAATACCGGGAACGTGGCAAATGCTTGAATGGTCATCTCAGCTTATTCAATCCGGAGGCAGAAATGACCGACGACTCGACACTCAAACAGCGCGTACTCGACGAACTCGCTTGGGATCCGCGTGTCGATGACGCGCAGATCGGCGTCACCGTATCCGACGGGTCGGTGACCCTGACGGGGAACGTCGCAACCTATCCGGCGAAACGCGACGCCGTCGATGCGACCAAGCGCGTTCGCGGCGTCACGGCGATTGCCGACGACATCGAAGTCCATATTCCCGGCACGCACCGGCACGACGATACCAATATCGCCGAGCGGATCGCCCACGTTCTGGAATGGAACGTTGCCATTCCCGACGGCAGCATCCAGGCCAAGGTCCGGGACGGGATCGTGACGCTCAGCGGGAAGGTCGATTGGTGGCACCAGCGCGAGCATATCGGAAGTCAGGTCGGCCATGTCAGCGGCGTCCGCAGCGTCATCAACACCATCCACCTCAAATCGCACACCTCTCCGAAGGACGTGAAGAAAAAGATCGAAAGCGCGCTCGTGCGTCATTCGGAAAAGGAAGCCGACAATATCCGGATCGACGTCTCCGACGGTGTCGTGACGCTCAGCGGGAAGGTCAGGGCGTTCTACGAACGCGATTTGGCCGAGCGCGCCGCCTGGATGACGCCCGGCGTCCGACAGGTCGTGGATACCATCCGCATCGGCTGACCGGGTCCACCCACGCGCAGGTTCCCCGGCACAAGCGCCGGGGAACGAGCCGGGAGCCCTCGCAACGTGCCCCGTGCCCCGGCCCCGTGCCACGGGAGGATGGATCACTGCTAAGTACCAGAGGAGCATTCGACATGACGGACCTCATCGAGAACGACATCGACGCCCATCTCGCCGCCTTCAAACGCGATCCCGTGGCCGCAATGAACCGGCTGCCGCAGAAATTCGACGCTTCCGGCAAGATCGTGGTGGAAGACGTCAGCGCCTTCGGGGCGGAAGAGATCGACCGGAAGGATTTCATCGAAGCCCGCGACGCCTTCCGCAGCGATTGCATCGCCGCCGATGCCGCTTCGCCGACCCGAGCGCCCTTCGCGACGAACGACCGCGCAGAGAACCTCGTGGATGAGTTCCATTACGGGTCGCTTTCCGCCATGGACCGAAGCGGCATGACCAGCGCGAAGCTCGCCACCTCGCCTTGGTCGGACGACTACTGGCCCATCTATCTCGGCCAGCTCGGATGGCGCTACGCGGACCCCTCCTTTCCGGCGTCGCCGGACTGGAAGACCAATTACGACTACGTCACCGCGTCCCACCCCGGCGCGGCGACGGTCGGCAGCAATCCGGCCTATGACGATCTCCTGTCGCCCGCCGAGAAATACGACCTGCTCGTCGGCGATGACACGTTCTCGCTGACGCGGGAGATGTGGGAGACGGGGCGCTACTACTACGACCGCTTCGGCACCGTCGAGCGATGGATGGGCCTTTGCCACGGTTGGGCGGCAGCCGCCTACATGCTCGACCGTCCGACCGACACCGTCGAGACGGTCGGGCCGGGTGGAAGGCGTATCCGGTTCTACCCCTCCGACATCAAGGCGCTGGCGACGCTGCTCTGGGCGAATACGCGCACGCCGACACGTTTCATCGGGGGTCGCTGCAACGTCAAGGAGCCGTTGATCGACCCGCAGACGGGTCGCGTCATCGCGCAGGACTGTTTCGACACCAACCCCGCGAGCTGGCATCTTTCGGTCGTCAACCAGATCGGCGCTTCCGCGCGCAGCTTCGTCATGGACGCGACCTTCGACTACGAGGTCTGGAACCAGCCCGTATTGTCCTATGAATATCGGTATTTCAACACGCAGGCCTGGCACTACGCCGGTACGCTGGCCGAAGCCACGACGTCGATGGCGTCCTTCACGAACGATTACTTCTCCGCCTATCGCAGCAGTACGGCGGCATCGGTCGTCGGGATCGCGATGGACGTCTCCTATCTCGTCGAGACCCGCGCCAGCCAAGCCACGACGGACGGGCCGAATGACGATGCGGTGCAACGGGTTCGCTACTACTACGATGTCGAACTCGATGTCATGGGCCGCATGATCGGAGGGGAGTGGTACTCGAACAAGCACCCCGATTTCCTGTGGACGCCGCCCGAGGGCGTCAAGGCGGTGACGTCCGCCGATTGGCAGGCGGTCGGGTTCTGGCGGCAGGGCGAACCGATGCCGGCGGCATGGCAGCAAGCGGCACGACAGGCCTCTGCCTTCGACTGTGCGCCGCTCGCCGCCATCGTCGAACGGCTGATTGCATTCTCGAACACGCCATCGACGGTCTGAAGAAGCAAGCTCCGTGGGGGGGGCCGACGCCCCCCCGATCCGTTCAGGCGTGCGCATAATCGAAACCAGCCGCCACCAACCGGTGCCAACGCTTCTGCCGATGTGCATAGAAGCGTCGAGCAAAGGCCGCGATGATCGGCGTGGCAATGCCTGCGTCGATTTCTATCCGATCCGTGTAGCGCGTACCGCCGTCATCCGGCTCCACCGACATGAGATGGTTCCAGCGTTCGATAAACGCGCTGTGCCCGTCATCGCGCATGAACCGCGTCTCGCCTTGCGGCGCAGGTCGCGAAATACCGATGATCTGCCGACCCAGCGGCAGGATGCCGAACTATCGATCGGACTGAGAGTCCGTCCGAGATAGCGATCAAGGATCACAGTAGGTTGCACATCTTCGGACGAGCATGTTGACGGATGCGAGGTAGAGGCAGGCGCGGGCTGTCTCGATGCGCCGTTCGTGATCCTTGTCGAGCCTGCGGTTGCGTCCGAACCATGCGAACGAGCGTTCGACGACCCATCGGCGGGGCAGCAGGACGAAGCCCTTCGCACCCTTGGGTCGCTTGATGATTTCGAGGGTCGGTGCGGCTTCACCGATCAGGGCGTTTTCGAGCTTCTCGCCTGCGTAGCCGCTGTCGGCGAAGAGCTTTTCCAGCCACGGGAAGCGTCGGCGCAAGCCCTTGAGCGTGACGGCGGCGGCATCGCGATCCTGCACGCTTGCAGGCCATATCTGACCGGTGATGAGGTGGCCCTGGGTGTCTACGACGATCTCGCGCTTTCTCCCTTTCACTTTCTTTCCAGCATCATAGCCCCTCGGCCCGCCGCTCTCGGTCGTCTTGACCGACTGGGTGTCGATGGCCCCTGCACTGGGGCTTGCCTCGCGTCCGAGCGTCTCACGCGCCTGCATCAGCAGCAGATGGTTGGCCACGATCCAGGTTCCATCGTCGCGCCAGCGCGCAAACCAGTGATAAACTGTGCTCTTGGGCGGCAGATCGCCGGGAAGCATCCGCCACTGGCAGCCGGAGCGAAGCAGATACAGGATCGCATCTACAAGATGACGCAGTGTCCATCTACGCGGCTGGCCCGACAAATGCGGCTCAAGCAGCGCCCATTCCGCGTCCGTCAAATCCGATCGATACCGCGTCGTCT